>JGI24159J19872_10003854_pt1 | contig 18954 bp, 16 predicted proteins | sample Ectturendosymbi4_FD_19872 | JGI IMG/M metagenome (IMG submission 19872) | reverse complement strand
ATCTACAAAGCGATTGCACAACACTCCACAGCACATTCATTATGACGTAAATTTCCCCGAGAATTTCAACGCACAAGGGCGATGCCAGCGAAGTTAAGTGGCGAAGGTAAAGACTTCACTAACAATTAACAATCGGCCTTGTTCTGACGTAACCACAACTTTACAAAAACTGCTGTAGTGTACGAACGTCCGCAATTCTTTTTGGAAATTACCGAATCATGACATTGCATGCTTAATCTACCGGCCCTGCATTGTCGGCGAAAACCAGAAGAATAAAAGTCAAGGGTGGAGAGACGGCTCTAACTTACTAATACAATATATATTTTGGGGCCCCTACGAATGGTCAGACCCCCCGACCGGGGGGTGCAGGGCTGCCTTGCCACGGCACTGGGTCTGTTCCTTGCATAGCTAAGGGCGGCTAGTAAACAGGCAGTGGTGTACAATTACTACAATATATTGCAGAGGGCTGGTAACTACTCTTTTTAGTGGTGTAGGTGTGTTGACCTACACCCATTTCCAGCCATTGTTTGCGTGATAGACGCGTTTTGTAAGGCTGGGGTCCGTGCACTTACACTGGGTGGCATTAACAAAACATCTGCAAGTGTTGGCTTGATTAACAAAAAATGAAACGTTTTGGACCGTCGTTATTGTAGAAACGCCGGAAAAAAAACATTGTTTGTTAATGAGTTCGTAACGAGTCATGCAGTTTTTTCCTTCTAGCATGAACGAGGTGTGGATGCACTCTTCCTCGACAGCTTGGTCAAATCCCTGGAAGCAACCACATCAGCAATACAGGATTTCTCGTCCGTCAGTTCTCTGAGTACAAGGTTCAAGATCGACGTTCTCGGGGCCTCTCTTTTTGCGTTCATAAAAAAGGAACTAAAAAAAGTGGCGAATCATCGAGAAGCCTTTTCTACGAAAAAGGTGAGCAGGTGAAAGCGGAAAGAGACAGCTATGCGCGATTTTGTCGCATAACGAAACAACTGCTGGTGAAGCTTGTACAAGTGACTTAAGACCACCAGCCATCGCGGCAACTTTTCAGAACGTTTACGATGGATGCTCAGTTGCTGAATCTATTTGTGTCGTCATGCGGCAGGATTTTTTTACGCCTAGACATTTCGGTTGTTTGTCTCAATAGTATTAAAACACACCGCAACAGCATTTACTAGTCTATATTTTTGTACATTATGACCGATAAAAGCCTAGTTTTGCGGTAGTCCTGCTTCAAACTAATATTTTTCCAAGAAGCTCTGTTTAGTTGTAAAGTTACTTCATACGTTTGAAGCATTAGCGATAAGCGCATCACAGAACACTACGAGCTACAGTGCTCCGTCATGTGTTGTAATAACAGAACAACTACATCATCAATCTTGGCAACCTGCTCCTGAGCTTGAAAAAAATTCGAAATTTGCCTCTTTACAAATACCTTCACGGACACACTCAATTGCCCCCCACGTCACCCGACGTCATGAACGACGTCATAGCAGCCTTAGTCAACGGCACTGAGGAGTATTACATTGCAACATACCACACCGTACTTGATGAATGCTTGGATGAAGAGACTTCTGCAGAGGAAGACGAACTGCCCTTTGGAGGTATGTGTTTGGAACATATTATAGCTTCAGCTTTTCAAAAGTCTTAATGTGGGCTAGTAGAAAGAATAAATTTTCATTAACAATGTTTGAAGTGGTGAATTCTTTATGGTTTTGTCGATATTTCCGTTGGAAAATTTTGTGTAACGAACTCTTGGAAAAATTGTTTTTTCAGCACAAAATTGTAACATGCTGTTGTCTGCGTTGCCAATAAAACTTTATGTATTGACTTCAACGATTCCCAGTTACGATTTATGAATCCCAATTTAATCCGAATACTCTGACGACTTCCTAAAATTATTGCTGTGTCACTGGCAAAGTAAAACAAATCTTCCAGGTCGATGATGATCTAAGTTTAAGGTGATGTCACAAGAAAAATCTAGATTATTTTACTTCAAATTTATTTTCATGGAGATGATTTTGAGACATTTGCCCCAACTAAGATAACTTCTATCTGAGCGACCGTGAATGAAGATACCGTTATAAACAGTTAGAAATTACTCGGATCCTCTCCATTTCGTAGTAAAACAGTAAGAGATGAATTCCTTTCCCTATTTTTCACACAAGCAGAGAACACACTGCAGGCAAGCTGGAAAGCACACTGGAACAAGCGGACACACTTGATTGCGCGAGGGTCAAAGGGTCAAGGTATCTTCAGCGAACGCGTATTGCTCTTGACAAAACTCAAAAAAGGCACCTTGCCGTTTTTAGCCAACGAATGTAAACACCGTGAGACTGATGTTAATTTGCAATTACGCTTTTCTGCGCCCGTAATTTACAAGATATTTTAAAGGAAAAATACTTGATCTTACATCTTTGCCGGCCGTTTGCTACGATTTTCTAAAAAAATTTTTAATGAAGGAAGATTGACAACATTGCGATTTTTAGAAACATTGTCTTAACTACTTTTGCCCTAAACTTTCGAAGCAACCATAACATTGTCAAAGTATTTTCCACTTCTTCATTTTCTAAGACCACAGGCAAGCGGAGGTAAAAAGATTGAGAAAAACGCAACGCGATTCATTACTCATCGAATTTTCAGTCTACACCAATTGGTTAGTGGTGTTCAGTATCAACAGGCGACAATTTAGGCGTAACTCAGTAACTTACGTCTTGATGCTACTCTGTGTTTTCCCCAACCCGCTAACGTTATCTACAAAAAAACTGTCCAGCTTCGGACAAAAAGAGTTGATAATTTTTTAACTTTACGCTGCATGATTTCTATCCCCAGACGACTCATGCACGCCTCGGTTAATACGAAAGCATTTCAACACTTTCAAGATGTTTTCATAAAGGAGTTATCAAAATTTTGTCAACGCAATTTGGTTGGCAATGCCAAAAATATAGGTATTGCTATTGGTGCTTGTGTTATCGCATTCAAAAAAATATTACATTTGGAGCAGTTGTCATGAATCAACAAGCTGCCAATACCGAACCAGTATGCCGGTAGTTTGTGCAAACAAAATGTTTTGCATTCAAAAACAAAATCAGCATTTCTGCACGATGTTCAGGTTGAAGCAGAAACGCCAGCGATGCAGCAAAAAAGTCGAAACGAAAAAATCCAGTAGCGTAGTAAATTTTTCTTATGTTCCACTCAAAAGGAAGACTGTTGACAATATACACTTTTCACGCCGGAATTTCGTTGCACTTCAGAATAAGCACACTGAGTGCACGAATTGAAGTGGCTGTCCACTAAAAAGGTAACAAGTTTATGACAACCTTGTCCCGGTGGCAGCTGTTCTGGTGACAGTAATTGTCGTGTGACACTTTTTCCAATGATAGTTGTGCAATACCAGTTGCCGTGATTGAGGGTGAAAATGAGATATATGCCGTGATTAAGGGTGAAAATGAGAAAATGAGACATAGGGTAAGCGTTCAGAAGGGTTTTGCACGCGAGATCCAAGAACTACTTATCACTGACAACGATGCAGTTAGTGCACAGGGTGTGATCTCTGCGCTGGTAATATTTTCAGATGTTTCCGAGTAAACTATGCTAAACAACTGCAACAAATATTTCCAAGCGTTTACAAGCAGCACAAGGTTGACTCAGCTCGGTATACATGGAGTCAGTTTAAGTGTTTTAGAGAAAATCTTACTTGGTTGCCTGAATGAATTAAATTTATTACGGTAATAAAACGTCTTTTTTCTTTTTTGAAAAGTAATAGCTATAATTTGGTTTTGGACATTGCAATTTGATTTAGTTTTAATTGTCACGCAATGCTTTAACCGTGCGTTCCGCATAAAGAAGACCCTCGCAAAGCAGGGCTTCGCTTGATGGAAGCCAATCTCCAGACTAAAAAAATTGCGCAACATTTTCTATTGACTCGAATAAACAATTTGTTGTGTTTCCAGGGCAGGACGTCAGCATTTTAATCAAATTGTCTGAACGACTATACAGCGACTTAACACTCGCCAGTAACGTGTACCACGGTGTCTTCGTCAAAATCCTGAACCTCGATTACCATTCCTACGTTTATCACGTGATCGCCTCCAATATGGCACGTGACACCGGCGAAGCTATGGTTAGAGTGAACAAAGCGCTTGCAGCAAATGAAAGTAAGCAGTAAATGTTTTAGTTTAAAAATAACACAAAANATTTCATAAATATTTGNTACAATACAGCTGCTTCATACCGCTGTCAAGCTCAATCTAAATGTTTCGTTCTCTTTGGTTGACGTCTTGCTTCGTCTGTTCAAAAGGACGGTTGGACTTGATAAAACAAACTCACAAAATTTATTGATTAAGAATATACTGCTATTTCGGGCTGGAAATGTCTATCAACTTGGAGCAGTTGGTTTCAAGCTGCAGTATAACTAAATGCATGAAAAAAAACTGCTGTACTGTACACAGATCCTAGGCAGACAGAGTCGGAGACGAAAAGTGTCCTCCTCTTCCGACTTTACCTGGCCATGCGTTCTCTTGCCACACTCGCAGACAAGGCAAAAAGGGTTAGTTTGCCAGCGAGGAAGACGTCATCCGGAATACTTCATCAGCAAAATCGTGGTAAATATGGACAATTTGGAAGCAGGGATTTTTGCAAATAATCGTTTTTTGCTTCATGNATTAAATTAAAATTAAGGCACAATGCTAAAACTTTCAGAAAATCTCTAGCTTGTGTTTTTGAGCAACGTAACAGGATTGTTTGAGTTTCTTGTGCCAAAAGACGCTTTTGTTCTTTGGAGAGTGAGTTCGATCTGATTGCGTTAGGATTTGAAACCTTTTAGCGGATATTTGTTCTTTACACAATGCTCGAAGGTTCAGTACAAAGAGTCTATGTCCGAACTTCACTGAGTGGAGCGAGTACATTTACTTGAACCTTTAGATCTGTCCCGTTTGAGTTTACTGCAAAACGGATACTAAACAATATTTCTAACTACACCATATCATGCGGAAATGTGAAAACGGAAAAAACGAAAGGTAGCAGCGGTGTTAGGAACATCTGTAACCACCATCGGCATATAGTAATGACTGAAGGCCACCTACCTCAGAGTACATGCTCTTTAGTGCTTCTTTCGGCCGTTGTGTGTTCCCTAGTAAGCCATGAATCTCCCCGACATAAGCTTCGCTCCCTGTTTGATTGCTACTCTCTTCTTATTCCACGAAGGGAGTGCAACCGCGACCGACGGCGATTCCGATGAGGTCGACTCGGGCGAACAGAGCGAACACAACTTGAACAACTACTGTGACTGGTTTCGTCCGACTCTGATTCGCTGGCTGCAGATGTCACGTGGTCGCACGCTTGACCGAATTCGGCGAGCTGTGGAGCTCGACAAGGCCAAAGCCGTCGACGATATCGTGAAGCACACGTCATCCGCTGTTGACACGATAGGATGTCTGAATGGGATAAGTAGACAGATCTGCGTTCTGTTTTTAGAAAATATTGTGTTTTGTTTGCGAGATGTTGCTGTACTAACCTTTTTCAAAGTAGTTCTTTGATAATTCTACCAGTATTTTGCAGGAAATAACAGTACTTCCTGTAATGCAATGTAACTGTAGATTTGAAACATTTTTCAGATAAGTGTTAAAAAAGATGTTTACCAGCATTTTGCAAGAAAAGTAGTACTTACCCTGATGCAGCAAACAAAAACATTCAATTCAATTATCGGCATCCTCACGTTCAAAATTTTGCATTTAAATAAGAGTGTATGAGTGTTATTTTGGAAAATTCATTACAATCTTCCCACAACTGCCATCTTTTGTAACTCATACTCGTGAGTCTACAGGCAGCTCGATTGTTGAGTCTCTCAGGAAGGTGGTAAAATTTGTTTGAATGTTGCTTTATCAGCAAAAATATCGTGGTTTGACGCCCTGCTGACTGTTGGTCATCAGATGAAGTCATAATGGGTATTTTTGTTTTATATTCATAATATAATAAGCCGCTGCGGGAGATGGCGTCTCGAATAAAGTGTTACGTCACAAAACAATAACCACTGAAGTGGACTGACAAAGCTGATTAGTAAAGCATTCGTGGGGAGAAAATGTGCAACTGGAATGGAGTGAAATGATCTGCCAGTTTGTTTAACTGATTTGCCTGCGACGGAATAGCAATCAAAAGCTTGTGAAGCTAGCGATGCAAGACAAAAAATCCAATGGCTCGACTAATGCTACCAGGCAATATGGTTTGTTTAAAAGTATCTGGTTTTCCTCTGTTCAACACCAAGAAGAGATTTAAAAAAAAACATTATGCCTTCGTGCGTTACCTTAAATTGTTTTGTTTTCAGCACGTGGTCATGTTTTGGAAGAGCTTGAAATGGCCGGACCCAGTCGACTCGTACACGATCGCCTTACGAATGACGAACGACGTCTCAAGCGCTGTTGAAACGTACGCCGAGCACATCCACCGGAAGTTGCGTAACGTCGGTTTCTTCGACGAGGAAGGGCAGTTTGACGTCACGGAAGAGCTCTGCCTCACGCTCAACAATCTGCAGGTGAAAGATCCATGCACGATCTGTTCCTTTCATCATTTGGCAAATGTTTAACTTGCGCGGAAAGAAACGCCCACCAAGTTCCGCGCTCTGTTGTTGTGATCACATATCACTCTGTGGCACGACACTGCCCATAATGCACGACATTGCGCAAAGCAGTGGGTACTTTGATATTGGCCTGTTATGCAAGCGATTTAGTCAACATAGTTCAAAATCTAAAAAAGACGTAAAACATTTGAAGAACACCATACGCCGTGTTCTGGCCATTACATGTACCTCAGGTCTATGTTCTGCACACTCGACCACATTGGAAACACGAAGAATGTGAAGTTGCAAAATGTCTTTAGACCACCTGTAGTAACTGAAAAACCGTTAGAGCGACACGACGTGAAAAACAGCTTTTCGTATCCAGCGATCGATAAATTCTTAGTCAAATTTAGAAACAGTTTCTAAAGCATGGCTTCATTTCAAAAAGTATATCTACATTGTCTGAGAGTCAAAGGTGAGTCCTGACTTTAGGTGTTGTCAACCCTGCACAAATTTGCTTTCATTCACATAAAATTTACCCATGTGCAAGAAGTCGCACTTACTCCATGTATAAACGTTTATCTCAAACGCTGATATGGGTGTAAACGTGGAAAGGAATTGCCTTAAGTGCGCCAAGCTTCTCGCTTAAACACATTTGCATTTCTTCGCGTGACAGTCAAAGAAGTAGCAGTTTTCTATAAGGTTTCTAACATCTTCATGACTCTCAGCAAACTCTGCCAGCTCCCTTTCTTCGCACCAAGGTCCGGCGATGCCAGGCGTGTGATGCAATCGCATGTGATTTTTTGGAACTCGTGTCCAACGCTGATGTTGCACGTATATGCAGATTACACGATAGCAAGAAATCCGAGGTCTTCGTAGATATTTTTTTTCAAAGATCATCCACAAAGCAATTTGCAACATCATCTGACAACTACCTAAATACGCTTAATTTCTGAAATATAAAACTCCTTCTAAAATTTTCCTGGAGAAAAGTGCAGAAAGGGGCTCTTTTCACAAGTTTTGTAAAACCTTCATCTTTTTTGGAAAAAGAAGTTTGCTTTCGTTGGCAGTTGGCACTTCTGCTTTGTACCTTGTCTTTGTAGTGGTGTCCTATATTTGTCATAATTTCCATATCACGCTGGATAGTGCGGAACATTTTCCGTTTCTCAAGCGCGTAACACAGTTTCTAAGTCTATTGCCAAAAGCCTGCATTAGTCATACTGCAAAGTGCATTCTTTCATTTTCAGTCGTATAGCGAAGTATGTTCTTTCATTTCTTTCGTTATTAATCCAATCATAGCATCGCACTTGTCGTGACTGACGTGGTATTAGCGTCTGTAACACTGGAGGGAGAGGTAATCTCGAATTGCCGTAAGTTGGTTTTGATTGTGGAAACACCGGCGTTCTCTCAAGTTCCCAAACAATAGTTTTCCACGGTGTAGCTACTACCGAGCTGCATCTTTCTGACAAAATCAACCCCTTATCATTGGAGTTCCGGTGAAGACCGCGCCGGCAACAGCAGGGCGTTAACTCAGCAACGCACATATTAACACGTGGGTACAAACCTTCAAAACGAACAATGAATTCTTGCGAGTGTTCAAGTACAACAAATTTGGACAGCAATTATTTTTCTATTAGAACGTACAGAAAGGTACGCCCAGGTACCTCTACACAGAGAATGTGATGAGATCCCCAATGTCTCCATTTCAGGCTACCTACGATGAAAACGTGCTCCATGGCTGGGGCGCTAGTATGCCAGCATACTCTTTACGTTAACCATTTGGGGTAACATGGCCTATTTCATGTTTCTTGGAATTGTGCATTACAGTATGTGCGACACTTCGTGGACAGCCTTCCTGAAAAGATGGAGTTCAGAGGTGTTGCCACTGCAGTGGGTGAGTCTGCATTTCTCTATTTGCAATTTATTTTGGTTCATCCCGATACGACTTGAACCTGTTTCCGCTTTATGGCCGTTCTAATCCTCGATGATATTGCGAGACAAAATCACAGTTCGCGCCGTGCTGCACAAGATTGGCCACCAACAACCGCTCTAATCAAATTCTATCTTGACACCAAAAACCACTCTAATCACAAAATTCTCTCTTAACCACCAAAAACCACTCTAATCACAAAATTCTCTCTTTACCACCAAAAAGCACTCTAATCAATGCACACGCATAGTTTTCACGTCGTTGACAATGTGCTGTTTGGGAGAGTTCCACCTCTTGCGGTCGAAACTACGATATTCCTGGAAGAAGGCACGCGATGTTTTAAACGGCAGCAAAACGTACGAGTTCTTCTTTGACGCACAGATCGGCATCCGGATGGTCCTGACGCCGCACGAGTAACGGCCACTTTCGGGTCTCTAACCAAGATAGCTCTTGCTGAAATGGAAAAGAAGATACAAAACATCACTGTCGCCGTGGGAACGAAACTTAAGGTAGTAGCAGTGTTAACGATTAAATGTTGTAAGGCTTCGTTGACCATTCAAGCAATTGGAATTGTGTGAATTTCTTTAAAGCAGTCCACTTACGCAGTGATTAATTTAAAATAACTTAGATTTTAGTAACACAGTAATGCTGTGTTAGAGCAACTTCGGTCAAAGAAACAATCGTTCGCTTATTGTAACGTACCAATGCTTTCGACCCCGGTATGACTTCACCAAATATTAAATCTTCCCGTGTGTGCTATGCATTCCTTTGTATCGAATCTCGCAAAATCTTCGAATTCTGCCTCATTCTCATCGCTTGTTTTCTTTTTGTAAAGCTCGTGACCCGTTTCAGTGCATCCTGTATCTTTTCAGCAGTTCGATGTTTTTCATTTTAAGCAACACAGATGCACATAAGCGTGCTTCACGTCAGACCCTGTAATCGTGATTTCCCTCGCAGTGAGGAACTGACTCGCCTAACGTTTGCACGTGGTTTTTTCAAGACATGCTAATCTAGTCACGTACACGCTGTTCTGTAGTATTTTCGCAAGTTGCTCCCANAGAGCTTCTCTGTTTACAAGTGATAGAGCACATTAGTTTTGCTCAATTCAGTCAGNTGTAACTGAAAAGTGAATATATCGATCCAAAGGTACAAACAATTTAGCTTCGTCTGAAATCAAACAACTTCGCTTGTTCAAAAAGCACCAGCGGTTTTACCGCCACGACAACATCAGCATCGGAGCCAACCAACAGGTGATGTTTTCTGCGCAGCAAGAGATTCGGAAATACATGCGGAGGTTTGGTCAGCAAGCGACCAAGTGCGGTTACGGCGGTAACTTCCACAAGGATCAGAACGCGGACGAGCGAAAAAAGCTGGTAGAAGTGGCGAACACCGCCATCCAGCCGTTGATGAAATACCTGCATAGCAATATAACTATCTTGCACGAGTGGCTCTGTGAGGTAGGTCGTTCACCTATCCTCCCACGTGTCGTTGTTCTCAATGATGTTTTGTGTTAAATTCTCGCTGTAAGACTTTTTGATAATACTTTGACATTATCGTGGCGCATGCTGCGTGTTCCAAACTCAAATTTACGGCTGGCCAACATTCGAAAAACGTGTTCATTTACTTGTGTGCTTTTAAGTTGCTTTTTGTTTGGTGTTAACTAGGGTGCTGCATCTACCTTAGCACACACAAACGTTGATTCAGCATTTATTAATATTGTCATCAACGTAGGCATAGTTTGTACAACAATCATTTTTTGAAAAAATGTGACGTATCTGATGGAAGGCAAGTTAGTGTCAGGTCATTCATGTTGGTAGATAAATCTATGTCGCTAAAATTTTATCTCTATTTCAAATTAACGATACTATCAACCTGTCATATTTGAAAAGAGCGATAACCGATGATGCTTTGCAGCAAAATCGACTTCATTTTTATGTAAATCGTTNAGTGACCTAACACTGGCTCTTTTCTCAACGGAGACCTTATAGTTCTTACGAACAGGTTGCTAGAATATAGTAGCGGCTGCAGTGTGGTTGTAAGCAGTGCCATGGACGATTCCAGGCCAGAGAATGTCACTTTAACGACAATTGCGAACGTTTTCTTCCCATATGCCAGGTAAACGTATTGGAAATTTCGTTCGTTCATGTTGAGCGCCACATCCATAACGTTTTTCAACCGTGATAATCGATTGTTAATTTTTCGACGTCGCTCGTACGTTGCAGCCGAACTTCAAGCGAATACTAGGAGTGCTGTGGAAAGTCTCGGTACAGAGCTTGAAAAAACTGGCCTTGGTCGAGTATGAAGAACACAGGCCTTTCTTTTTCCTGCAGTGCCGGTAAGTGCGAAGTAATTTGTTTGCGTAAGCGTTCGATGTTTTGTTGGAGAAACACCGAAAGAGGAAACCAAATATACAAAGCAAATAGGACAATGCAACGGAGCATGGGTCTCCAAACTACGGCCCGCGGTCCAAATCCGGCCCGCGACGCCATTCCACCCGGCCCGCGAAGGCATTTCTTCCGGCCGCACAGACATTTTGTCAATAATGAAAAAACAATATATTTACGAAACATTTGTTGATTTGGCAGACTTATTTCGAAACAACCACATTACGTAAGATGTCCGGCCCTCGAACTGCTGTGCAGTAGCTTATGTGGCCCTCTGGCAAAAAAGTTTGGGGACTCCTGCAATAGAGAATAGCAATGGTTTTGTTATAGCCCTCAAAACGTTGCTTCAGTTTTTTTTCGGACCCGAACGTTGTAAAGGCATTTCAACTAAACAGACGCATTTTTGTGTAAACTCCGCCACTACAAAATTTCAAATCTTGGTTTTGGATCGTTTGCACGTTGTGCTTCGGCTTCTTGTAAGTTTTTTCTTGCTCACAGATGTTTGGACGAAATTTACGATGGTAGCCTACGTAGGAAGTTAAAGGCCACAGATTGCGGTGCCCATTAACTGATTGGTGAAACGGTCGGGTTTTAACGTAAATATAATGATAATCGATTGCCTCGTTAGACTTTTTGTTTAATCTCGGAAATAAGTTGTTATCTGTATCTTGATTCTATCTCTAAAAGTTGCATATTCCGCTTCGCAGGCGTTCGCAATACGAGTACTTTAACAATCTTCTAATTAACGTGCTGTCCCCACGAGCTGCTGTCTTGACCTAAGTCGGGCTCTTTAAAATCGTCGCGAATATGGACAAATCGCCGTGTTTTACTCAATTAAACTGAACACTCTGTTTACGCGTAACGTTTTCTACATTTCATACGTTTTTGAAACAGCTTCGAATCTTGAAAACGTTATTTACTGTCTTTTCAGCCACGCGCTTCACCACCACTTGATAGATTTTTTCCACGCGGGCGGAAACGGGTTGCCGCTGCAGCAGATGAAGGCTCTTGAAGATTTCAAGATTCTCGAATCGGAACTGAAAATGCGCTGCGCCAGGACAGAAGATCTCATGAGACTATTCTACATGCAGGTCTGCGAAATCTGATGAAATAATGGGTCCATCTTAATCTGATTTATCTTTTTTTTCGTTTCGAGCTGACGAAATAAGCACCGGCACAGGCAATGCAAAACTCAGCATTTTTACCTGTGTTTTTTCCGACAATGTAAGAAGCTTCGATTTGGCCACTTTAAATAGACGTTATGTGGCTCGTTTTCAGTAACACGCTGAAAGTTGTTCAGCAAACAGCACTAAAGCCTTCAGCTCTGTTAGTTCGCAATCTCACACGTCTGATCGTCTCATCAACCATTGTGGTTATGTAATGCCGGACAAAACAAAAACATACTAAGCGTGGTTCCATTCTTCCCACTTCTTCCTTATCTCACCGCAGTGTCTTACTCCTCTTCTGTCGCAACAGCAACAACTTTTGGTTGAAGCAGCATTGCTTTTCCAACCCTTTCAAGACGTTGGGTCTTTTATCAAGAGTTTGGATTATTTTGTTTATCAGCTGTACGATCAGCAGCTGCAAATGGCCACCAATCCCATATACGGTTACTTGAACATACACGCCTGGTACGACCCCGTGTCGGAGCGCCTGCACGCCGACGTCATCAGCGCCAACAACCTCGTTCCTCTGGACGTGAACGGCTTCAGCGACCCGTTCGTCATTGTGAGGTAAGGTTTTAACGCTGTTCGATGATCCTTCGCGTAACTAAAAGATTATTTTTACGAATGATGAGCTCATGAGCAGACGTTTAGCTGCAGGTTCGGCGCAGAACAGCGAATGTAATCGAAAAAGTAACCAACCGACTTTTGACAAAAATCCTTCGTTGCACTTGATTCCAACTTGATGAGCAGCACTTGACTGATGCTTCAAATAAACCAACACAGGACTTAAAAATAATTATTCTTCAATGTGAACGTTGGCAGAAAAATTCGTTTAGATGTAGTCCACTTAGTAGAATTTTTATCCGAAAAAAAGCTTGCTTTGCAGAAACGCTTTTTTATTAAATTCGATTATTTTTCTGAGAATGTCTTTTCCGATCATTGCAACAGGAAAAAAAAACAAATTCCTGGATCTCACCGCTGCACGTAGCGCCCTTATCTGCGCCAACGTGAACACTGCTGCGCTGCAGAGCAGTGACTGGCAAATCGTGACTTATGAAGCCAAATCAGTGGCTCTCGAAGATTTCCTGAAGCAGTGAATCAAGAGGTCGAAAGTGGCCCACCAAGCCAACTGCGATTGCTTTTTTAATATAGGTTTTAGTAGAGCCATCCACATCGATATTCACTGTCATTTGTCAACTTTTTTCTGAGTGTTGACCAGTGGGCCTCCTACATCTATGTTTTTCATCCTGTCTGAAACCTCTAGTTACGCCACTGACTACGATGTTTGTAGTCATTCCTGAACCAAGGATAAAAGCTTGGGAAAACCGTTTACTTAGCGTGAGCGTGAAGGAACCTGTTCTCCCTTATAGCGCACTAAGAGAAAAACGCAAGGCCGTAATCGTGTTTGCGGGCCATAAAAACGATCTTGCAAGCTTAGCTGGTTTGTCCATCACTGCAGTAAAGATCAACTTGTGAAGGATCTTCACTGAAAAAAACTCGCATTTGTCGTATCTTCAAGCTGAAGTTGGGGATTTCTGCATTTTTTGAGAAAATGAAATGCCTCTTCAATACCCCAGTCGTGACACCTGACAGGCCCCCATGCAGCTACGGATCAAGTAGGCTGTAGGCGGACTGAGTTCTTCAGCCATGCAAGGCACGCAGTTTATGTATAGGGAAACCGATAGGTGGATGAGAGGTATCTTTTCACTTAGACAGCTGCTGAAGCGGAACCTAGCCTCAACGTACTGGCCACCCACGCCTTTCCTAAGGACAATCCATGGGATGCAAAGTGTGGTCGACTGATGACTGGGGCAAGTCAGTGACCATATCCCTGNCTGGGATTGCTTTAGAAAATTTATCAACAAGATTATTTTCACTTGCACTGCACATGTTCTGCTACTCTATTGCTGCTTTTGGGGTGGGTATCAANAATTTGAAGTGTTGATGAGGTGTGAATGGCCGATTACATCAAACGCTTCCAAAAGTTGCAAGTTGTGAGCTGCTTGTTCAGCTTGGTTTTTCATTTATTTTTAGGTAACTTTAAACGATCAAGCCATCTCTAAAAACATGAGAGCTTGCGAAGATGTGCCACGCTGGCTTTGTCATATTTATCGCGTTGAAACTAATTGTGCAGTTGTATTGCAGTACTGTGGGTTCACGCTATCGTTCCTGTACAAGATGTTTTAGGTTTATTTTCTACATACACGCAGCCAAAATTTTTCTACTTACACACAGCCAAAAACTGCTGCAGTTTCAAAGTTATTCTTTCAAAACTATCATAGGCTAATTACAAAAAAGTAGACAAATTTCATCAACGGTGTTCTTTTGGAAATAACTCTTAAACCGCAATACTTGGCTTGGGAATACCAGTACTTAGGCGTACTGCTATGATCAAAATATCTATAAAGAAAATCATGTTGCGCTATTAGGGCTGTCAGTTTTTTTGACTGTTAAAAAAATGTAGGGGGAATAAAGGATCGTGTCGTCTCAAATTTGCACGAGGTTCTTTAACTACAACACGTTGAAATGTCTGCCTTAACTGCCAACGCTTGCGAAATTTGTTTCACAGAGGTTTGGGACCACTTCATTTTAATGAACACTTTTATATTCCACAGTCTCGTGCCGAAAATGCTTTTCCGCAAATACGAGCAGCATCAGACCTTGGTCGAAAAGAACACCCTGGACCCTGTGTACAAAGACGAAAGCTTCGTTTACGACGTCAGCAAAAACCTAATGACCCTTGACGGAACTTGCATTATTTTCACGGTCCTTGACCACGACGTGTTAGGTTCGAACGACTTGGAAGGTGAAGCGGTGATTCCCCTAAACATTCTCAGTGGAGTGGCCGCCAACGGGTGAGTTGCGTTGTGACGTGCAGTTGCCCGAAAAGAGCTTTTCTTTTACAACCATTTGTTTTGCCATAACCAGAACGTAGTCAGGCTCAACCAGCGTGGCTTTTTTCGCAAGGAAATATTCCTGCCAACTGATTGCGTGTATCGGTACCGTACTATCAATTGTGACGCATTTGGTGCGTCAGCCAATCGGGACCGATTGCTTGCGAGCAGGTGTTGCAAGTCCTTGTCTGCAGAACCTCGTGTGCTCTTGACAAGGTTTATGCCCGAAACGAATTGTTCCCCATACCCACAATTTTATGAACACAGCTTCACTCATTTGTTTCCAGAGTGAACACTAGACAGCAAAAAACCGACCGGAGCTTTCGACTGGCATTAACGCAACCAACGCCTTGGAGAAAACGATCGGCAGACGAGACCAGGCGACCGGTCAGTCCCTAGTTTTCGCATTTAAACTATTTCGCTCAAAGCGTATAGCAGGGTTTTCTTCTTTCGGCATTGGACGAAAAAGAGCAGTTAATTTGCAAGTGTAAAATGTTTTGGATGAGCACATAAATGTTGTTGAATTTTAACGGAATAAGTCTTCATGATAAAACCGGCTTATCAGCGTCATAACCTCTTTCTCTTTTCCTATGGGTTGAGAAATTGGTGTATAAAGACTGCAAAGAAAAACAATAACGTGAACAATGATTAATTGCATACAAAGGCTCATGACATGATGCGTTTAGTGTGAAATTAGACCTCAGTGTTTGGTTTTTCCACAAAATGTGCTTGAGCGCATCAGAAACTATTCCTATCATTGAATGACCACCATGCTGGACATTACTGTTAGGAAACTCCCCCTGCAAGATTAGTACTGACTGTGCTCCGCGTGGTCAGCAGTTTCCACTTGCGTCTCCTCGAGCTTAGATACCTTCAATTAACCAGAAAGTTACCCGAGTCTCTTTAAAAAGAACCCTAGATGACGTGTGCTCCGGGCGGAACAAATAAATGTCTGGGCACTGGTTACAGTGAATCATAGACGAGGAGACCCTGTCATAAGCTGTATTGACACACTCTTGCGGATATTTGAACGTCTTGACAACTTTCGGCTAAGTGAACATAGATTAAGAGAAATTGCGAGGCTACAGGCACCTTTTCCTCTTGGCCCTGACACTGGCAGTATTGCTTAGTGAGGCTGCAAAGTATGACAATTACATGCACACGGCGTGACCTCAAATGACTGCAAAAATTTCCCAACCCTACATGTATTCTGTTAGGCAACGCTACCCCTGCCCATAAAGCTGTTAACATAATAGTCTATAAATACGGCTTCTTAACTGGGGTATTTATACCCTTGCAGTTTGGGTTCGAATGCTTGGGTTATGAATGCTGGAGTTATGAGATCTTTTCGTGTTTTCTAAACATGATTTAGTTAAAAAGCTTACGATGGTATCTTGTTAGATATCGACATCGAAGCTACCGCAAATTCAAGTTGTTAACATAATTATCAAGCTGCCAACTTATTAGAAATGGCATCGATTGTTTCGACAGTAAAATCGAGAGGGTATTACACCAGATTTGACAATCAACTGAGGTCTAAATTCGAAACCCCTGCACAGACATTGCGAGCATACAGCATGTGACGAAAATCTGAACAATAATTTCTCCTCTTGCAATCGATCTTTATCTTAGTTAAACGGCTGAAAGCCTCGACAGATTTTTTGATGATGCTGAAACTAGAATCAGCTTAGGGGGGCGAAACCTATGTCTCGATTTTTAAAAAAGGACGGAGATTCTTCCATTTCCCAACTTTTGTATTTCTATATTGGCACCAGGTGGTTTTGACGCCATCTGACGACTCCCTGCTCCCTGAAGACCTTCCGCTGTCGTTTTCAAGTATGACGTTGAACGATGACGGGCTCAACTACGAGTCGTCGTTGGACGTCAGTCCCCTGTTGCTGCTTAACAGCAGATCGACGTACGACAAAGACGCTGATGAGTTCTCTCGAAACCGAAAAAAATTGAAGACTGCGACAGAAAAGTAAGGACCGACCAGCAGGCATGCCGCTTTTTCTGTCATCCAAAAACAGTGACGGCAATTTCAACACCGTACTGTACTTCCCGTCTGAAGTACTTAAAGCGTTCGGCGTCGCATAATAACGCCGCACAAATAATGCCGCGAGATGGAAGCAAAGAGCAAAACACAGCTTCACTGAGCATCGTACTGCTGCGCATTACCTTCACATTGCCAGTGCCAGTGCATGAGCTCAGATAGTCTATTCACACTCTGTTGTTACTTTCCACATATTGCAACGAGGTTCTTGCAACTCTTTTGTAATTTGCATATTGTGGAAGAATTCGTTGAATCGTTTTTCTTGATCAGCAACCTTCATAACCTTCATGTAGCTCGAAATTGTACTCGTAGTTGCAAAATTGTCATTTTTAACCAAAATGCCACCAGTCAGCATAGGCGTAGCCAGGGGGGGGGCCAAAGGGGCCATGCCCCCCAAATTTTTAGAAAATATAGTTATTTTGTGCTTTGAGAGGCGTTTTTCTAAGCAAAATAGTGTTATTCGCCTGAAATCAAATGTTTTGCCCCCCAAAAATTTATGGGCTGGCTACGCCACTGCCAGTCAGACCTGTGTTCATCAACCGCACTCATGGTTTTTATACGAACAGATGCAGCCGAAATAATCCTCGTCATGTTATTAAAGAATAGTCCCAGGTTCTTGCAAACAAACCACACATGTTCTGTCTCAAAGCCTGACATGGTGTCGCGAATGGATCTGAATCGAAAGTTCACGCTTTCAGTAGCGTTGATGAGGAAGCAATTCAATGCGTCTCAATCGTTCATTTCGTGTGTGTTTCCAGCCCGAGTTGTGCAATGCTTCCTTTCCGTTTTACTGTCACTGTTTGCCATTGTCACTTTTGAAAACTTATCACTCAATTGAAATGTTATTGCTTTGACGAGTGTGTAGTATTAGGTCCTTCAAGTGTGTTTTTTTCCCAAACTGTCGTGAATTTAATGTTTTCCACTGCATCTGCTTCAAAATAAAACAAAGTTTTTTGTTCGTCGTTACTGTTGCTTCAACATGTCTGATTCTACGGATTAACTAAGCTATATTTTGACCTTCTTCACTTGTTGCTGAAAGCATATCAATATGCGCATACTTAACATACTGCAATTGCTGAATCAACCAACAGGAATACCAAAATACAGGCTATTTGCTCACTGCTGTGTTTAAAAACAACAGCGGCATTTCAACTGAACAGCAGCTCTTGATCAGGAAAATGAAAGGTTTACAGACGAAGTCATTGGAATTNACGAGACGAAAGCTAGGTCTCCCTGCATGGAGTTGAAAATCCCTTAATGCTGGCAGTGACATAAGATAAAAGACAAATAGCATTGTGATGTGTGTGTGACGGAAATCATCACCAGAGCAAACAGTGTCTTTGATTGAAAGAACAGGTGGAAACAGTAACGCGGAAAAAATATGTTTATTTGCACGCAAATCCTACTTTGTAAATATGAGGAAAGTCTGAACTAAGAGCATCAGTGAGCGGAACCGGGATAGGTAGTAGCCGGTCTAGGACAGTTCGGCGCCGCCGTTTCGACGACGAGACGTTTCGGCGACGGTTGTCGCAAATGTTTTATTCGAAAAAAATGTGTGTTTTTGAAATACTTTGAAGGTTAGACTACAAAGGATGTTTGCTACATAAGTGTTTTTGTTGTCTTCCTGATGGCCAGTGACCAGTGTAGTTTCCCGTCCGTCAGGATTTTGGAAGAACTTAGTGCGACGTGACCACGTGCGTAAAGAAATGTGGCTTGTGACGTTTATTTTTGCTGGCATGAGGCGTTTGTGAGTTCACACAAAAGTTAAGCCTGGACAGCATCTATTGCTTGATCCTTCACGTAAGCAGGGGTGCATCTGGGGGTTTGTTTGATTGTCATGACAGACCCCTTTGCACCGCAGGTACTCAGCATTAAAGCCGATAAACTATCAAACGCTGTCACTGCAGGTCTCAAATGCGGGTGTTTTGGAACAGGCAACAGCCTACATTTCCCTTGTAACGTTGCATAGTACTATTACGAAAC
>JGI24159J19872_10003852_pt1 | contig 18959 bp, 15 predicted proteins | sample Ectturendosymbi4_FD_19872 | JGI IMG/M metagenome (IMG submission 19872) | reverse complement strand
ATGACTTTCTAGCATATCGGGAGCGAAAATTATGGCTCATAAACCAAAAATTGACCAAAATTTTGCTCCCTCAAAAGCCACTCTGGGGGGAATTTCACCACAGGCAATAACTCACCGTCAGATTGAGCTAGAGAGCTGTTCAAACCCTCTAAAGACTCGTGAAGGTATGTAGTTTGCAAAAAAATCGTTTCAGTTTAGGTTGTCTGGTTTCTTTAATGCTTATTTGATGATAGGATGTTCATGTTATTTTTTGCTGACGTCAGCATTTTTACCCGACCTGCCTTTAAGACCCGCAGGAGCGATTTAAATGACATACATTTTTTTGAGTTTAGTTGTTTTTTGGTTACATTTCGCGACTTTGAAGGGTCCGAATGGGTTTTTAGCGTTCCTTAATTTGTCTGTTGTTACCAATCTGCATTGTGCAGACTGTGTGTGTTTGTACTCTACGGATTTAGCGGGGTTTTTGCTAAAGGAAATGTTCGGTACCCGGTATGGACCTGTAGGGTCCCGATTTCTCTGATTCTAGGTACCCTATTTTCAATTCTAGGGACCGAAATCGGGTCCCTAAAACCCCTTAACAAAACCCTGGACTTAGTGCTTGTTACAAAACCTTAAAGTTAAACAAATACACCAAGAGATACATTTGTTTTACAACTTATTTGAAATGCTTAGGGCGTGAGCCAAATAAAAATTACTTCAGGGGGAGCGTGATGGAGAAAAGGTTAAGAACCATTGCCTTAGAGTAACAATGTTAAGACGCAAAGACTTTCCTTGAACTACATACTCGAAACCTTTATTCGATAATAGTGAACCTTAGGCCATGTCCGTTTTCACAAATCACCAAACCGACGTCAGCGCATAGAATTCCAAAGACAGTGGAAGTTAATTTGACTTTCTGATAAAATGTTCTCCACACCGGTTCTCAGCAAACAAAAATTGTCGCATGATGTAGTGCGACGCATGCAACAAAAATGCGGTGCAACTCTCAAATGTCAAAATGCTCACTGTATTGCAAAATTCCAATAGCAGCTGTGCTCAGAGCCATTATTAATCCAGAAATGATGTAAGTTTCTTTTCTTCCTCGCTTTTGGACGCCACAATAGTAAACCAAAGCTGAGAAAATGTCGGTCAGGCTGGACAAAAAGATGTTAAGAAATCGGTTTCCTGCCAAGGTGTTGCTGCCGAGGGATGTCATGTAGTACGAAAATGTTACTCCAATCCTGTTCAAAAATTCGAAGTTATATTAGGCAAGAAATGAAATCCCAAAGAAGTGCAACAAAACCGAGAAAAAAATGCTCAGTATGCAAGTTACCAGGCTGAAGAGAGTGCAATAACCCTGACAACAAGAACAGGTTTCTGCGCAAGCTTCTTAACAGTTTCCAACACTCCAAGTATCTCTAAGGTTTCACTTGTCAAGGTTTCTTTTGTTTCAAATGAATTGTGAGGGTTTTGGTTGAGACTGGCAATTTTGTTTTCAATCCTTGCGGCTTCTTTAGACTTTCCGGAGGCTCGAAGCCATTTCGGCGATTCGTCAATCAGCCTGCAAATATTTCACTTTTGATTAAAAATGCTCTTGTTGAATTACTACAAGAAAGAGTTTGCTCTATTATCCATAGCATTGCCCATTTGAAAATTAGGTAGGAATGTTCATTAAGTAAAGAAAAGAATTATTTGCTGATTTTCAACAAAACCTTCGATTTTTCGTTGTTGGTCGTGGCTTCAGCAGTTTTAATAGACATAAGATGATATGCTGTGTTGCGTGATCCCCCAGGAAAATGTTATTAAAAGGCATCATCTAATTTTATCAGTTTTATGGCATGTTCATAAAAGCTAATAAAGGTTTCTAGAACAAGAATAATTTTCCAGTTTCGCATTCGTAATTTCACGATATGTGTTTCTGCTATATATTTTGACACATATTGTAATAGAAAAGTCCGAACTCACCAAATATAAGGTATATAGAAAATTCCAATCACGTTTATAGCTCTTTCAAACCAACGCCAGTCACGGAAGAAAAATGCTATAGGAGCCAGTAAAGAATATCCAATGGAGTAACCCATTGTTAAAGCAAAGTATGCAAAGGGTCGGTACTTTGGTCGAATCATTTCAGAACCTGAACGAAAAACATTTGTGTTGTTATTAAATCAATGACCACCGCTTGGTTTTTACTTTTGTCATGCAACTGGCAAATGACGTCTACACGAAAGTTGAGTCTTTTTGTATTATTCACTTCTGCTCAAAATCATACCATTTTGCTATATGGCATGAGCATGTTGCATACAACAAAATAGTGTGTCATTTTCGCCATTATCGTTTTTCCAGGCTGGCGCTTTGTGGACTGCTTTTTGTAGCTTCACGAGTGTTCGAACCTTGAAAAAGCTCATGCAACCGTTTGCTGAACGCACTGGATATGTTAAATCGTTGCTTTTAAAATAATTCAGCTTGCTGCTTTGTTTTGAGACGTTTACGTGAAAGTGCTGTTGGTGATTGTGGTGAAGGTTTGAACCTCCCAGAACCTGGGTTATGATAATATTTTTGGAGAGGAATATTTCTTTTTTTGTTTGAGATTATCCAACTATCGCGATAAGCAGCCCTGAAAGACATGTTTGGTGCGTTTGGCGATAATCCACTCAAACCTGAGATACCATTTGCAGTGTACGAAACGTCAATCAACCGCTCACCAATTACAGATGCCACCATGAAGTTGATGAGTGAACCTGAGCCGTTCAAGAAATATAAAGCTGCATAAACTGTGAAGCTCTGGGCAAAGCTTATACAGAAACCAACGATGAACTGCCAGTAGGTGAAGAATAGAAAAGTAGGTTTTCTTCCAAATCTGAACACAAAGTTTAGACGTTATAGATACTGTACAGTAACTAATTCACCACAAAACTGTTTTCGTCAAAACGAACAAAGCAGTGGTGTAATTGCATTGGATTACTGCATTTTTCATTTCACAAAACCAGTTAGTTTTGTATGCTTTTTAGTGGCCAGTTAAATATAGTTGAAAATATTTAATTAAAGTTTTGTTCAGATCTTCAATAAGTTCTAAACTTTCTGATTTTTATTATTTTGATATGTTTTAAAATCTGCTTACACCCATCGCATTGCGCATGCTTATCAAAGGCCTCTTCTTGTGCGTGATTTAAGGTGTGTTCGCATTATTGAACTGCTTGCACAATGCAAAGAAACTTTTCAAGTTTAACCTGGTTTGTCAAACCGGTAGGAAAATTAATTTGTCTTTCCTTGTTAACACTGTTTTGCACATACCTGTCGGTAATGTAGCCAGCCAGAGCGCAACCGATCATCATACCGTAGAAGTGGAGAGAAATCGCGAATGGTTTTTTCCATGACTGATCACACACAATGTTGAACTGAAAAAACAAAAATATACTCATTTACTCTACTGGACTTTGATATTTTCATTTGTACGTTTTGATGTGATTCTAAGTATGAAGCCAAGGGTTTCACTGGATATTTTCTTTGATGCACTGAAGCTTATCAACGACTGTAATTTATATTTGGATTTTTAACAATGAACATGACAACATTGATATCAATTTTTGAAAATGTTTTTGTAAAAGAAAAACGGAGTTGTGTCTTGAAAATAAGGTCTTAGCAGCGCCAAAGTGCTGTTTACTTTCCATGAAATCCATCAATTTTGATTCTTTGCATTAAATTACTTTGCAACGCACTTTACCGCAATGGAAATTCTTCACTTTTGACTCAGTTTTGACAAAAGAAACGATTTTATTTTCAACCCAAAAGGCTTCAGTTTTGAGCAGAACCTGATGAATAATATTTTACATTTCTGAAAGATGGACCTTCCCCTGCAAGATTAGAACGACCTGTTGCAAGTTAAGCGAAACGACGCATTGCCTATTTGAAGAAAACCAAAGACCGCTCTACGTTTGTAATTTTAGGTCTTTTTCAAGTTCCATAAAAATATCCATCAGACGTTGTTTTAAATATGCAGCTCCAGCAAGTATTGAGTTTGACATCACCAATTCTGTGCTTATCGTTGAAGGTAAGGTTGACTCAAATCTCACTTCAGTTACAGCTGAACGTTCAACACCGTTGTAAATCCAGGAATTGCACTGTATCATTGTTGACTTGTTGTATGTTGAATCATTGAAAACCACTTCACCTAAAAAGCACAATTTTTGCGGATCAAAGGAAACCATCAACATATAGGTTTGAAAGTAGTTACGACGTTAACAACAGCGAGGCAAGCGCAAGCAGTACTGTAAATCATAATCATCAAGGTTTTCAATAATTGATTCTACATGGGGGAAAGACCTGGTACAGTCCCGTTTATTTCGAAGGATGATCATCAAAAACGTAGGATCGTTTCCGACAGATGTTTGCAAATGATGAACGAAGAGGTATCCCTTGTTCCTTAATATTGTTAAATCTTAGTTTGTAAGAAAGTTTGGACTGCATCTTTATCTTGAGGATGATGTATGGCCACTGCGAACAACCCGAAATTCCACCTAATGCTACAATGATGTCGATCTCCACGCTGCAGACCAGGCATGTGTAAACTACACCCGTGAATTAAGCTCTTAATCCGGTCCGTTGAACTTGTTTTATTTACAACGATCAAACCGTTTGATTTTTCGTATTCCTTGCTGTGTCCGTATTTCCCCAGCACAAACTCAATCCAGACCAATTGACGTTTGTTGATCTGCGCTGCATTGCTCTTCTCTAACTTTGATCCACCTCGTATGTACTAAGTTGGTGTTACAGTTCTTACAAGGTCACTGATTGCTTTACTTACTTGTACTGAGTTGAGATAGATTAAATGAAACATTTCGATTGTATCGTCGGCATTGACTTCTTGACATTTTTCCTTCTGAATCCATTTCATAAGGAATGAAGATGTCATTTAAGTGGTTAGTTGCATTCTCTGTGAGATTACTTGCTCCGAACTGACGAATAAACAACGTGGTTTTTAGTATTATCGTTTGTAACCTGCATACGGTTTATTTTGTAAATATATCGAATGAAACAACCCTCAACGATATACGGGTACAAAGTGTGAGTTCAAACGTCTCCTGAAGACGCAATTTCAGACGCCGAAGCTCTGTTGCTCCTATGTTACAAATCTGATTGAATGTGAGCTATGAATGCGATTTTCCACCAAGCTTTATTTTTTCTCAGTTCAATGAGATCTTGGGAGAATTTTGTAAAATTCTGTGCAGTTTCATTCGGTGTTTACTAAACAGAAAGGACGGAGTGGAAATTACTTTCTGTTGCAACCATTATACAAAACTTAATGCAGATTTTTTTGCATCATTACAGTATTTTAATAGTTTTGCCTGACCCAAAATTCCTTTTGCATTTCTACTAACGTCTATGAACGCTGCTTAGTGCTTGAATTATTCTCGCATTTCTTGCCTAAGTGATTCCAGAATATGTGCAAAAATGCATGTACTTCAAGAACATACAGATTAGAACGTGAAAATTAAATTCTGGTTTGGGATTCATTTGTTAAAAAGAATAAACTACAACATGAGCTAGGGTTTAGGTTTCTGCAAAGATTTCATGTAATTTATAAAATTTTTTCTTTGCTCTATTTGCAGCCCTGAAAATGATATATAACTTCGTTTCATCAACATGTGAAATATCAAGATAGAAAGCGTATGACAAATACTATAACGATAAACATTAAAAAAGCAGAATAGACTGTCGTGAAAATAGACCGGTTACGAAAATGACCGCTGGCAACCGCGATCTATATGAAAATCTTGATTTTATAAATTTATCTGGGCTTTCTACGCGGTAGCTCTCAACCTTTTCGGTCAGGTGACAAACGTCTAAGAAACATCTTTCCGAAAAATATTTTACAAAATTAGCTTGATGGTATGAGAAATTCCAGGGTCGACGTCACGCGATTTGCAGTAACGTGTTAGGTGTCAAATTATGCTCTATTTTTGTGTCAGTTGTGGTGTCTGTGTACTCACCAACACTTCTCAGACCCAAATAAGTACACGGGCTTGAGGTTGTGAATGACTGATCTACAGTTTTGAAACAGCAAGAGAATGCCGAGCAGATAAAGAAACAAATAACGCAATTTGACAATGATAAGCCTACCTGGAGGGTCGTCAGTAGGTGAAACATCTTTCATTCACTTATGTTATTCTGTCAGTGGAAATGACTGACATAATCAGGTTTGTCCAAATCAAACAGTGGAAATATGAGCAACATTAATTATGACCCCAAAGGTGAATCTTCGAGTCAATGTAAGTGTTGCCTGATCAGTGAGCATGTCAAGCTGTGTAATTGGTAAATTTGGTTTTTGTTATGTTTTATTGATTTTTTAAGTTCTTCTTCATTCGTTGCAGTGCTTATATTGCTTGTTTATCTCGTTATAAAGGTCCTTATGAGACGAGTCAACTGTACATAAAACGCAGAAAATACTCTCAGAGACAAAGGTCTCCCGGCTACTTGAAGTACGAGCAACTCACTGTATACTGAGTAGTACTGAGTGATGAGCAGTACATTTCAAAAAGTTCTATTGATGAGTTTCCGCAGTGCGACTTCCCTGCAAAATTCGTTCATTTTGCGTTACTGGTCTGCACTGCTATCATGGCACTTAAGACGCTAAAATGTGTGCTGTCGTCTGGAATGATCAAAACCGTCGAGTTGCCAGTGTCGATTGTTTGCTTTTAATTTTTTGTAGATCGCAAGTAAACGCAAAAAGCAAAACAAACCAAACTTTTTTTCGTTAAGCGAAGCTATGATTTCAACATAACTGCTTATGGCTTTCAATGTGATATTCGTAGTGCGCTCGACTGGGATCAGTCAGTGGAATTTACAGTTATCTGTTTTAACTACCAGCAATTTTAGGAGATGAAATTTTCAAAAATTTCAGTTGGATCATGAGTTTCTCAGTCGTTGCACATCACAAGTTGTCATACCTTTGTTTTGAACTCATCCATAACATCTGTCAAGGCACAGTGATGTTGAGGGGTATATTGCGTCACCAAAGTTTGCATCGTAGTAAATGAGTTTGGCAACGAAGAAAGGAAAAGAAGAATGCACAAGCGCTTCTCGTAGTAACTGAAGCCATCTTGCTTTTGTCCATGCTCCATTTAATTAAACTCCTTATAAGGCAGCAACATCCACTTCTCTAGGCTATGTCAGTGTTTTGCTTTCAGCTAATCAACAGAAGAGCATGAATTGCTGTGGATGTCAAGGTATACGAATGTGCTAATAAAAAAAGCATAACGTTTTCTCGCAGGTAGTTCAGATTGCATAATTTATTTTAAAGAAAGGGCGTCGTTTCAATCAAACTTCTCTGGATTTTTAGCTTTGAGTAGAAATATAGCAGTTTTTACGCTAAGATCACTTTCACCAACACTAGCTTTGCGCATACAAGTGCTGGAAAAACAAATTTTTCCAATTGCATTGCTTAGCAAACCAATCGTTGTTTAAGTGTTGAAGACCCTTGTGGTTGGTGCCTGAACATTTGGACAAAATGGTATTGAATAAAAATTATAATGTTGGATGAGCAACTCCATAGATTTTGTTGTTCAAGTCCGAGGACCTGGTGTGTATTTACAGATATTGCCAGACGTACCCAAACAACTGAAAAAATGCTTTGATTGCACTTTACTATTCTTGAGCATGCATCAGAAAATTTTTTCTTTGCTGCAGTAAATTAAGCTAAAGAACATCATAGGGCCACCAGTGCAGGGTCAAATGGCCTTGCAAATTTTTATCGCTTATCACAACATTTTGATTTGATCAAACCATAGAATAAGACCAATCAGGTTGCAAACGATTCCACAAACCACGATTCGAATGTGCACCAAACGAAAATTATTTTGCAAAGATGACGTAATGTCTGCAATCCGATGGCTTTTTCTCTTCTTTGCGTACCGGGGGCACCTAGGTTCGCGGCCAACTTTACCAATACAGAACATTAATCAAGCGCACAGTCTACTGTCATAAAGATTCCATTGCCCTTAGCAAAGTCAAGGCCCTTCGAAAAACATATTTATGTGAAAGCGCTGTTACGATTTGCATTACTCGACAAGCAGATGACTGACAAGCACCAGTATATACATTATATAATATGATCATTCGTTATAATTGTAGGAAAGAAATGATCGCATGCACAATAAATGCCACAAGCATTGAAAACGAATAAAGAACTAAAAAAGCAATAAGAAACAAAAAATATTTGTACAAAACAGTGGCCATAGGCATGATCCTGCATTTATTGCTTTCCAGCCATTTACGGGTGGAACATTATTCAAAGTATACTGGCTGGTTTTGGAAAGTTGTCGGTTTTTGTACTTCGTCAGAAAAAAGTGTTGACCTGAAGACGTAAGGGCGAGTAACATCTTCCACATGTCTAGTTTTCGAAGAGTTGATGACTAAAAATCAATATTGTAGGCGTACTAAAGTTTGTTCGTGATGCGAAATCTCAATTTCAAATCTTCTAACTTGAACGGAAGGCGTGCGGTGTCTCTGTCCAGTAATTGTCATAAAAATCGGTATTAGCACCTATTATCTCGTAGTTTAGCTGTATTCCAAAACTACTGATTAATTTCAGAATTTCTCTGCACAAATCTATTTGTTGTGCAATGCATTAACTGTGGTGTACTAGTGTTCCACTGCGCATCAGCTCTATTCCCAAACAATTGCTGGGTGCTGTAGGTAGTTGCAGGTCGTTTTCAAAGGTGTGAAAACTGCTATCTACCAGATTTTCCAAAATACATGACAAGGCGGACCGGATAAGCAAGTATCTTCTGTATAGTGCATTCTGTGTAAATATATACCGTTCTGTGTAGTTGATTCCAACGTTTTTTTTTACGACCGTTATGGGGAAAATGCATTTTGGAATAAATCATGTCTTTTTCTGTTTGAACGAATTCAGCGTGGTGTACTTTCTGCCCAATCTTTGGTCAAATCTGTTGTGGGTGTTTTTGCATCTAGACCGTCAGTTGTTCGTACTTCTAGGTCGAGGTGATGTGCTTTTTGCTCATGACATCTCGAGAGTGCACAACCCTTAGTGCAAGAGAATAACTTATGCAAGAGAATAACCCAGTGGCTTATCATCCGCTAAATACCTCTTTTAATTTATGCTGTCATCATGGGATAATCAGTTGCTGCTGCTGCTGATGTTGTTACTGCTGATGTTGCTGCTGCTTTTCTGTGTTTTTGTTTAGGTGCTACGTTGTTTATTTGTTTCCTTGTGGGGCTTGATTCACTGACCTTGTGGTCCCTCTCGCCCAAAAACAATAAAACTAACTTGACTGATGAAGATGCTAGAGGTTGTTCGCAGAATTATTCTGACAATAATCGTTGAAAATTACAGTCAGTCGGTTGATTTGATCACCGCAGTGCCAAAAGATCTTTTTCTATGACTACTGCGTGCACTCCACATATTTTCACAGCAACTGCAAATCGTTTCTTAGTTTTCTTCGTTTTTTTCACGTAATAGAAATTTCAACTAATCTTCTTTCCTTTCTGTAAGCTGCTTGTGAAAAGTAACCGGAATACCTGAAGGTCTAATTGCACATCAAGGGAAAGCGTTCGTCCTTTTCCTAAGTTTTTTTGTTCACTGTTCGCAAGTTGAACCTGTTCGGTTTACATGTCCAAGCTGATGTAGTGATTTGACGAACGTTTCTTCTTGCACGAATCTACATCCGGTGGACTGTCATCGTTTTCGAGTAAAGGCGATTTATTCACTGAAGGCAAAACAGGAAAATTTACAGGGAAAGGAATTCGTGACCAGCAGAAGGTTTTTGTCAACTTTCCTAAACACTCAAAAAGGAAAGTTGTGCCACTGATACTTTCAGGAAAATCTTTCAGGTACAATTAGTCTTCTGTTGAAATGGTCTGTGGTGGGAAATCCCCTTATGTTGTGACTTGCGACATACCTGCTTATGCTAGATTCCAACGCCCAAGTTCATCCCACGCAACTGACTGGTCCTCGCCAGTGCACAGATGTACGGGTGCAGTGAGTCCAGAAAAACTATCGCTGACAGAACTAATCATCTGTGTGCCAGGGGTGCACAATCTTGTCGCTATTGCAGGCCGTATTACGTTTGTTTTTATGAATTACGGCCGGCAGTGTTTTAAAGATAGCTTTATTTCTTTGCATTGCTTCTGTTCTGCTCCCACACGCTGAGCCTAGTCTGCTTCCATACGTCTGTTTGGCCGTCTTTATGCTAAATATCTTCATACAGTAGACAAAGAGTTTTTTTATTGCACGGCCGCCATAATTTATATCAACATTACATGCGCGCGACTGCATATATTTTCACCAACGGCCGGAGGTTGCGCACCCCTGCTTACGCAAAATCACTTGTTCGTTTTACGAAGCATTCTGCATCGCCTTTGACAGCTGCTGATGGGTTTGCGTTGTGATGTTTGCGGTTCATAAAGAGCGAACTTTTTTTGCCAAGAGCTGAGCTTCCGCCAGTTCCTCACTTTTGCTTCATGCCATAGTGTCACGTAAATCACGAAAAAATTTGCTTCAGAAATAGACGTTTATTAATACTACATTGGTAAGCAGGGCACGGAATTGCTGCAGATTCATACTGCGAACAATGTAACCACAAATATTGAAAACATTACCCCATCCAACGTTTCAGCTTAGTTTTAGGCCATCAGTAGAAAAACATTATCTAGTACAATATTAATATTAATAGAAGTTCTGCAATCTCTATCTCTTTTCAACTCTTTTCACTTAAGCTTACGTATCTTTACGGTTTCCAAGTCACTTTGCACACTTAAGTTTATTGAATTCTAACAATAAAGAAATTTCTACCTACTAAGGCCACCAACCGTATAAGATATCAATGTTCAACTATTTCGAAGAAAGCAACAATTACAGGCTCTAGCTTTGCAGCCGCCTGTTTGAGGAATCTCCTGCCTGGTTCTGCTCCCATCTCGTTGTTCTGCTCCCATATTGTTGCTAGATTTTTAAACGTTTTGTATGTGATGCACACGGATTTCAAAAGCACAAATTCAGTACGAACAGAGACCTGCATTTTTTAACGTTCTAAAATGTGAACAGAAAGACAACGTTTTTGATGAGGATTTCGAAACTATGATTGCTAATCTCTGTTGAACAGATGACAGTAACTTTTCTTGCGTTTGTTGCAGGCCCAATGTCTTGCATTTGTGGACAAAAAAGGATGTAAATGTTAGTTATCATGAAATATTTTCTGAAGGTGAACGACACAACGGCTAAAACACTTGGCTAGGTGAAACATGGCCAGGTGAATTAAATTGGTTAGGTGAAAAATGGTTAGATGAATTTAATCCACTTCATATTAAGATCATAACATCGACATTCAACACATACATTCAAATAACGCAAGAGTATCAGGAATTTAACCAAACCGTTTTTTCCAGGGAATGCGGCTTCATGACCTAACACATAGGGCTCACGGCAAACATTGACCTGCAAAGCCTATATTCTATTAGCCATTCAACTCTTGTTGTAGAGTAGATTAGGGACAATGGCCTTAAGCAGAATGCATCCCCACTGCATTTAATTTGGTCTGGGATTTGATTTAACTCGCCTGTTTACTGATATATTCTACATTTCTGTCTTGTGAACGAAAACACAAGCGCTTCTTCGAACAACCAATCATTACTATCGCTTTCATCTGTCAAACATTTCCTGTCGTGCTCTGTGGGAAAAGTCTGCTTGTGTTGACGCACTGAAGTGCGTCCTTGAGGATGCATTACGTTNTTTTTCGGCACGAGATCTGCACAGGCAGCAACTGTTTCCTAACTATAGGTTGACGTGCTGATAGAACTTTGGAGTTTTAACGTATCCCGAAATCGTGTGCAATAAATCGGTAGAGTGAAAAGATTAATGTCAAACAAAAGTACGCCTCTAAGCCTGCTTTTACCTTTACAATACGGGAGCGTATTTCCTGCTTTTCAGAGAACGGCATTTTTCTGTTTGTCAACTTTCCAGTTTGAAATTCTGCCTTGAGTTCCTCAGTATATGAAAGAGAAGCAAAACTTGTTTCTCTGCTTGTTGCTAGTGTATTTCTGAATTTGAATGCAATAATCGTTGTTCAGTGTTTAACAGTAGCGGCTGAGATTGACATCAGTTCATTTCTTTTTTGAATTCAGGAAATCAACTTGCGAAAAAAAGAATTCCGGTTGGGTAGAAAAGATTATGTGCTTCAGGCTGTTGATGAGCCATCACGGCATAACTGCATAACCATAAAAATAGTTACTGCCATCGGTGTGTAAGTGTTGTGATGTTGCTGAAGGTGAATTATCGGATCGTGTGGTTGACACTAAAAGAACCTACAGTTTGCTCATTTGCAAATCAAAGTTTTGGAAACAACTGCCTCAACTATTCAGATCCATTTACAAGAAACAGAAGTTACTCATCAGCAACAGCATACGCTCCATGAAGTTTCTATGGTATTCCATGTACAGGAAGCATAAAGGCACAAGCACTTTCACTGAAAAGCTCAAAGCCGAACACGCTACAACGGGTGCATCGACCAGAATTCCTATCGACTACAATCTTTGTATATTTATAGGTTTCATTCAACTTTACGATCGGCTAATTATCCGCTTTTGAGTATGGGACGAAGAAACAAAACACTCGGACTTTGAATAGCCTCCACCTAAGTGCAAATCAAATAGTAAATTATTGGCTGATATTGGGAGAAGGTGGGAATTCAGAATACATCTGGAAATCATGAAGATGATGAAAGGCAATTTATTTTCAGCAATTTCTACTAAACGTGCAGGACTTTTCAGTGACTCCATCGACAATGCTCATACTGGTTACTTTCAACTCACTGCTTTATCACAGACTTATGCAGTGACAACGTACACTTGCAAAGTTTTGCTTCACGGTCTTTACCTGTCTCAACTCAGCATCTTTCTGCAAAAGATATAAAAGGAAACTGAACAATCTCCATAACCCTCAAGATTCGACAATTATGTCTCTACGTTTACACCACTCCAGAGATACACGAACAGCGACTCGGATTATTTAAGGAAATCATCCTGTAACATCTGCAACATGACCCTGATACGGCGCCATTATTCAACAGAAAAAAAACCTCCGTCAACACACCTTTAACAAGGAAGTATCGCCTCATTTATGACCTTTGAACTGGAAATTCAGTCGGCTTGAGTTTCCTACTTCCCATTATATTTAACAGGAAAGGGGTTTATGTATGGAATAAAATGATTTTGATATTTGTTGATATTTTTCTTGGAAGATATTGAATCGAAACCTGTGACTCTGACGGGTTCATTACAAATATATTACAAAGAAAATATACATTACCACCAGTGCATTCCTCAAGATTAGGCCAGTAGTCGGAAAACGTTTTCTCTGAGATTTTTTTTCGTGCAAGGTCTACATTTTTAAAATAAATGTTTTCGAGAAATTCATCCCCTGAACAAGTCCGTAACAACTAGGTTTGTGGACAACCCTGTCGTAATCGGTTTCAGTGTCAACCTATAATTCCCTTAGCATACCTTGGAATTAATTATGCAAATTTCCAACGGTTACAGTGCTGTTTCGAAGCTAGAACCAACAATACTTTGCCTTTCCTCCATCAAATATCTGGGCAATCGTTACGACGACACTGGCACTGGGACAGAGATTCGTCGTGTTAACGGCCAAGGCCATAACTGCTTTGTCATTACCAGCCATTGTACAATCATGGTATTGATTTATCGGGGATATTAGTTATCTCAGAGCTCATCTCGTCCTCGGGCGAACTTTTAGCGCGACAGTGTTTCCTGTTTATGAAATGATGGGAAGGTACCTGATCCACTCTTCTACGCGTAGCCCCCATGCGCCTTTGTCTTGCAGACGTGTTAATACATCTCAAGCAGCGTTTAATGCATTTTGTGAAAAACTGGACCTGACCGTCGGCTCGAAATCCACAGCGACAAAACCACAGCAGCCCTAGGTGGAGTACCGGCTCGACCTTCCTCACAGGGAGATATAGTGCCATGTTTCTTTCACAACAAATGTCTAAGATATAACAGCTGAGCTGGGACAGTTACTCGAGGCAGTTATGCGCAGTCTTCAGTGTAATTACATATTTTCGCTTCGCATTGCCTGTCGTGAGGTAACCCTTGCAAAGACCACAGAGATTTGTTGAAAGCATGCAGCAACCACTAACAACAACCTGACTCGGTTACCTCCGACGAAATATGACCGCGTTGGTCATGTATAATTTTCTTCAGAGGTAATGAATTGTACGCACATCCCAGTACCACACAACGCGGTAGCAAACCGCCTGCGGCGTATACGCTACCTTGATAATTATTAAACAATTTTTGTCGTGTTGTGTTGCATGAGATTTTGCAAAGGATTCTTGTTAGATTTTTGACGCTGATTCCAAATCTGATGTCGGTTTTCGTCTACAATTCAGTGGTTCCCAAACTATGCGCCGCGGCACACTGCTGCGCCGCCCGATGTCATTAGGTGTGCCGCAAAAAAATATTGAAATTAAAACCAATCAAGTAGAATTTCTAAAATTCCACGCTGCCTACTTCTGTCAGCACAGCACACTATCGATACTGGTGGTAGTGATTCGATACGCGGCACAGTGCTACGACAATCGGGCCATAGCATATGTTGCCACTTAGCGGATATAAAACGTAATTACAACTACCTTAGATTTAATACGTTTGTGAGAGCAGTATCTTATTGAAGCATACGGAGAATTCATATGGAAGACATGAAAAAGCTTTTTCAAACAAACAAAAAACATTGTTTGGCATTTTTTTAAATCTCCGACCCATTTACTGCTGTCGGCTTGGAATTATAGAACTTTTTCTCAAGACAAAAGCCCTCTGTTTTGTACTACGGTCCCATTCTAGAAGTTACAAGCGGCTTTGCCACCTAAGTGACGTCACAAGGCAAAAGACGTAACATTTTTTTGGGCAAGACATCGAAAACTACGGCACATTGTACAGTGTCTTAAGCAATGTAGACTGTGCTGTTTCCGGGAAATGAACATAAAAGTCTATGCAAATCAGGTTAGCTGTTGTGCTGTACAGTATTTAAGTTTCCTTTATGAAAGATGTACTGTACAGTCTGTGTTGTTATTTGCAGATTATTGATATTCTTCATGCTTGTTTGCACGTAATAAGTGCATATCAGTGCAGCCATCAAGCACATGTATCTCACTGACAGATTTGTTGCACTCTTGTCATAAAGACGCAAGTACGCTAAATTTCCTGGGAATTTAAGCAATATTGTTTTGATTTTACGTTAGGATATGAAAAAATACAAATTCAAATAAATTTTTTATTCAAATGTTCGAAGTGCGCCAATTAATTTCTGTTTTTTTCTGAAATGCGCCTTGAAAAAAAAAGTTTGAGAACCACCGGTCTACATGCTCTGTTTTTGCGCAATTTGAAAATCCCGATTCCCATAAAAACGGATCGACGCATACCGTAATTAACCTAACCTTGGTCTCGAAGTCACGAGTAGTGCAGCGCACCAGTTGACAGACGCAAACGCTCAATTAACTTTTGTTCCCATTACAAATTAGCAGACTTTCTAGCTGCGGCACCTTCAATACAATCAGTGAAGGATGCAATTGGTGCGAACAAAGGTCAGACATCTCTCTGTAGTGAAGCATGTGCAGTCAGTAACAGTAAGAAGTGCTGGAAATGCAATCGAAAAGTCAAATCACAGCAACAATACGGTCTGTTTACAAGGCCCAGCAGCTATGCAAATAGAAGTACCTGGAAGGAGCACTGACTGTGTGCGGCCATATAAGACTACCAGGTTACTAAGCAGCCAAAAAGCGTGCGATTGTAGCAAGCCCCTTGAGTTAGCACTCGAGAGTGTGCACAGCACTGCACACGTTGTTAGCTAGTCTAGACTCTTTAACAAAGGTCAACCAACTACGGTATTCGGTCTGCCATATCTTTACACTTTTATATTACTTTACTATTATATTGTTGGACTATATTTTTTCTTGAGTTGTCTGACTTACGAAACGTTTTGTTATATCAGGTGTAAACAGGGCTTCTCCTCGTAGACGTGAATGTAAAAATAAGCCTGATTCTTTCTGTCATGTATGTGGGTGCTATACACTGCTTCGTCAAAGGCGTAATATCACTTCGTTTGTGAAGCGCTAAAAAAATAAAAAACATATTTTCAAATTACCCGTGGTGACCAAGACACGAAGTGGCCATCTCATATGGTGTGTCATAACTGTGAGGAAATGCTTCGCGATTGGACAAAAAGAAAACGATTGGGACTGCCTTTTGGAGTTACCAATGGTTTGGTGGGAACCCCGATATCACGTAACTGACTGCTATTTTTGCACGGTCAACACGAAAGGTGTTGGCAAGAAAAATCGGCATAAGATCTCATACCCAAGCATTCCCTCAGCCATTCGACCTGTTCGACATTGTGAAGGACTTCCGGTCCCGGTTATTAGTGCTTTTTCCTCATGTGAAGACAGTGATCATGATCAGGGAGAGCGTGAGGGCTGCAAAAACGAGATGGTTTCTGAATCTGAATCCTTTTCAGATGACACCAATCGGCTATCAGCCTCTGAGCCGTTTAGCCAAAAGGAATTGAATGACTTCGTTCGTGATTTGGGACTCTCCAAGAAAGCTGCAGAGATACAAGCTACCAGGCTGCAAGTAAAGCATCTACTTGATGACTCTGCAAAAGTTTCGTATTTCCGAAAGCGGGACCAGTCTTTTGTGACATTTTTCTCCGAACAGAAGCAGTTTGGATACTGTCACGATATTCCTGGTCTGCTCTGGCAGTTAGGTGTTGCCTCGTACATCCCAACTAAATGGAGACTGTTTCTGTATAGCTCTAATCAGAGCCTCTGATGTGTTCCTTTACACAATGGCAACCTTTATGGAGGAATTCCCCTTGGTCACTCTGTGCACTTGAGAAAAACGTATAAAACGTATGATAAAAGAGGTCATCGACTTACTCAATTACCATGAGCACAAGTGGATCCTTTGCGTAGACCTTAAAATGGTCAGCGTTCTCCTTGGCCAACAGAGAGGTTTCACAAAGTATCCCTGTCATCTTTGCATGCGGGCAGCTGAGATCGAGAGAAACCCTGGACTGGTCTATCCGTGAAACGTTTGAAGCATGCATGCCAATTGTTGTGCACGACCCAATAGTAAGCCGAGAAAAGATAGTTTTTCCCCCACTCCACATGAAACTCGGCTTGATGACGTAATTTGTAATGGCACTGTATAGTGATGATGAGTGTTTTCAGCATATAGTTTCTGCTTTTCCTGTCGTTTGACAAAGTTTGACAAAGTTGTCGTTTGACAAAGTCAAGGCTGGTGTTTTCGATGATACTCAGGTTCGTACCCTTGCACGTGATGAGAAATTTGTCAACAAGATGAATGACAAGGAGAGAGCGGCATGGCTATCTTTTGTAGCAGTTACACGAAACTTTCTTGGTAACAAGAAGACAGATAACTATCACGTTCTAGTCACTACAGTGCTGTTAGACTATCGCGCCTTGGGTGTAAAATGAGTATCAAGCTACATTTCCTTCATAGTCACCTTGATAAATTCCCCAGTAACCCCGGGGCTGTTAGTGATGAACAATGTGAGTGGTTTCATCAAAACCTCATGACTATTGAACATCGCTACCAAGGCTTATGGTACAGAAACATGATGGCGGACTACTGCTGGAGCATCAAGCAAGATTTCCCCGACGTAGTCTGCAAGCGCAGGAGCTACAAGAGCAAATTCTTGCCTGAACAGGGCCATATCACTAGGCAAAACTTTGAGTCACAATCTAAGGTGCAACATCTCCATTTTGTGTGCTATACCAAAAATCTTTTTGGGGTGCCTTGTGAAAGCGGATATCCGTCAGCAACGGGTCTTGGTTGCGGTTATAAAATGATGAAACCGGGATCAAGAAAACGCATAGTTTACGATGAGCAATGACACCACAACGGTAGAAAAAATAAATGTTTCTTGCTATTCTAGGCCTAACGTCAGCTACTTTCGTTCTCACGCCAATGGAATTTCGCTCTTGTCAACATCTGCCTGCGGTACGAAAAGTCAGGTTTGAATAGTTTTGAAAACAGAAAAAATTGACTAATCGTAACTTCAAGATTAACGTGTTTGGTCGAAGCTCGTATTAAATTGCAATGATAGCATATTTTTTCAATTGTATGTATACCTTTAATTTCTTGTGTATGACATTGTTTCTTTTCCACTCCGGTTACTTCATCAGTCATCACATCCGTTAAAGACATCTGCACTGGCGAATGTCTGTTCTTTACGTTGTAAGCTACGCTATTTGGTAACAATGCTCTGTGACGATTGACGTGGAGCCTCTAACTAACTAATTTACGAACAAGCAATGACAGATGCACTTATGTGTTTCGTCCTGTAACTAACTTGCCCAATAATCCTGTATAAATCCAATATATTCATCTTGTGAAAATCTGTAAGAATTTACGTTTGCTATTATTTATAACTCAGTGAATTTAGCTCCGGCACAGGGGTATCCAAACTACGGCCCGCGAAGCCATTTTGTCACTGATGAAAAAATGATATACAGTACTTACAAAAAATGTGTTGATTTGGTAGAATATAACATATCCCGCAAAAATCACATTGCCTAAGACGTCCGGGCCCCGACATGCTCTGTATTACCTCATGTGGCCCTCGGACAAAAACGTTTGGAGAACCCTGCTCTAGCAAATCGGAATTTGTCCCTGGGCGTGTGTGTACCCCAGGTTAAGAAACACTGCATGGTCTATTCGCTAAGAACAAGGAATGTCTTCATCAAAAGCATCTTTGTGGATGGTAAAGTTGTGCAGAAATAACTATCCAGCAGACTATTCCATGCACGGCTCTCCTCCTGTTGTTGAGTAATGTTTGGAGAAACCAATCACCTCAAGTTGCGACAATCGACATGTTAGAAAAAATATGACACCAATGGCTGAAACAAATATTGTTGGAGGTCATGTGAACA
>JGI24159J19872_10003850_pt1 | contig 18961 bp, 13 predicted proteins | sample Ectturendosymbi4_FD_19872 | JGI IMG/M metagenome (IMG submission 19872) | reverse complement strand
CCGTTTCTGTAATGTGCGCTGATGTACAGCTAACCACTTTTTGTGCTCTTGTGTCTGTGATATGGACCATGAGTTCGCAATAAAATATCATTATTATTATTACATTATTATTATTCATTTGCTCATATCGAGTAATATCAAAAGACTATAACTTGATAAAAACGAAATTTGTTTGATTGCATTTTTCTTTTTGTGAATTATGTCCTTTGCACAGTTGTTGTTGCTTTTGCTTTTGCGATGCTTAAGATGTATTTATGCATTGTGGCATTGTCTATGTTTTAACAAATCTTTTGGGCGCCTCGACTAGACAACTTCAGGTATGTTTTCGGCGTGCGAGTTGTGAGTACTTGTTAGCAGTGTTTTGCTTTCACATTGCCATATTGTATCGTAGCCAATAAACTTCTTATAACAATATTTTGTCTCAGGAGGCCAAATGAGGTAAAATAAACATTGCTTTCAAGTTTTCGGAGTGCAAACAGGAGTCGGAGTGCAAATTTCCACAGAGTTCTGGAGGAGGAGCTGGAGCCCGTTTTTTTAAACAGAAGCGGGAGTAAAAAAAAGTGACTCCAATCACCTTTGCTGCAAAATTGTTTTTTAACTAAATCTTTTTTACTGAAGCTCGCATCCACCAGAATGTGGATCTCTGTTAGAGTTGGCACGAGCCGCTAATGGTCCGGATTTTTGCGGGCCGCTGAGGTTAAACGAGCGGGCCGCTAAAAATATTTTTAGCGGTTGGACTTCATCGAGCCGCCCACTGATGTTGAAAAAACCTTTAAAATTTTTTTGAGTTAAAAGAACCACTCAGTGGCAATAAAAGTGACTGACTGAAACCACATTCCTTTGCCGTTGCCCTATTTTAAAGTGTACCTCCCGGTCGCCGGTGTCAAGCGAAATTTCTGACCTGTTGTTGTTTTTGAGTTAATTTGCTTCTCAAAATAAATAAATAAAGTCTGGTAATTACTTTTTTGATCTGTGTTGTGTGAATTAAAACAGTTTGGTTAGATGTCAGGTACCAACAACAGGATACAGCACGGAAAAAAACTTTAACCACTGAAAATTTTCGGACTTTGTCGTTGACCTCAATTATTTTTATTTTTCTCACCCTAAACCAAACAATAACCTGACACATTTACCTAAACACGAATTCCCAAGCCCTAATAATCAGTTTTATCACCGTATTTGGTAGGTAGAATATTACTCTGGGCATGCGCAAATGATGCGAAGTCAGAAATTTCGCAAGTGAGAAATTTCGCTTGACACCGGGTCGCGCCTGACGGAGTGCTCACATATGGGAAAAACAAATTTGCCTTAAGAAACTTTTCGTGCATGGTGCAGAGATGAGCATTGGACTGGACTTGGATTGGACTGGATCTGGACTATAGCAAATTTTGTTGAAATTGGATCCGAAGTGTAAATCGCTTCAAAATTTAGGATCTGGATCGGATTTGGACTGAGTTAATGCAAAAGAAATGCAGCATTTTTGTTGTAAAAAGGCTGCATGTTTCGTAATTTTTGGACCTGGACTTTACATTTGAAAAAGATTTTTGGACTATGGTTGGACTTTGCTGAGCTAGGACTGGACCCGGATCGCAAAACATGACCGTCCGCTCATCTCTGGCATGGTGATAACTTCTTGCATGAGCGTGGCGATCAGCGGTTTTGATGCTGAGTGGCTTCTTGGAGGAAACGTGTTGTGCAACATTTTGATGGCCTGCTATAAGTGTTTTTGCAGGATTGTCCATGGAACATATTTGTCTGTCCCATCACATAGCAATTTATGCCTGTCCCATCCCACTGGATTCCCATTATAATATTAATATGGAATACAAGTCAATTAAAATTATTAAATTTATGAAAGCTTAGGTTTAGTATCTACTAAATAGGACTACATGTACAAAGAGACATGCAATACGACAAAATTTATTGATTTTATAATTCAGAAGTATAGTCTAAGTATGACAATTCAGTATGAGTATCATTCTGACACTCTCATTCTATTTCTGAACGGTACCCTGTAAAAGGCGGAGCTCCGTGAACAGCGGAGCTTGGTTGCGGAGGTTTGATGACGTACCGGAGTCGCAAAAACCGATATTTTGCGCTGAGCAATGAGAAGTAAACGATAGTAAAAATCTATTTATTGCAAATGGTGATGTTACACTACGGTAAAAGAAGTCTATTCTGAAGTTTGATAATTTTTGCTTATCTGAGTTTCACAACGGTTCGGGGACAAAAAGGGGTGTCGACAGTTGTGAATGTATAAAATTTTTGAACATCGCAAACATCCATGCATTAGATGTTTGGGGGAAGCGCATATTTATTTGCAATAATTAAATATTTTTCCTTCACTTTTTTTCTGTTTACTCCTTTTGCAGCGTAACTTTTTTCCACTCCGGTTCCGTCAAAAAAACTCCGCAACCAAGCTCCGCTATTTACGGAGTTCCGCCTTTTACAGCCAACGTTTCTGAAGTTGCTACTTGCTATGACATGATGGCTACTGTCTCATGGGAAATACAAATGTGTGCTGTCACATTCCATCCCATCCCATAGGAATGACATTCCTAAGGACAGTCATGGAATGTCATTCCTATGGACAAGCCTGTGTTTTCGATATATGAACTAAATCACAATCGCTTTGTAAGTACGGTTGCGTGGTTTTAGGTTTAGGCCTGAGTGGTAGATATTTAGGTTTAGGCTGAACGTTGAAGGATTTATGGTGAGGGTTCAGGCTTAGGCTTGTAGGACAAGAGTTTTAGGTTGAGAGCAGAATGGCCTTCAGAAAGTGTTTTTTAATTTTGCCTTTCCTCAAAAATTGTCATTCAGTATGTTCTTAGTGTATTTTAACGTATTTGAGAATTCGCTTTGTGTGTCACTCTCGCAATATGATTGTTGATTTGACAGCGCCTTAGAGCGACATGTCGGATTTCGGCGCTAAATAAATACATGAATTATTATTATTAAAGTATTCAATAGGGGATCTTTACTTTTGTGCGGGGGTCTTGACATTCTAACAATGACAACAAATCCACTGATTCATACAGTGGTTTCATATTTCTGTTTATGGGGGCTTGGAGCTTTCTTTTGGGGACCTAAGCTCAAAAAAGCTATCCCATGGTGACGGGACTGGTTGAGGGTTTCATTTTTAGCTTTAGGATTTAGGTTAAGGTTTTATGGTTAGGGTTTCAGGTTCAGGGTTTTAAGTTTTGGTTTGGGGTTTAAGGTCTTAGGTTTTTAGGCTTACACATTAATCCCAGCATGCAACTTTGTTTATTGCGCTTGTCACATGATATGTCCACTTCAACCAATCATGTTCCACAAAAGACAAAATAGTCTCAGCAGATACTTTGCCTCAGAAGGCAAAATAGCCCTTGGAGATATTTTGCCTCCGGAGACATAATAGACAATACTGCCAATTGTTTAGCGGGCCAAGGGTGGGTTGGTTTGGAAAAGAATAAATGTTGTCAGTTCCCGGGTGGTCAATGGGCTGAATGTTACAGGCTATGGGTGGTGCGGGCCTGAAAAATCTTGGACCGTGCCATCTCGAGCGGCTGGGTGAAGTGAGGCTCACTTTACTTTGGCTTCGTGTTGCTTTACCGATGGTGGATGGAATCAGATTCAGATTTTTGTTTTTGCATTGCTGCTGCCATATTGTGTCATCGTACCATCATAGTCTACGTTGTACAACTTTACAGTACCATTAAGCTGCATTTGCCTAGGTAGCCCTTGCCATGCTTGTAATGTTGCATGCAGCTTTCATAGCTATTGCTGTTGTCTCGTGCTGTCATTCTTCGATTGTGTTCAGTCAGAGAGCGTTACCGCCGCCATGTTGTGGCTATGCGTGGTAGGTGAAAGTGCCTTGTACAGGGGGAAATTTTAATTGTGCATAACTTCGTAAAGACTCACTTCCGACGGGTTTGGTTTATATACTCGTTGTCAGTGCATAGTAACAAGTAGCCTACTTGTTTTTCAACGATATTTTCCGTTGTGGTGCTCAGCTAAAAATTGACCGTATGTACTTGTTACAGGAGTCAACTGTGTTTGGATTTAATTGACTGAATACCTTAACTGTTGCGGAATTTTTTTTGGTTTCAAATAAAAAAAGGCAGTGGCTGTAGATATGCCTGTGGATCTAAAAATTTGAAAACTTATTCATATGCCACCTCCCTGTGATGTAACAGTGTTAGTAACGCATGATGATAGTGGAGTAGGCTTGGTAGAAATGAACTAAACGTAAAAGACAAACCCTAAACCTTACCCTAACGTTAACCCTAATAGGCCTATCCTAATCCTATCACTAAACTAAAATGTACTTTCAATGGTTTGTCATTCTTTTCAATGCATTTGGCTCAACTAGTGTTTTGTCACTTTTAAAAGCATGGCTTTTGGTTACTTGGTTCAATTTATGTTGCTTGTAGTCATCTCCTTTTAGATCAGTTCATGAACTTCCTTAGTAACATTTTGGGCAACTAAGTTTATGACTTATAATTGGGTCTGTTAGGGCAGTGGTTTTTTACTTGTTTTGTACCGCAACCCACTATATGACCTTACGACCCCCACCAAAAACCAAATAAGGCAAATGCAATGCAGCTGTGTCCATAAAATATCAACTCGTGACCCCCCAAAAAATGGTTCACAACCCCTCAGGGGTTCCGACCCTCAGGTTAAAAACCACTGTGCCGGGTATATAAACCAATTTTTTTAGAATTACTTTTCATAATTTGTACTTCTTGACTAACTGAACCTAGCCAATATTTTCTATAAGGGTCATTCATTTTGTATCAATATTTATTTGCGCAATTGTTTTGATAAAATATTTCTGTTTTTTAATTTATACTGTTCATCCTACAAAGGCAGCACTTTAACTATTTAAGTCATAATCAATGGCACTTACTTTTAGTTATTTATCTAATGCTTCCAAGTTAGTATGCTCAAGATCTTTAGCAAGAACATTTGCATACAAAAGTGTTTATCACCCTGACAACTTATATGGTCCAAACAGCATTGGAACATTTGCTTATAAGCATCCAGAGGTAATGTGCAAAGAAGTTTGACTTCTTGATTAGTTTGGCATGAGTGGTTTTATACTGTTGTTCTCCGATTGCTTTGCATTGATTGGGTGATTCACCATGAACGGGATGTGCATGAAGAATAATACGATTATATATGTAGCGTGAGCAAGCAATAGTAAGAGAGATTGCGATGCATGATCTCTATTGTTGCTTGCTGCCATAGTGTGAAGCTTTGCGCACATTCTGCTCCGGGATTTCCGATTGCAACGAAATGGTGCTGTGACCAGGATGTGGGTGTGGTGCCGAGTTCAGCCTTCACACAAAGAACGTGCGATCGGTGTGGTTCATTGTAAAAACGAGGGGATGTTGTTGCAGCCTCTCCGGTGGCGTTGCATTGATTGTGCGATTCACCACGAACGGGATGTGCGTGAAGAATAATACCATTATATATGTAGCGCGAGCAAGCAATAGTAAGAGAGATTGCGACGCATGATCTCTATTGTTGCTTGCTGCTGCGATGCGAAGCTTTGCGCACATGCCCCTCGGGATTTCCGATCGCAACAGTACTACATTTGACTTTGTGCAGTAAAAAATTATCTTGTGATGTGTGAAACAAATTAGTTAATTTGATGTTTATACTAAGTTATTATTTTTCCCAACAAAAACATTCTGTGAAAAATAGCAAATGAAGTTTATTTTGTCAAATTAGTGCATCGTAAATTTTTAGTTGTCACACTGTAATCATATTTGTGATTGTTTTCTAGCATGTGATGCATGTACTTTGCTAGAACATCAGCACTTTTAATTGTTTTGTAAATACACAGGTCCATAATGTGGTATATTTTAATGAAGAAGTATGATTGCACAACTTTATAAATATTTCATTTCTGATGAAAAACAATGAGTGGAACTTACTGAAAATTATTTGTATATAAAATAGTAACAAATGTAACTACACAACCAAGTTTGATGCACTAACTCTGATAACAACTTGCTGATATAGGCACATTTGTAAAAAATAAAAACTTTTTCAGAAAGTACAAAACCAGCTAAAAACACCATGATGTGAATAGAACATTTGTCAACATTATTAACTTCCTCCTGGTGTTGCATAAAATATTGCATGGCGTATGAAACTCGCATGCTATTTTTAAACATAACTGATATCACTGTTATGTTTTTGCTATTTTTTCCCACCAGGTTTTTTGATATACACCACACTGTACACTCAAGAAAAGAACATCAGCAATTCCAAGCGCACTAACATTTGTGAATCTGCATCGTTTCACCAAAATTCCTNTAGGTTCTGAGTCANTAGTTCCCCATTTGACATGCACAACTACTTTTAAAAAAGCTGTGAAAATTTTCCCTTTTTAGCTGTACCAGTAGGTTTTATACGTNATTGGTTAGTTATATGCTACTCATTGGTATTAACTATTTAGTTCTGCTTATAGCGCATTTACAATTTCTAGTTTATTTTTCCTACTTATTGAATTGCTGCTGCATATAGTGTTTAATAATGTGCTGCATCACATATGTCACCATGAAAAAAGTGGAATCCATGTATTTTGTGGGACAATAAACAGAAAGCATGTTAAGAAACTTGCCTATACTATCATATGAAAAGCAAGTAGTAAAGTGATCTCAACAAGGAACTCTTACTATTTGGTATCTTTAGAAGGATAAATGTGCTGGCTGTTTGAATTCGAACTCCAGCCTCCAGGAAAATGTGAACTGAATGCCACAGTAGGATTAAAATTTAAAATCTAAAGCAACAAATCAACATCAATCTCCCTCTCCATAGCTTTTGTAAACTGGGATTTATTCAGTCATAGACGAATATTTTTTTTAAATGACTAAATAAAATTATGTCAATTTGGTCAGAATATGAAAATATAGACCAAGGAATACTGTTACGGCGAATTTTAATACAACTGTGGGACAAATGACCGAAATGTCTTAGTGCAAAAAAAACAAGTTTGTAAGTGCATGTTACATCATTAGCATATAGGTTTGGAAATCAAAGTATTAAACGCTGATGGGTGCTGGCTGGCACACAGTCAGATAAAATTAGGCCACTTTCTATTAGCAAATGTCTTGACTGTTGTGTGCATTACAAAAAATACCATGTATTATATTTTTTTAATTCTTAATATTGTTGGTTTCAGGTGCGAAAGACGAAAGTTACTTTTGATGATGACATACCTGCCAGTATGTAAATTACTAAGAGTTGGGATTTCTGTGTGATGGTATTTCTTAGTAATATATTTTGCTCAAAGTGCATTATTGCTGCAAGTCTTACTCTCAAAATTAATCATTTTGTTTATGTATAGATATTTAAAAGCCACAATTATGTCCGCTAACAAGAAACAAATCTTTGTTGTACTTAGCCTATGACCCTTTATGGTGTGTCGCAAGTGGACATATAGCGTGCTACCAGTGAACATATAGCTGGGCAAGCACACAAATCTTGCTCTGTGCCATGGGCTGGGTATGCGTCCACTTTCGTAATGATTGCTACAATGGTCAATGGCAGCGCTTTTCCTGGCACCCATCCATTAATGCTGGACACACAGCTAAAAGCCGCAAGTGCCATTTTATGAGTCTTTTGCATAAGTCAACCCAGTTTACCAACTTCGGAAGTCCATGCAGTCCCCACTGTGTAGTTGTTGGTGCGTTTAGGAGCAAATTCAAAAGACGGCTTTGACATGAGAATTTTGCAAGTACTCCCTGTGAAATTTGATTGGCACATTGTTGTATTTAATAAAAGTAAACATCGCGTAAATATTGACTTCTTGCTTCAAGTTCTGTTTTAGATTAATGAGTAATCTAAATGTGATTTAATGACAGTAAAAGCTTTTTGCAACAGACAATCCCATGTATAGCAAGTAAGTGAAATACCTGAAAAGCACCGACGTATTGTAGTGATGCGTATGATATTTTACAAGCAAGTCCAAAGAATAGGTCTCTTAGCAGCGATTTAGCCCCCAACATTTAATCGACTCATGTTGACTGATAGGCAGGTGTTTCAGAAAACTAGGAGATTCAATCAAAATACATAGTGACATCGAGCGCGGGAATAATGGCGTCTGTTCTATTCGGCAGGGTGAGGGCGCGGTCCTTATTGTTATTGCCGGGTGGAGTTAAAGTTCCTGTGAAACTAGCGAACCGGATGATTGTGAAGACAAGTTTTTCATCTAACTTGAGCTTGTAGCAACAGGGCGAAAGGAAAAGGAAAACACTACACTTTTTGTCAACATCTTGTAGAATTGTAATTGCATTTTCTGTAATGGTGCTTGTTGCTTCAAACAATTCTGAGCTTTGGCATAAAGCTTTCACCCTACCAAATAAATGTGAAGTATCTTTTAAATCTTCGATATCTGATAAAAAAATCATTGTGATGAAAGCATTTACGTAATGGACCTGCATGAGATGCTTGCCAAGCACACGTCCATGAAAGCTGTATTGTATGTAAAGAAATTACACTTTTGCGTTTGTTTGATCGTATTTAAGTTAAAAGAGTGATACAAAAAGTCTTCTGCAATGCTGTTTCGATGTCATGTTAGAAACGAAACGAAAAAGTTCTTGAGTTAAATCTGCTGAAACATGTTTACACAACTTTCTGTTTCAGAAGAAATTACCTTCAAATACAGTAAAAGTGCTGGTCGTGGAGGGCAACACGTTAATACAAGTAGGAATGTGCTCGTTGTGCAATATCAAAATATTAAGAATTAGTTTCAATAATAAAAAGTTTCCTTTGCAGCGCTGACCAAAGTACAGGCAAGATTTCATGTTGAGTCGGCCACTTGGCTTTCCGATGAAATAAAGGCATTGCTTCTTGAAAAGGTGATACTTTTCATACTTATCTTTGTTTGGTTACTTGCCATACTCCTGAAATTTTCCGTACTCGTAGTAAACGCTTTCTTGTAAAACGAGTCGGCAAATTTTGTCAGCTTTTGTGCTTCTTTAGTTGAAAGTTGATTTTTCGTTGTGTTTGTGAGTTGTTGTTTATCGAGATGAACTTGTCAAGGTTCTAATCCGCTACGTTTCTTAGCCAATTAACCACATGAACAAAGACTTCTTTGGAATAAATAGAGTTGGACATTGTTTTCTTTTAGAATACACTACAGGTTGCGTGTCGTTAAAACGATTCGAAAATTACTTCAACAATCTCAACAAAGTACTTGTTTCGTGTTCATGATTTTGAGGAAAATCACTAAAATCAAGACAACGCGTTTTTTTTGGTGATATCAAAATGTAATCGCTGCAAAAATGTCAAATTTCATGTTGATTCAGTTATTATATTATTTCCTTTCAAGTTTACTTGCAGCATTTTGCTAGGTTATGTCGTCTAATACGGTTTTATTTAATAGAATGTTGTGTTTTACCCTTCTTGTTGTTATTAAAGAATATCACTTTCAATGCCGTTTTAAGCGTAAAAGCAGTGTACACTTCTGGTTGTTTTGAAGCCAAGTTGCCGCAAAAAGCTTCACGCTTGTGTTTTGAGAAATCTAGACAAATATTGAGGGTACTGCAATGCGCAGCGGAGGGTTGTCAAGTAATCACCAGCTATCAAGCGGTAACGTATATATTGGAAGTATTTGCAAATTAAAAGACACCGTCGGATATTACTTGTGTTGTTTCTGCATTGAAAGTCAACAGACGGCAACAACATTAAGACATTTGTTTGCACGGTTTAGATCAGGTTTGTTTACATTCACTTTCTGTACTCCTTTTGGACTGTCCGGAGCAGGACCTTCGCCAGGAAGTTTTCAACTGGGGGGCTTTGCGATTCTGCGCAGGGCTTGACATCACAAAATAAACCAAAACTCCACTGATTGATAGTGTTTCACGTTTCATTTGGGGGAGGCTAAGCCCACCAAAACCCCCTCGTGGCGACGGGACCAGTCCGGTGTGGGGGTATCCGGCGCCCATCCCCGTTTGCTTGCGACGTACGCCAGGCGGCTGCTTTTGCAGTGTGTGCTGCACTGGTGGCAAGCCAATGGCAGCACTGCGCCTGCCCGTGAACTCTTACCTTGCTGTTACCGCCCATCAGCGACGTGGCTAGACAGACCGCAAATACAGTTTTTGAATTCTTGGGCATGACCCGACCGGGTATAAAAAACCCCACCTACCAGCTTTGATGGCGCTTGCTCAATCAACTGTGTACCACATAGAGCCGTTTTTCTGTGCGGTGTATGCTGTAAATATGCGTCAAGAAGTCGAACATTCCAATCTAGTATTGAGGCGGTAAAGGATTGCAGGACAGAATCTACTTTGTTCTTACTTGGCGTCTCTGACCAGCACTCACTGCTACCACGATTATCACTGGAGCAGCGATGCGACAAAAAACAGAACCACCAACTCGCATACCGTTTCTGAGCTATTAATCAAGGAAATACTATCTTTTTTCGCAGGCAAAAAAGAACATATCTAAAAAGGGCGAGCTCCTTGTTGAGTGCGGCAAAAGCCGTTATCGCTTAAACAATATCGCCAGTTGCCTGCAGCAAATTCGCGAGATTATTGAAAAAGTCATCCAGCCGCCAGATACAAGCAAGGAGGACAGAATCAAGGAATTGAATAACATGGAAAGGTACTGGCGTTCTGCGACTAGCGCTGTAAATGAGTGATATGATGCAACAGGCTTTTTCGTGTGCGTTTGTTTTTCCCTTATAATGCAAATGAGATACGTAGGAAGGTTTTGTCGTGTTTTTTAATTTTATTAGTAGAGTCCTGACAGTTCGGTGCGTCTTTGTAAGCTTTGTTTGGTAGCAGAACTGAACAAAGAGTGCAAAAGTTTAAACGATGCTCATCTTGGAAAATACTTGTTACTTTTAACTTCGCGATGCTTATCGATCGTTCAAATGAAATTTTTTATATTTTGAAATTAAATTTTAATGATTTTAAAAGAAAACTTCACGGTGTAGTTCGATAGTACAAAGTAAATTTTAATTTCTTTGAAAAAAAGTTTCGCGACGCTTATCGAAATTAAAATTTTTTAATTTTTTTTTAAAATGAAAGTCCAGATTAAATTTCCGACCGAACTGATTTCTGAACCATCCAATTTCTTGCAGTCAGTCCGGGATCGCACAGTTCCTGTTTTTGTTTTAAACCAACCCACAAGCTCCGCGACCAGTGTTTCCCTCTGAGGTGCGCAAACCAAATGCGCAGTACCACCGGACAACTAGCGCAGTGAAAACTCACTCTCGCGCACTTGAAACATTCCAAATTTAATATCGTGTATTCAGATACCACGCATAGCCTCCTTACCGCTTCACTACTTGTGTCCATATGGTTGAGCAATTTGCAGGTGCACTAAAACAAACGTTTGCGCAGTAGGAAAATTTTCTTAAGAGGGAACACTGCTCGGAACTACGCGTTTCTAGCCCTGCACGAACCGCATCGAGCACAAATCATGTGTTTTCCAGCATTGAAGCATTTCACCGCAAACGACTCCGTGAGAAGAAAATACGAAGCATGACCAGGTTCATGAGGAACAACTTCGATTGACCGCTGGCTTCTTCGCCTCGTCGACGAAGAACCCTAATCTCGGATATCGCCCCGTCTGGGGCAGGGGACTGGGAGTTGGTTTCGTGTGTCGTGCACACGTTACGCGCCATGACACATGTCAAACTGCAGAGAAGCAGCCTTGAGCATCTCGCCGGAGTTAGTTTTCAACCAGGCCGTGTTCGGTGCGTGACTGCAACTCATCTGACCATTGTACACGCATTGAGAAGGATCGTCCCAGCCCGGCTATATAGTAAACCGTTTGGCTGAGCAACTGGCAGCAGAACCGTCGCCATAAAGTCTTCAATATGGGGGCTTTACGTTTGTGCTGGTGGGCTTGACTCTGAACATTTGATGAAGACTCCACTGATTTATAGTGTTTCACATTTGAATTTGGGGTGGCTTGAAGCTTTATTTGGGGTATAAGTCCACCAAACTCCCGTATCGACAGGACTGACTAGCAGTAAGCTGATATCAGGTCACTAATTCCACGTGTAGTTTCAACGCGCTTTCTAAACCCTTTCAAACATTGGTCAATTGCTCGCAAATGCTACGTGACCGCCCAACGAGTGCTCGCCTGCACCCACTGTTCTGGCCATTTTCTTGGAGCAAAGTTGCAATTCTATTACGAAGCATATCTTCAGGTCCAGGCGTGTAGTGGTGTGGAAACGGCGCTCCTACATCTTGTTTGGATGTGGGAACAGCGCTCCCACACTTTTTTCACAGTAACCTCACTTGAAGATGCGTATTTTTACTCAGATTTTGTGTGTGTTGCTCCAGACATCGCTTAAATGAACAAACAACTAGTTATCCTTTGCGTAGCACCTCAATTGTGAAAATACTAAAAATGGTTAGTTTTTGGTTTCGTTCCCACCTTTCTTTTTTCGCGTTACTACACTATTTTTTACTTGAAAATGGCTAGTTTTTTGGGTGCGTTCCCACCTTTTTTCACGTTACTACGCTATTTAACTTGAAAATGGCTGGTTTTTTCGTGCGTTCCCACACCTCTTTTCAGGGACCCTTGTTCAGGTCTCGTTCTTCATTTTTCGAAATACTTTCAGACGCGACACATCGCGTGAAAGCAAAACCCCGGCCCTTGTCACGAAAAGAGGTCATGAAAATTTCAGTGTTGTCCAAACCTCATTTGCTGTGGCACTCTAAACTGGCAACAACAAGTTAACGTTTAAATGCGAACCGAACCAGACAAGTCGCGGCGCCTCGTCCGAGCAAATGCCTCAGATATTCCAGTCTCTCGCTTCTAAACTCCCGCAACCAGTGGCGTAGCCAGCCCAATTGTTTTCGGGGAGAAATATTTTAACCTTAAGGGAGCAACAGTGCTTTGTTTGGAACACCGCCTCTCAAAGCACAAAGTGATTAGATATACGAGAAATTTGGGGGGTCATGGCACCTTGCACCCCTGGATGTGCCCTTTGCTCGCAACATTGCGGTGTGAGTGAATTTCCGAACATCGTGTTTTCCAATGCGTCTGTGATGTGCGACTGCAAACGATTAAATTATCTTCTATTTAGATTTGCTTGCTTAGTGTGATGGGGATAAAAAAATTGTCACACGTGAAACCTTCGCGTAAGTTTTGCGGCCTGCTACGTGGCTTGTGGTGGATCTGGCAGAAGAGCACTTCCCGAGTAGCAGCCGTTGTGCATGTGATTTCCATCTCATTTGGATTCATCGAACCCAGCTTGGAACTACTGTAGATTGAAACTAATTCGTCGTGTTACTTTCTTTGAGCTGCGAGTTGGCCCGAAGAATTTGAACGGCTCAAACTTTGTGATGGCTTTCTAATCAGTGAGAGCATGTACCTTTTGGCAAGCTCACTGGTAAGCTAAGTGGCAGCTGAAACTTTGGCTAGTCCATCGCCTGTCTGCAACAACGTGTTTACGAGCAATGCAACGTTGGGGAGTTGTTAGGCTCAATACAACCAGGGATGTCTGGAGTTCCAGATATCCATCTTCCGAATCAAAAGACCAGCATTTAGTTCATTTCCGCGAACTCTGCACAGTTTCGTACATGCGAGCTTAGTCCGCTTGCTGATCTCCTGTTGCTCAAAAAGGTTAAGAACGTGACACGTTTTTGCTATTTCAATAGAATTCGATTGTTCCTGTAAACAGCCTTCATTGGTTGTCTGATTACGACCATGCCATAAAGATAAAATAGGATCAAAAATAAATTGCATGTTTGAAGAACTTCATACTTCGAATGAAGTTCTTAATGGTGATTGTGTTAATGTTCTTCGTGGGCGTGGTAGGAGGCTTGCCTTGGATTTTGTAATTGGAAATTTTCACATCAGGTTTTTAATAGAGGGTTGGTCTCTTAGTTTCGAGTCGCTAAAATGAAATTTCATTACTGTTTCACCACCCCTTGAAAAAATTGTCACAGCTTTGTGCTGGCAGTTGCACTGGACAAAAATTCGCACTTAGTCAACGCAGTGGCCACTTTTGGAAAAATCGCTATTGCCCTCCCCCTGGAAAAACTCCTTCCGACGACCATGGTCGTCCTACGGGATTTTTTGCCGAAAACGCTTCGCTGTTTTCCTCGAATTTCGCATTCTTGATGTTTGCCATTCTTGCAGCATGCGTTTTCTATAACGACAGCAGCGCTGGTCACACCTGAGTTATTCCGATCACGTGGGATTCTTCGCAGCGTTCCGTAGTGTTCTCTTGGTCCAATCAATATGAACTACAGTATTGCAGGAATGTGTTTATCGATGGTGCATGTGCGCCGCAGGTGGATCAATCAGTCAGAAAACGTATGTAATCAAAAGAAATTATCAGAAGCACAGCGCAGTAGTAAAAATGGCAAGGAAATTCCTACGTCAATAGTTCTTTTTTTGCAGTTGGATTATGGCAGTTGAGGGCAGACCTAAACCTAAAATATGCTGTCTCTCGGTTATTGTAGGAATGTTCTTACTTAGTTTTGCCACGCCGGCGGTTTTCAGAATGCAATTATTTTCAAGTTTATCAAAATCGTTAATGCAACGAAGTATTTCAGTGAATGAAGACGTTTTACTGCTCCATTTAGATGTAGCTACGGACTTTCTTAGATCACATTTGAAAAGGTCTTGTTTATTGTAGCTTTGTGCCGACAGTTGCACTGGACAAAAGTTCGCACTTAGTCAACGCACGTGAAGCAGCAGGTAGATAGATTTATTTGGCCGTACTGAATTACAGTAAACCTCGGTCAATCCGCATATTCGCCGAAATCGTGTAGGACTGGCGGTACGAATGACTTCTAACGTTTTTATTTACAAAAATCTGCGGTTTCTTCGGATTTTTTAATCAGGAACTTCGCCAATACCGAATGAAATCTGTTCTTCACATCGTAATTCGGATTTTTCTGCACTTCCACGCTGTTGTGGTCTTAGTGCACTGACTCGTCTATTGGAAAGACTCGGCAGCTTTCAGACGCAGCACAAGCGTGCTCACGATTACCAACGAGCGTATACAATTATCATAACAATGACGAAACTGCGTGCAACATCCAACTAATCGCAGAGACGATCATTACGTCAGACACGGGCACAGCATATCGCGTTGAACATAACGCTCAAGGTACGCCGCCACTGCGGTTTCAGTCTATTGATCAGCGTTGAGTGTGGGTGTGTAGAGCGTTATCCCTGAGTGTACTGCACTCGGTTAGATGTCTGGAGGGCATGACCTTCCAAATAGAGGGGCTGCTTGTGGAGCAGTCGCAGAAATATCTGGGTCAGTCCAAAATACCAGAATTCTAGTAACGTAAAAATATGAACTTAAGATTGTTTTAAACTTAAGATTGCAGCCTGGTAATCTAAAATTATGAACTTAAGATTGTAACTGTACATGGCGGTTACTTGTCTGATGTACCATTGTAAGTACATCAATAAATTCGCAAAAGTCCACTGCTGGGTCGTAAAAACGTTCAATATAAGTAATTTTCACCGATATCTTAGTACGTAGATGACGTCAGGCTAGAAACAACCATCTTCGGTTAACCCGGATCTTCGCCTAAACTAAACCAAATAACATCGTCGGTCAATTCGAATTAATCGAGGTTTATGTAATCGCGCTAGATGGACGGTCTAAAACAGCAAAAACGCCGGGACACCGAAAAAACAGGTTATTTCGTCAGGTACCCCATAAATTGGTTGATATAGACAAGGTTACCTTGATGAAAGGTTGTACCGACCGCAAGATGTGCTGCTGCAATCTGATGTACAGGTTGAGGGATTAATGACCAATTTGTGAAGAGGTTTCTCTTGTAAGCCACAACTGGCCATAACGTTTAGTTGTCACTGACCGCAAGGTTCCAGACAAAGAGAAAAAGAAAAACCCGACAAAAAAGAAATCCTCTTCGAGTTTTTATAGTCCCTTCTTGATCCGCACACACCAATTATAAAAATGTTTTTTTATTCTGGCCGTGATATAGATTCCATGGAGATTGGGAAGTTAATTTACAGAGATAGTCTTCGTAAGAAAATTTTTCTGCTTCTTCTGCGGGTGTTTTTGATATTCTGCAACAAGAACTGAACCGCGTTACCAACGTATTCAAGAAATATATATTAAAACACGTAGAAAAAAGAAAACTACAATTACACACATACGAGCATGTAATTATTAATATGCATTGACAGACAGTCGCATTATACAACATAATTCAAGTTAGGAAAATAGATGTTGACTTTTGGGGTGATTCTTTGGTTGCAAGGAAGAGGACAACATACGGAAAATATTACTCATGATTAGGGTAACCACGTTTTTGACATACAAACTTAAAATTTTGACTTTATGCACGTTTTGTCAAGGAAAATGTTGGGTACCCGGTACGGACCTGTACGGAGCCGATTCTCTGATTCTAGGTACCCGATTTTCAATTCTAGGGACCCGAATCAGGTTCCTGAAACACCTTCAAAAAACCCTGCTTTCTGATTTACAAATTTTGCCTTTATTTTAACCTATCGATTTTCTGTGTTTGCAACTGAACAGCGGAATACAAAGCACATATTAGAAATCAAATAGATAGGTTAAATTTTTAGGCGTATTCTGTTGAAATGACACCAAAATCAAAGTGTAAAATATCCAATAAAACTAGAGGTAACAAACCGTAGACGAAAATCAGTCCAAAAGCACAAGTGAAATACGCACTGTCATAAATTTCTTGTTTCTTGCCTTACAGTGTCTGCCTTATACTATTCAATCACCCCGTAGTGGGCAAAAACACTATTACGTCAAAAGTCGCAACAAATCCATTAATATATCAGAATTACAACTAAACGTGCAAAAGCATATCAATATCTGTTGTTGTAGCATCAATAAAACATCGATAAAAGAAAAACTCTGCTGCAAGAAAATTTCGACCTAAGGATAAATTTTGACTTTTTTCGCCTGATAACTTTTGAGTCGCTCAAGATATCAGTGTGAATATTGGTTTGTGGACTTTCATAGACTAAAAAGCAGAAAAATTTTGATTTTGTTTTGGATGCCTTACTCATGGTGATTCTTGTAACTTTTATGATCGAGTTTCTGTATCCTTTTTAGAAGATGATTGTTGGCAATTCTTTTAGAGAGAAAATCTGTTTGCTGCCAGATTCTTGGGCCTTAATTGAACCTAATTGATCTTTTTCCATATTGGGAGCAGGCGGCGTGACAGAAGTATTGGCCAGAGGTGGCACTGCTGGTTGGATGGGTGTGCACAGAATCAGGCCCGTAACCAGTTTGGGACACCAGGTGGGGCGAAGAATTTTCATAGGAGCCCAAATTTTTTTAACTATGGGCAACACATTTTTCCAGGGAGGAGAAAAAAATTTAGGGAAGCTTAGCCCCCTGTTCCCCCCTGGGTATGGGCCTGCACAGAATCAACAGCAGTAAAGAGCATAGGCGGATCCAGCCAGTAAAGTTAGGGGGGAATCTTCAGTAAAATGCGGTAGTCAAGTCTCATTGCGGGATTACTGCTGTAAAAGAGATGAAGTATTATTCACAACACTGCTGTGACGAAAGAATGGATGGCAAAATGGCATTATATCGCGAATGCTGTTTTCCTAATTGTACAAAGGTGAATAAAGCTACATTCCTAGGTTTTCGGGAGAGCGGTCGGCCCCGTGGATCCGCCCCTGGTAAAGGGACGATCAAACGTGCTGGTCATTCTGTTGCTGTGGAAGTTGTGCATAAGCTTAGCAGATTCTAAATGATACATGTCATCCACTTTCAATAAATTTAGTTAGCCGTAAAGAGGTGTTACATGGCATTGGTAAGAGCTCCAACTGATTGTCTTAATGATTCTGTTATTGATGGTGTTTAGTCTGTGAAGACTGGTTATTTTTCTGTTATGGATGGTGTTTAGTCTGTGAAGACTGGTTTTTGTTGCTGAACATCAGATGCTTAATAAGTAATACAAGCGATCATTTTCATACTGGGTGTCGAACCTACGCGGACATTCGACCGTTGGAACTTAAGTCCAGCGCCTTAACCCTCGGCCAACCCAGTGCTGAATTTCTCTGACAGCCACTGTAGCTGAACCAGGCCACAACACATTGCCCGTGTCTCTCCTTGGAACTGCAGGACTGTAGTTTAAAACTTATCACAGCATGTGATGTAATGCTTTGCTCAGCTTTCAAATTCGGCCGCCATCGTGCTACGGACACATGAGGCCTACTGTCATTGGTTACCAAAAGAAAAAGGCATGCAACCTGTCAGGAGGTGTGCCTTATGACTACCACCTGGCAAGGTTGTGATAACGAAAAATGGAGCCAGTCTTCTATGACTTATCGCATGCTCCGTCCTGTGACTGCTGCATGACAAGAAATCATATGCTGAGGACAGCATAGCTTGCGTTACAATAACATGAAATACCTGTAGCCTACCCATCAAGTAACCCGTCAAATGAAGTTTCTGAAAAGCTTGTGCAACACCCATAGGCGTAGAAATGGCCCCCAGATTTGTAAAAAATATTGTAAATTTGTGCTTTGAGAGGAGGTATCCCAAACAAACTAGCGTTATTCGCGTAAAATCAAACATTTTGCCCTCTCCCCAAGTTTGGGGCTGGCTACGCTTGTGGTAACACTTCATACAAAGAAAACCAATAGTAGGCTGGATAACAGCTGGCGAGAAGATTCCAGAAGAAAAAGGTTCTGCCAAATAACGTACTCTCGTCTGTAATTGGCTGGTGACACGAAAAGTGTGGAGTAGCTCAAGCGACGCCGAAATCTGTAAGGCCATCAGGAGCTATGAAAAGCGCAAAGATCTGGCAGTGTTTGCTAAAACCCCGCGACTGAATCGTTTTTTGTAGCAAAACTTTCAAGCACCAACTTTAAAGCAGTGGCGTTAACCAGAGCATCTGAAAATGAAGGTGAAAATCAGCACATTAGCTTGGAAACAACTTTCACACTCAGCCTGGCTGGCCATATTGACATGTTCTTTTTCCGGTGTTTTTATTTGTAATCTCTGGTTTCTCCTTTAATT
>JGI24159J19872_10003849_pt1 | contig 18961 bp, 13 predicted proteins | sample Ectturendosymbi4_FD_19872 | JGI IMG/M metagenome (IMG submission 19872) | reverse complement strand
CAGTAGAAAAAAAATCATAGATCAAAGCAAAACTCGGCTGAGACATGTAATCAAGGTGGTTGAGTTTTACGGTCGTCATGAAAGAATATCAGAGAAACAAGTTGACAGTTTAGTTGGAAGGACCCCAGGTTTCGTGGTGAGTACAGTCAACTGTTTATCCACAATACATGTGCTTTCCTGGCTATTCTTATCACAAGTAATTTTTCCTTTTCATAGCTTTTGCTTCCATAATTTCAGCCACCCCCTTAGAAAAATCCTGGCTGCGCCCCTGGTACAGCTTATGGCACTTATTGAAAATATCCCACCGAACATTAAAAAATGGCATGAAATGTGCCAAGAAATGTTTTTTTATAATTTTGGGGACGGCAATTAGCGGCACGCCAGCGCCTGAAATATGCTTCTTTCCGGGGCAGTTTAGGCTAACGATCTTGCCCAAGGAGCACCACGGCGAGTCACTCAGTGTCTGTAAATTGGATACACAACCTTCAAATTGAGAGGCGGACACTCTACCACTGGGCTATCGCCGCCCCAGCGAAATCTTCGTCGCCAATGCCTAGGTGTCAGGAGATGTTATGATGTGCAGTTGGGGCGTTACTGAGAAACCAACGATACGAGAAAAAGGATTAAGATAGCATTGACTATTTACCGCGATTTCATGCAAAAAAATTTTTATCAGATTTTGAGAGGAGGGGCAATTATGAACCCGAAACAACTGGAGTCCTAACGTTTTTAGTCTGCGGTCGAATGTCATCTCTTTCCTTTGTGCAAAGGACTTTTAACTAAAATGGCTGAAATGACTTTGTCTGTCGAGGAAGGTGTAGGGACTGGGGCGCAATCAGGGATGTGGAAGCAGAAGCTGGAAGCGGAAGCGGTGGAAGCGGTCCTTTTTCTGTGGAAGCGGAAGCGCGAAAATTCTACCGCTTGCGCTTCACTATCGGTTATTTGACTTGAAGAGTAACTTGGCGAAAAATTTTGTCGATTTCCCATTGTGGATTAAACAGTGGAGTTGCACTATAAGTCTGAATGAACGTGCGATATTAGTAGCGCGAGAGAACGAGATAAAGCATAACCAGCATCCATGGCGTTCTTCATAGAAGGCCAAGTCTTCGTGCAGCTTACCGATTTTATCGGAGGCTGACTTTTAAAACCTGGCTTCTGTCTATTAAAATGGTAACAGTTTGGAAGTTTCTGTCTACTAAAATGGTAACAGTTTGGAAGTACAGCAATCTCCCGGTTATGTTCGCAACTTGAATCTGAGCTGTTTGTGCGAACTTAATGTGGTAACTTAGCAGTTGTGCTTTTAACTGCCTTTACAAACAGATGCTGATCATTGGGGCTAATGTTTGGAGACTGATTGATGGTTTGACTGCATTTTTAATTTTGTAATTTTTTTTTAATTTTGTAATTTCACTGTTTGGATGCCCGGGACCGTCGCCCCCCCTCTTCACGCCACTGATCTCGAATAACCGTGATAACCGAATTCGCTGTACTTTTTGAAAGAAAAGTTACCAAGCTGCCTCGACTTCGCGAACCTTTTGTCTTTTCATGTTGCCTCTTGCTGTTCTGGACAACTTGAGAGAGATGGTCTGCTGTTCGGGAATCATGCTTTCCAAGTGGTTTAACAACTTCCAAAAATATACCGTGGTCGATCTCTTTGTTGTCAAGCGCACTAGTGTAGGAGGCGGGGGTGCAGGTAAACCCCTAAAACTTTTGATTGGGTGAAAATCCGAGCAAAATCTGTGGAAATTTGGACAAAATTCGCAAAATCGCTGTATGTGCTTTGATTTTACAAAAATGGCACCCAAAATCAAAGTGCAGACGTTTTTTTTGGGAGGTCATGTTTTTATTTAGTTCTTTCCGGGCAAGTTAGGGCAAATATGGTGGTTTGAGTGCTTTGATTTGAAATAATGCGCCCAACACGAAAAGTAATGCAGTCGTTTTTTCTATCTTGGAGTTAATTTTCTTTGCATTATTTTTCGGGCAAGTTTGGGGAAATTTGGATAAAAATCCTTCGCACCGCCCAAAATTTTCTTGCTCCTACACCTATGGTCAAGCGTATGCTGCTTCTTCATTGCTTCCTCTGTAACTCAGTGTGCCCCAGTCATGGGGCACATTCGACAGAAAAAGTACCCTTTTTAAATTTATTGTAATTTTTTTCTGAAGTGCGTTGTTTTCATGTTTTGGCATGATATTGTGTATAGAGAGTTGCTGCTTTATTGTGTGACAAATTTTGAGCTTGTTTGGACTTGAAATAAAGTAGCAGTGGTTGAAAATACAAAAAAACGTCGACTGTACCCCACCTTCCCCTTCATAATGGGGCGGCAGAACTTCTGGACTGTGGTTAGATGCGTATTTCATGTTTCTTACGTTTATCGAAAGGAATCTTTTCCCAGCAAAGAATCAGACACCAGAATCTTACAGAGTATATATTTCGCCTACAGGGTCAGCTCCTATTCACACAAAATCTTTCAATATTTTCGTCAGAACATTAAATGCCTTGATTGGAGACAATTCGTACTTATTCCTGCGCGTTTTCTGTCGCCATATTCCTTTGTTTTTACATAAGTTTATATATATTGTGATTTTTTTGTAGCCTGAATGCCTACTTCTGTTAAAAGCATCGACTCAAAATCTTTTCTTTGGGCCCCGAAATTATTGGATTGGAACCACTACTAGATGGCAAAAGAAGTCTCGTGTTGGTACAAGGTGTGTAGATTCCTGCAATAACCTTGCCGAAGGTGAAAAGCATATTGCAATTGTTTTTTTCCTCAAACAAGGACAAATATTAATAGCGCATTTACAGTGTCCTTTCGTAATCCTCGCCTTTTCTGCTGTCTGCTTTTGTGAAGAAATCAACCATAGGCGTAGACAGGGGGTCCTAGGAGGCCATCCCCCCAAATTTTTAGCATATATAGTCATTTTGGGTTTTGAAAGGCGGTATCCTAAACAAAATACACTAGTGTTGTTCGCCTAAAACCAAACATTTTGAAACTCCCAAATTTTGGGCTGGCTACGCTACTGGAATCAAGCAACTAACCGCGACAAGCTCAAACTAACGCGACTGTNCCCGTCGGCATGCCTACCAGTTTTACACCAAACTGCGAAATCACTTACGCACCAAATGCACACTACCGCGATTTTGATGATATCTACGTTGTGTTGTTTATTCAGAGGTGGGCATTCGAAAATAATTAATTTAATTCATAGAGAAAGGCAATNAATATTTTGGGTTATTGGCTTAGTTTTAGCAAAATGCGGCTTCCGTCTCAGTGTTGGCTTCAGGCCGGAAGAATTCAGTACACTGCCTTTTAAAGATTTAGCGCGATGATGACTCACGACACAGGCTTCGAACGCTTCGTTCAGTGGTCGTAGTAGTACTGTAGTGGCTTAGTTTGCACTGCACTCGTTCCACTATGGCAGTGCCTTCTTAACCTTTTTCGGATTCGTCCGCTCCTGCCATCGATTGCCACATTCTCATTGCCCCATCGTGGGGGAACATTTTTCAAAGTGGGGGATCAAAAGTGCACGTCAAAAATCTATGGAAAATTTCTGCAGTTTACATTGGTAACTGTGATGACACAAGCATTGTAATACGATGTCATTAACTTTAGTCAGCATGTTTAAGCAATGTTTCATAAGCCCTCAACGACCCCTATCTACACTACATCTTAGGTTGGCCCGAGCAGGGTGACCAGATTGTGCACGGTGTACTCTGCCAAAAGATTTACGAAATTCTGCCAAATTACAAATAATATTGCCAGAGTTCTGCCATATTTTTTCCATTCAATGATTTACTTAATGGACCCAATATTAATTGTTGCCAAAACTTATTTAAGCAAAATTCTGAAGTAAAGGGCATGCCAGGCCCCCCAGGAAATAAGAGGGGGTCAGGGCCCATGCGGCCCCCGGTTCCTCCACCCCTGCATTCACCCTATTGTGAATGCATGGCCGATGCGACGGTAATCATGGTACATGGAATGTTCTTTGATCATTACGCAACGGTATTTCCTCTTATCCACAGCATGCATTCCGCCATGTGGCAAATTGGCTACGATCTTAACCATCATTAGAGATTCAGCTCCGCAAAATGTATTTTCGTTTCACCAGCACATGCGCTATTTGAAGAGGAAACGAGAAGAGGCTTTTTACCAACAGAGTCATTTATGAATGGAGGGAATTTTGCTTTTTGCACAAATATTCGTGCTGTTGCTTGAAAATCCACGAGGATTTGTTCCAATGAATGCCTAGTTTGTTTTGTAAATACTCCGTGGTTTTGAAGGAGTCCAATACTGGTTGCTATATTTCAGCATTGCAAAACATGCATTGCGCAGATGGCTCATGGCTCGATTCTTCACTTCTGGGAAGAAAAAATCCATTACCATTACCGCACTTTCACTTTTTGAAGGGAGCTTATTCTCGACGCAAACCTTCCTATTCAAACATGGTTCTTTAAAATGCGAAGTCGAAGCTGGCGTGTTCTGATCGATTTCACCTACGGATTTACATTTACTTTCAACAAAACAGTGATTTTTGCTCGCATGAATTTCGCTATTTGATTCACGAAGGCTGATATGTGTTGGTTAGATCAGATAAATGCACGTTGCCAGGGGATATAAAAAAATAGGAACATAAATTTAATTCAACCCTCTTCTGTCGTTCACCCTAGCAAAAATTACATTCACCCGGTCAAGCACTATAAGGAACACCCATTGTGAATTGTGATTGATTTGCAAGATCATTAAATCCGACAAAGTGTTCACTATCTCGAGCAGAGACTCCCAAACTTCTTGTGCCAAGGTCCCTCGTTTGTGAATCTGTTTTCTTGGATCCCAATCATGTTATCCGTATTCATTAGGTTCACCGCTGTTTTGATGCTTGCGTAATTCGTGATATTGTCAATAAGACATTACAACTGCTTAAAATACGATTCCACAGCAAAAAGACCAGCTGTAAACACAGAATACCACAATATCCTTCAAAAAGATCAACAGACGATTTTCAAACTGGCACGTCATTGAAAACGTACTGGTGAAAGCCTTGACTGTGACGAACCAAATCACCCCACAGTAGGTTCCTTTCGCATGCAGGGCAGTGACCTTCAACGGGCAAAAGCTGATGAGGCGGTTCGTTTTTTAAAAATTTCTTAGCCAAGCAGATCAAGTGAGTCACAGAGCAACACGATTGGTGGGGACAGATCAGTCTCTGTTCAAGTGGAACAGCTGCAAAACATATTCTGCATGTTCTTTCCTCTTCAGCGGATGAGTCGCGCGATGTCGAGGGTTGCGTCAACTTGATCCGCAGCCGGTGCGCAAGTGACACGCACTCTTCATCCGAGTCACTTTTATCATGGCCAGATTGACGTTCAGGACCTTCATGTGGCGTCTGTTGGGTTGACTCTCGTCCGGTCATTTCCTTGTGCTTTTTGACTTTAGCTGTGACCGGTCCGAAAGCAATAGGCATGTGGGCGGGAGGGACTGGATTCAAGTCCGTTGCATATTCTTGGTTCAACCATCGCACTGTGAGGGGAAGTCTGCAAATACGAGGAACACCTGAAGTTTCTCTCAACAACCTGCAAGTTTCAGTAACGTCGGTTTAAAGGTTTGCCTTTTCCATTTTCGAGGTGACATCACTCGAAACCAGTCCTACAGGAAACAACATCAACTCTACATCAACAAAGCAACCAAAATTTCAAATACACCAGTTGCATACATGAGAATAGACTGGGTCACATTTTGTGATTCGATCATAACTCGTTTCAAGCAACCATATGTGCAACTGATCAGCATTCAGCAACTTAAGCATTTGAAATACGCTTTAAGCGCGACTGGTTTTCGCAACCACTTTATTTTTAACTGACGCTTACTGAGCTTTTAACCTTGATTTATCTTGTTGACTTTCTTCCGCCAAATTTTCTGTTAGTACTTTTAAGTGTCTTTAAAGTGGCGATAACAGCAAATCTCATTGTCAACTTCAAGTTTACCACATTCTTGCAATTGTTTTGTTCTGAAAGTACAGTAGAAAATTCTGAAATAACTAATGACGTACAATCGCGACATCTATAGCGTACACAAAAGCAATGGGTGCACCAGAGCAGAAATTTTTGCTGAGTTGAAAACTTAGGCTGCTTCATTTGTACGATTTTGTGCCAGTAATGTTTGAAAAGTGATGCGTTATTTCCCTAACAAGGTTTTTAGATAGCAACGTTTGTTAACAATGATCTTTTGACATACTGTGGGGCATGCGCATCGAGAGAATTTTTTTCCACGAGGGGGGCAATAGTGGATTTTCCAAGGGGTCCCAAAGAAGATTTTTTTCCTGGGGGGGGGAAAGAGTGTTGAAGTTTCATTTTACCAACTCGAAACTAAGAGAAAAACATCCTTCTACTAAACTTTAATAGGAAAACATCAAATTTCAAAATCCAGGGGGCTTTTCTCCCCCTTCCTATGCCCATCCTGAGGATTATGCTAGTGTGTGGTCTTGAGCGGTGAAGTCAGGCTTCTGTTCTGCCGTACGGCAAAAGGGACGATTCAACACGAAGTTTCTGATTTTTGATACTATGCCTTTCACTTCAAAAGTTATTTAGTTTATTATTCTGTTTGACATCAGTAAATATGTGAAACGTTTGCTTGTGAACTGCAAGTGCATTTCCTATTAACAACTGGCTGCTGTATAATGTAGGTTAGCCTAGTATTAATTGCTACTGTGCAGAATAAGATCTGTACATTCTGGATTACTTGTATCGCCACTTAGTTACGGATTTAAGTGACACTCAGAACAGATACAGGTTCTAAGGGCCAACATTATTATGCCTGGGGAAAACTTCAGAATGTTCCACATGCATTCCCAGTAATACACAGATGGTGAAGTTACGTAATCGAATGCGATGTGCAAGAACATTACTTGTGTGCAATATCAATGAAATGTTTAAACTGGGCTATTAAAACTTTGCATGACAGTTGTGAACTTGTTGCAAGGCGGGATTGCTTCATCGAATAAATTTTGCATAAATCATAATAAAACTTTCAAGTTAAGACAATTTGCAGAAGCTTTGAAAATATCAAACTAATTCTGAAAAACCCAAGCAATAAAAACTACACATGTTGTCTAGTACAAAAAAATTACCTTTTCCAAGGTGTTTGGCATAGCATATGGGACAGATTATGCAGCTGGTACGAAAAGGCAGATTGCCTTTTAGTTTTGGGAGGCACGTGCTTAAGCCTTCTTGATCGTTTTGGATTTTGCCAAGCCCATTCGAACTGCAACAAACACATTAAGAATGACAGTTCAAATGCCAAAGCTTTTGATAGCAGCGGTTTGGAATTTGGTGTGTGAACTTCTGTCACACTCTAGTCTTACTAATCCTGCCTTAGTAACATAACTAAAGGTTTACACAATTTAATTTAATTTTGAAACAGACATAAAGTCCATAATACAAACAGGGCCAGATTTACCAATAGGCTATGTAGGCATAAGCCTAGGGCCTCAAGATCCAAGGGGGCCCTCCAGCAAACTGTGGTACGCATAGAGTCAATGTGATTTAGTTCAATAAATATTAGGATATTTGTGAAATTTAGGCTGGGGCAACTTGCCTGACTTAATGCATTAGACACCGCAGCTTTCAGTCAATTGTTGTATGGGGTGCAAAACAGAGGTTCAAGAAACTGAAAATCACAAATTTTAATTTTTGCCTAGCAATTCTTGCGTCCCTCTTAAAGTAGCACCCATGGCACGAGCCATGCCTGCCATACCCTAGATGCGCCACTGATATAAACCTTTCTTTATGTGTAGATTTGTTAATTTCCTGGTGCATGGCACATGTTTAGATTAATAACATCTATCTCAAATAGCCTNTAAATGTTAACAAATATAGACTAANGCTTATGTGAATGCAACATGGTCAACATCCATAATCCACTAACAGCACTACTTTCTTGGGACAAGCTCAGCAGTGATTGCTAAATAACGTCTTTTAACTGCACTATTAACTCCATCTTGCTGTCTGAACAGCAGGGTGCGCAGATGTGAAACTTTGGTCATAAGCCCAAAGCTATCTTGCTTCTATGCAGTACAAAATATGAGAAGACTACCTGGGCTAGCCATAATACATTTTTTCACAGCAATCACTACGCACAATACATGGATTAAGTTGAAGTCTGCTTTCTGGATGTATACAACTATGCATATAAGCTAACTTCACGTTCAACACTCCAAGCAATGAATGCTGAAGCTTTACACTCAAGCCTTAAATACATTTATTACCCCACAAACGTATCAAAAACGACCAGGTGGTGTTATTCTGGGACTAGGTAACGGCAGCAGGTACTGCTCTGTCTACAAATTACAGGACAGAACATAATATGGATTGATAAGAACTCTACTGATTTCTAGTGTTTCATATTTTAATTCAGGGGAATAAGCCCATAAAACGCCCCCATGGTGAACAGACTGAATTTTGGTCCCCTTGTAACCAGGGTTGATTGATTTAAAATTTAAATCATTTCATTTAAAGCAGTGATTTAAATCAAGCAATAAAAATCAAAAAAATCATGTCATTTCAAAGCTTTGTGTTATGTCTATGACATATTTCTAATAGGTTTTCATATCGCCTATACAGAATAAGCGTAGAAGGCAAGGAGTTCTTGTGACAACACAAGTTAAATCCACTTGAAGTTTTATCAATTATAGCAACCGTGAGATAACAGATTCTATGTCTTAACTACAAAAATGACATGTGGACTGAAACCACTAACTCTTGTAGAATGCCACAAGTTTACAATGTAGACCAGCATAAAGTCAAAGTTGCATTTAAATGCCATCAAATATGACGGCTGTTGACGGTAAACATAGTTATAGAACATATTTTTGATTCATGAAACAGGTATATCATTATATATAGGTTTTTAACATTTTATGCATGTATGCCATGTGTCAATAAAATTACTTAACTAGCAGTTTCAGTATTGGCATTTCAATAAATATTTCATTTCGTTCACCAGTACTGGTGTTATGAAGTTATTTGCATTAAAGGATATTGCATAAGCGCAAAAATGTTTGAATGAAAGTTCAGCTATTTCCAGTCAGGGTTGATTGATTTTAATCATTTCAATGAAATCAGTGACAAAATAAAAAAAATCAAGAAAAAGATCATACACCGTTTTGAAGCTTTGTGATTTGTATGACACATTTAACCCTTTAACGGCCGCGCGATCCAATAAATTGGCGTGCCCTTTTTTAGCCATAAATCGCCAGCCGCTAGAGCTAGAGAGCTGTTTAAACCCTCTACGGATTCAGCAAGTCTTCCAGTTGACATCGAAAATATAACTCCAATTCAGTGCAAAATTGTGATGTGGCAAAGCACTTCTCTGTGCTCACTCTTCCTGCAGTTCAAGCAGTTTGATGACACAGTTCAATCATTACAAATGGCAAACAGATTAGCCACAACTTGATGTTTGCAACCACAACACATGCTTCCACAGATGAAATTATGACCATCAACACAGTGCCATAGGGAGATTAAATAAACGGTTATACTTACCCTCAAAGCTGCAATATCAGATGGAAACCCATGAACAATAAGAACCATCTTCCAAGGTCCTCTTCCACTAGTTTTCCATGCACCTCCCTATGCAAAATTGTGATGTTAGAACAACTACTAACGAACTACTGCATGATATTTATGAGACTAAAAAAACTATCCAGCATTGCAACAAAATTAACAATAAAAAATTCTAATTGAACATGTATCATTTTATTAGGTATGGATGTTTTGACAATAATGCTACTACATACCTATATTTTGTGGAACAGATTGAAATCGCTAGTCCAACTAAGTGGCATGATTAAGGGGGTCTTCACCACTAAGTATCTTTACAACTTAAAAAAAATTGGAAAATTTAGGAAACAAGACAGTGAAAAAGATTAAATATTTTAGTGGTATATGTATATTCTGCATAGTCTGTGTATGCAATAAATGATCATAGCAGCCACAATGTCTAGTGAAAAGCATAGTCAGCCAGCAAAAATTGATTAAACCAGCCATAAGTTGCAACTCAAGCACAGGTATGGTGTAATCTGATAACTACTTCACTAAAGAAGTGGACCGATATATTGGCCAATACTTGGGTTTCATTGATATATCGGTATCAGCCACAACGGCCGATTTCGTCAGCCTCATTAGGTGTTGACAAATCCTGTTATATTCCTCACACATCCAGACAACTTGAGCAAGATAGCACAACAAACCAAGTCAAGACAGTTATCTTGCAGCAACACTAGCAAGTGCACTTTCATAAAGAAGCAGACATGATTAACCATGAAGCACGTGTCAGGTGTCGCAGCCGAAATAAATACATCATCATTAATCAGATTAATTAAAAATCATAGCAAAATATTTAAATTGCTGCAATTGAAAAAATTTTAGCTCATTAATCCTGATTTTTGAAGTTTTTGAAAACAGGTAAAACATAGAATACAATACATTTTTGATAATGAAGCAGAAAACATGATTTGAAAATTTTGCAAATATCGATATCAGTATCAGCCTCAAAAAAGTCATATCATTCGATCTCTAATTGTTTGTTAAAAATGTTTGGAGTAATTTTGTCTTGCGGTTTGGTAGCTTTACTTTAAGTCACAAGCAGTTAAAATTTCACCCTCCGAAAAAGGACAATGTATATGCATTTGCATGGAAAAGTCATTACAGACAGAAAAGTTTTTTAAAAAGTATAAAGTGAGAAGAAGAAGAAAGGCATGTTGAAATAGAGAAATCAAATGGGGAACTTGTTTGTTGAGCCAGTTACCAATGCACCATTAATAACCAGTTGAAGTTTCATAAGTACAAACAATTGCATACCAGTTAAACACATAAACTGCTTTATCGCATACGATTCTAGAATCCTAAACCAAAGCCATTCACATGTGAAGAAAATAGTCCGGTTAATCGCGTACCGATTATTTGCATAAACCAGTCATTGGCCGAGAACTATACCTTACATCTGTAAACTTAAAACGCTTAATCGCATAGTTAACTTGAAAGCAGTGTAAAGTGCACAGTTTGGACAGTGTGAAAACCTGTGGTGCCATTAATCCGATTAAGCAACTGTTGCTGAAATGACTCCCTTCACCAATGTGCCAAAATCAACACCACACGTTCAACTTTCAGGCTTCAGCACATTGTGTGCAGCACTGACTGGTTGTGTCTCATCCCTGTGGGTGTGAAGCTTTGTCTCAAAAGCAGCACTTTTGAGGTTTATTTTATGGCATTGGATAACAACTCAACACATGCGACTATGTTTAACACCTATGCACCAAATGTGTTAAATACTTTAGAACAAAAAAGGTGCACCTGTACTGTACACCAACTTCAAATTTTAGTTTCATATGACGACTGCTACTTTTTTGAAGCACTGTGCATGTAACTACACTTTTTAACACTTTGAGAGCCGGCGTACAATATATTCGTACCTAGATTTTGGCCTAAAACCAGCAGTGTTTGGTTTCCTTACCAACACTGTAGCTCCGCCGCCGATCGCACTAGAGAGCTGTTCAAGGGCTCAAACAGATTGGTCAGTCTAATAGTCTGCACTCTAAAAAAATTTTTTGGTTGGAGATTGCAGATTTTTTGTGAGTGACGTCATAAGTGAAGTAGTTTTGGGGCCATTTTGGCTCATCTTACCTGGCCTAGGGCCCAACTGCTAGGCCAAAGTATTTCGCTGAAGTTTTCATTGGAAACTAGGATCGAGTCTGTGTCTTCTGTTCCTTTCGAAAATAAACTACCATTGTTCTCAACTAAGCTGCCTTTTCACGAGATATTTCTCTTTCGAATTTGTAGCCTATCAACTGTTTCAACATTGCCAAATTTTTTGCACACACAAGCAACAAGTTGAAACAAATGAAAACATTCGTGCAATGTTCATTGCTTGAAAAATTACCCTGGAACAATAATGCTGTTGGTATGTCACACGATTACTAACCCCATGTGAATTTCACCTGTTTTCGAATAATAAAAAAACAATACTTTCTTTCAGTTGAGGTTGATTTACAAAAAAACTACACTGAAAATATAACTCCAATTCAGTGGTTTGTGCACTAATAAAGTCACTTTGTACTTCAATGCTATTATTGATGAAAAGGAAAACCACGCCTGACTGGGTTGAAATCACCTGGCGTTAGTATTCCAGGGGTCCATCTACATCTTGGTTGGTGTTGTATTTAGCTGGCTATACTGCAATTTTTGTTCCTTGCTAAAATCAAACCTACGAATGTTCTCTAAGCAGCTGTTTTTTCATGACATTTTTTTATTGAGAATTTCTGGCCTAGCCATATTCACAATGATGCCGTGTTTTATGTGTAACCAAACACAAAATTGAAAAAAACAAACAAAATCTTATATCAATACTTGTCGCTTTCAATTTTATTGACTTACCAAAGGTGTCAACCCAACCCAACTGTTGTGGGAAAACTTTCCATATTGGCATTCATGGCAAAAGTGGCCAATAAAAGTAATTGTGGCCAAACTGACCAAAACTATCACCATTGGTAAACTTGGCCAAAACGACCAGGGAAAATTGTCAGATGTCCAAAGAAAAGCTTACTTATAGTCAAATGCGAAGTTGCTTTTTTATAGATGTCTGACATTTTTCTCAGCCTTTATGTACAAGGTTGCCAACAGTGAAGTGGAAGTTTTGTTTTTTCTTGGCCATAAATGGCCAAAGTTACCAACAGTGAAAGTTTTGGTTTTTCTTGGCCACTTTTGGCCAAGGTTACCAACAGTGAAAGCTTTTGTGTTTCTTGGCTAATTTTGGCCAAGGTTAACAACAGTGAGAGTTTGTTTTGCTTGGTCTTTTGGCCAAGGTTACCCATGGTGAAAGTTTTTGTTCTTTGAGCCTTTTTGGCCAAGGTTACCAACAGTGAAAGTTTTGGTGATTTTGGCCATTTTGGCCATGGTCACTTTTGCTGTGAATACCAATGATAAAAGTTATGCTTGTGATTTGGAGTTTGCTTTTGAGCAACCTCTAGCATCCCGCTCTGCAAACATGAGTACGTGTTCAGGAGGCAACTGCTGGCATGGGATTGGAAGTACGAGTAAACTTGTACACCGGTAGGCAAGAAAGTACCAGTATATCGTACCATGGTAGGGAAGGTGTTAACACTTTCACGTCCAGCCAAAATCGGGAATTCTCGCGCCAAAACAACAGGATCGCACGTGGCTGTGCGCGGGAATTTCTCCGGTTTGGTCAGTGCTACAGACCCAGTATAAGGATCAAAAGACGCGGCAAGTCTTCTAGTCTGCACTCAAAAAAAAATCTCTTGCTTGGGAGATGCGGATTTATTGTGAGTGACATCATAAGTGGAGGACTTTTAGGCTATCTTGGCCCATTTTACCTGGCCCTGGGCGCCAACCGTTAGATGGTAGCATTTCGCTGAAGTTTTTATTGGAAATTGGCTACAATCCGAGTCTTTTGATACCTTCGATGACTTCCTGGGGTTTTGGGTTCAAAAGTGATGATCTACTAAAGTAATAAAAACATTTGACTAATTACCAAATTAATTAGCTTGTTTATTTTAGATCATAACTTATGAACCAGAAACGCTGGAAAGTTGATCAAAGGCTCAAAAGACTCGGACTCGAGCCTAGTTTCCAATAAAAACTTCAGCGAAACACTTTGCCCTAGCGGTTGAGCCCTAGGCCAGGTTTAACATGAGCCAAAATGGCCCCAAAACTACTTCACTTGTGACGTCACTCACAAAAAATCCACAACCTCCAACCAAAAATTTATTTTTAATGTGCAGACGAGAAGACTGGCCGATCTGTTTGAGCACTTGAACAGCTCTGTAGCGCAACCGGCGGAGGATCTATGGCGCTCGTAAGGCAACCGAAAACTGCTGTCTTTAGGCCGAAATCCAAGTACGATATATTCATAGACCAGCTCTTAAAGTGTTAACACTTTGATATTTCTTTGGGGGGGTGTAATCCTCAAAACCTACCAAACGTGAAAGAGTTAAGTTATTTTAGTCAAACTTTTTGAGCTGCGAAAACCTCTACAGTACAACCAGAGTTTATTCGTTCACAACACCTGTACCTGATAGCGCAGTCTTAGACAATAAGCTTCAAGCATTGCAAAACTTCGCGATGATGCTTTTGTTTCGGCTCCGACAGCCAATGCATGCTTCATGGTTAATCTTGTCTGTTTGTTTATGATAACGCATCTTCTAGTGTTGCTGTAAGATAACTGTTGACTTGCTTCATTGTGCTTTCTTGCACAAGGTGTCTGGATGCATGAGGAATATAACAGCGTTTCGTCAACACCTACTGAGGCCAATACCGATATATCGGTAAAACCCAAATATCAGCCGATACATCGGTCAATCTCTGCAAACAATCCCTTAAAATGCTGTTGCATTCAGTTGTGTTTAGCATACTATGTTTGTTATTGGGCTGGGAGAATGTGATAATAGTCAACGCTTCAGCTGTTCAGTGGTGCACGATCAACCCCTTTTGCCCCAGGCCTCACCTGTGCATTGGTAGTGTTTTTGTTGGTTGCACAATTGTGATGCACTGTTTTGCCAGTGTCAGTTGTGTGCTTTTCTAATACTGCCTCTGTGTTACAGTTTAGTTGAATTCCTTTGTTTAGCAAAGCTGTCATTACAGCAAATTTGGTTACTATTTAAGTTCACATGTATAGTTAGTTGATGTATAAGTTGTAGAAAATGTTGATTTCACACAAAACAGCTTGCCATCCAGCATTACCCTGGCAAAAAAACACCTGGAACTTAGTTTTAACATCCATGTGATTGGTTTGCAGCTGCATGCAATCAAACTAGAAAGAAATTTTATACTGAAAAGATCGAAGAATTAAATGTCTTTCCAGAAATCCAAGTTGGTTTAAGCTACAAGTAAGTGCCAATATACTGCAGCATGCAGCAGGGAGAGTGACAATCTTGTAAGCAAAACAACATGTAAGTGATGAAAGCTTACCTTATGCTTCCCAGCATTGTGTTGCTTGATCCTTCGTTCTGGATTGACAGTGAAACCAATGTATGTACGGCCTTTGTACTTGGGGTTTGTACAGTAAAGTAAATAACAGCCAAAAAAATTGTCAATTGCAATAACCATGTCGTACTATACTGAGTTTTCCTACTGGTAGTACAGTTCCAAGTTCATTCCATCATGGATTTCATAATCCCCTAGAGTTATATGATCTTTAAAAATAGTATACCACTTTTTTAAAACTATTTTGTCAGCCCGTGTGCCTGTTTGAGCAGCAATCAGCTTCTTTAAATCGCCAATAGTGTCGTCTTCGTTGCACTTCACTCTAACCTTCTTCCCCAATCTATCGTTGCAGGTAATTTCAATCATACTTTTTAATCAGCAAAATCTGCAAATGCTAAAAGTAACAAAGTATACTGTCAGCAAAAAGCAATCCCAACACGCACATTCAACAAGAACTTTTTAAAGGAAACAATCTATCAGTAAAATTTTCAACTCATAAAATCCAATTGATGAATATCACAAAATGATCTGTGGATTATGCACTGTTTGCATGATGCTTTTGTGATAATAAACTGCTTTTGACCCTCCCTTATTTTGCAACTTATATTATACGATACATCACCTATTGGCCAGTGTTTCTAGGAAGTGTATGCTTAGGTTGCAGATGTACTACTTTTTGAAATTCAGTATGTTGGTGATAATATTAAATGATGTTAATTACAACCCTGAAAAACTACCGTATTTTTCAGGCCAAAAGGCGCACTAGATAAGGCGCAGCATCATTGATTGAATGCTAACTGTTCTATTTTCATACATATGCCACATTAAAAGTAGCAAAACCCAGATAAGTCAAACTGTATTCAACTCTTTCACAATAACTCCCAACATTGTTCAGTTGTCTCACTGTTTTGTGCTGATTTTGAATGATTTGTTTGTTCATTGCAATTGTTGGTTTATTATGTAACATGATGGTCTGTTTACAAAAGATTATTGTGATTTTGAACGCACATGAAAGCCTCCATTAAGAGAGTGGACAAAACTGTTATGTGGCTAATGGCAGTATTCAAAATAAAAAATGTGCAGCACTCATAGCTAAACTGTAACTAGCTATTAAATAAATAGCACCGTTTATCACACAAAATTGGTTCTAGGTGAGAAAGCATACAGCCAGATTCATATATTAGGCCAGGGTTGTCAAACTCATTCGGAGCTGTGGGCCACAAGTACGCAGTTTGATTTTACGCAGGCCAGGAATTTTGCACAAAGTGGTACAATCGATATTTTCATTGCTATTTATTGATAGTACTACGACTTGAAGAAACTTGAAATCTTTTGGCATTTGTAAGCATATTGATATCTAGTACCAATGATTGTGCAGTCACAACTTTTAACATTGAGTTGAGATGCGCATTCTTGAATTGAGATTGGAATTGAGACTTGCTAAAGTCCATGAAAGAGAACAGTTTATCACAGACATAAGTACTTGCGAACATTGTCATGGTCTTCGATGCCAATTAATTTATTTGGGGTAGGTTGGTCCAATGTATTGATAAAACAATGTTGTTGTCAACATTTTCAAATTTAGTTTTAAGAACACTGTTGCTCTGCAATTCAATTAGTTTCTTCAGCATTGAGAGAAAAACGGTTAGTGAAAATAGCAAAAGAGTTTCCAGATTTTTGAAATCAGATTCAAGTCTTTCTTCGAATGCGTTGGAATATTTTTGAATCCTCATGGAATCTACACAAACTCATGATTTTAAACTGAAGAATTTGGTACTATTGGTTTACCTTAATAATTTTGCTTATGACATAATAAATAACATAAATATGTTAGACCTAATATAAGCACAACCCCATTTTGGACATGGGCCACGAATCGGGGCATGGCAGGCCTGATTTGGCTCGTGGGCCACCAGTTTGACACCCAGGCATTAGGCGTACCACGTTATGAGGTTCACTTTTGACATCCGGGTTAATTCAAGCGGTTCGCAAAAAAACAGCTGGATTGCACGTGGATTTGCGTGGGAATTTCTCCGCTCCTGTACGGGTTACAGACCTGGTCGAAGTGTTAAAAGATGCGACAAGTCTTGTAGTTTGCACTCGAAAAAAAGTTTTTGGTTGGGGGATGCGGATTTTTTGTGAGTGACATCATAAGTGGAGGACTTTCTGGCTACCTTGGACAAATTCACCTGGCCCTGGGAGCCAACCGTTAGATGGTAGTATTGCGCTGAAGTGTTTACTGGAAACTAGGCTACAATCCGAGTCTTTTGATACTTTGGATGACCTGCTGGGGTTTCGGTTCAAAAGTGATGATCTAAGTCAATAAAAATTTTTGACTAATTGGTGAATTAGATAATTTATTTATTTAAAATCATAACTTTTGAACCAGAAACGCTAGAAAGTTGATCAAGGCTCAAAAGACTCGGACTCGAGCCTAGTTTCCAATGAAAACTTCAGCGAAATACTTTGGCGTAGTAGTTGGGCCCTAGGCCAGGCAACATGAGCCAAAATGGCCCAAAAACTACTTTGCTTTTGTCGTCACTCACAAAAAATCTGCAACCCCCAACCAAAAAATTTTTGTAGAGTGCAATCTAGAAGACTGTCCGATTCGTTTGAGCCCTTGAACAGCTCTCTAGCGCAATCGGCAAAGTGCGTTGGTAAGGCAACTGACAACTCCTGGTTTTAGGCCAATTTCAAAGTACGAATCTATCGTGCCCAGGCTCTCAAAGTGTTAAGTGCGCCATATGGTCCAAAAAATACAGTGCAGACAAAATCTGAAAATGAACCACATTATGAAAGATTACATAACATAATGTTTGCTTGTATCTAAACTGGTTCCCTTTTAAAACAGACCTGTTCTTAACAGACAACTCATAACAGACTATGTTCATAGCAGACCTGTTCCTAACAGACCCGTTCATAACAGATCACGTTCAGAACAGTCCCGTTCATAACAGAGCCATTTACAACAGGCCATGTTCATAACAGGTCTGTTATGAACGTAGTATGTTGTGAACATGATCTGTTACAAACGGGTCTGTTATGACCATGGTTTGTTGTGACCATGGTCTGTTGTGACCATGGTATGTTGTGACCACGGTCTGTTGTGACCACGGTCTGTTGTGACCACGGTCTGTTGTGACCACGGTCTGTTGTGACCACGGTCTGTTGTGACCACGGTCTGTTGTGACCATGGTCTGTTATGAACAGGTCTGTTATGACCACGTTATGTACAGGTCTCTTTTGAATGGACACCATTTATAATATCATTGCAAGGACCAAGGAGTGAGAACTTACTTATAGATCTGACAAAGCAATGAATACCATGTTGGCTGAAATGTAGCATTGACTAACAACATGTTGAGTGTAGAATATGGCCCAGCAAAAGGGGAAATCAGGTGCATCGACCTTTTTTCGGAAGTTATGGGACACAACTAGTGACGACCTCTGCTAAGCTAAAGTACTATGCATTAGAAACAAAAGCATAAATGTTTCAACAGTTTCCTACAAAAATAGGTTATGGCATGGTGCCATCCACAACAGAAGTATTGCCTAAGAAAACATAATATTGTTAGAAGTAAATTTTTATGTAATAAAAGGCCAGCTGTCCAATACTTAAGATACTTTTTCTCAAGCATTGAGCAGCACAACATGGGCACAAGCAATGCTACACTGTGTAGAATAGACTTACAGCCAAATCATTGACACAAACTACATATCATAATTGTACCTGCTTGACCTACATTGCAGGTCATATTACTAACATAGTCATGCAAACAAAACCTACAATAAAAGTAAGCTGTGCTAAACACAGGTTTTGACAAAAACATCTGAATTCATTAAAGTCACAAGCATCAAAAAAACCTGCTTTAAAATCAAGTTACATATATCTTCTTCAAATAGAAGTGCTTGTTATTACTACAGTTTTAAAGCATCCACTGTAAAATAGACAATATCAAAGAACAAGTA
>JGI24159J19872_10003847_pt1 | contig 18964 bp, 8 predicted proteins | sample Ectturendosymbi4_FD_19872 | JGI IMG/M metagenome (IMG submission 19872) | reverse complement strand
ACTGACAAACACGTTCTGCGGTGAACACGCGGAGAAAACGTACGGTTGCACTCAGCTGCATTCCAGCAAGCCACGCAAAAATGCGACGACCAATAATGACCCGTGACCGCGATCATTACACGGCAAATACACTACAGTATGTTTGCGCGCTTTTGATGCAGTCAGCTTGTTTATATTCGTCCTCATTCTTTGAACACTACAACCGCATTTTACTTTGCGACTGAGTTGTAAGACGTTACAGTGTTTGTTTGAGGGGTGTGTGCATGTCACAATACTTTACCTGGCACTGACAAGGGTTGAGCTGGATGTGGTGTTGTAGCAAGCGTTGCGGGTTAGCGAAAAATAGTCTTAAAAAGTGTCTTGTTCCACATCCAAACTCGCTAGTAATCGTTCTGTTGTGTCTCTTTTTATCAATCTGTATTGTGCATACTGTGTGTGTTTGTACTCTGTGGACTTCGTTTTTGTCACAAAACCTTAAAATTAGATAAATTTACAAGAAATACATTTGTTTTCACAACTTATTTAAATCAGGTGGGCGTGAAACAAAGAAAAATTACTTAAAGGGGGCGTGGTGAAGAAAAGGTTAGGAAACACAGGTAGTGTAGCCTCAGTATGTGTCGAAGTCGATTGTCAAAAGCAGCACACCTACTGCTTAAGATTGCTTTTTCTAGCTTTTGCCATAGAAAATTTGATTGTGATACTGGTAGTGTCTATTTCACATAGAAGTTCATGCTCTATACTCTTTGGAATCGGGTTGTTCAGCTTGTTCTGTCTAAAGGTGCTCCTTTGTTCATTGTAACATCTTAGGTTTAGTTTAGAAAATGTCCGTTCTCCACTGCAGCGGGTAATCATGAGAGTTAAACAAATACGTAAATCGTTTGTCACATTTGTAAATGAAAACTCCAAGTGCACCACTCAATGGCTAATGAATAGATGCCAAATTCAGGACTGCCAATAAAATTTTTTGAAAAACCTCGTTTGTAGAATCACCAAAAAAAAAACAAATTTGAACAGAAAATCCCAGGAAGACACAAAATTTGGTGAATCTTTCTACTCTATCTGCCATGTCTAGGCATCTGTAAGTTACAATATATGTACATTCACTTGCTCGTTTTGTAACTTTTTTAATGAACTTTTGAGTCTGTCGGAATTAGTATATCGCAGTAATATGGACTTTTTGCATTTCTGACGGTGATCTGTCAGAATTTACAGTAATTAAATCTTCATTCCCAGTGCCCTTCTGTAGCTATAACCTTTGAGATTTTGATCTTTCAACCACTCTACCTTAAAATTGCTGTGTATGCCACTTACTCTTTTGCTTTGGGTTTGCTTCATTAGTATCTCTGTCATTTGAACTCATTGCACCTAGCTAATAGTGTATTTACAGCTTATGCGGTACCAGTTGCTTGTTCATCAGTTATGCTGAGGACTAAGGTGCCTTGATGAAACAAGATAAAGAAAGATGAGGCTAGAAATAAAGTTTAATCAATCATACCTTACTTTATATCACCTCTACAGGTAGTTAATTCCTGAAATCTCCAGATCTTCAGATAAAAAAACAGAAATCCGGAAAGGCATTGAAAACCGCAGATCTGGGTGCAAAACCCCAGGTCTGGGTCCACTGGCCAAATGTTTTTGAAAGAACCGAAACGGTGACGCAACGTATAGAACAGGTCAATTTGATGTAATAATATTTTCTAAAATTGCTATTCACAACAACACAATCAACAATATCTGGAAATTGCTGTAATTTGGTCTCGTTGCTTGAGTGGTCCCATAATGCTACAAATAACTGCAAAATGCTTTTAATTTTCAAATAACAGTAGTCTAATATAAAAGCATTCAAATAAAAACCTTCGCTTAATTGCTTATAACAAATTTAGCAACATTGTGACTTCTTGGACTGAAACAAATCTATACATATAATCAGGTGTGGATATTACGATATTACGGGAGGCGGTCGCCTCGGGCTCACCTCTTTAAGAGATGCCGTGACAGTCTTCTTTTTGAAAGTTTCGCTCTAAGTTTCTGTGTTGTTTTGTTTGAAAGTTTATTAATCACTTTAGAGCAACATTTCAACTCTGAAGCAAGTCATTTGTTTGTTAAAATAAAGCAAAAATTGTGTGCAAATGTACTAAAAGGGGCCCTTTAACAACTTAATGTGTAGACTAAGAACAATTTAAAATTAAATGACTTGAAACAACGTACAATGTGAAATGGACTTTCACGCAGACGCACATTCCCAGACAAAATGAAAAATTTAACTTGTTTTCAACGAATAACGTTTCTGTATGGCATGTGTAAAACATAGGGCCCCTTTTTTGAGTTTGCCTCGGGTACCTAAGTTTTAATATCCACCCCTGCATACAGTAAAGAACAAATTTAGCACAAAGGACCCCGCGGGGCCCGTAGCAATTGCTACATTTGCTACTATTGTTGATCCGGCGCTGGATGGGCTGTGTTTATTTTGAAGCTTTGGCAGCTTTTGCCACGTACTAACCATCTGAAATAAAAAAATCACCAGGTGATCAGTGGTTTGGAACAACAACTTCGCGAACTCCGCGAGGAGTTGGTGTCTGCCAACGCTCTTCAGCTCCAGAACCTAGTTGAGCTCAGCGTGATCCACGATGGAGAACAAAAAGAATCAGTGGACCAAAACAAGAGCAGCGCCTCGACGCAGAAATCTAACACGGACACCGAACAGTCGAAACTTCGTGATCGACATTCAGGCGAACTCGAGAGGCACGCTGAGATGGTAGGTCTATAACTGATAAACCATGTCGCGTTTTTATCGTTCCAGCTGTGTGTAGTTATGGGACTTTGTAGGCCAATCCTTTTGATATGCAAGTAGACGCTTGTTACTAGTTAGAACTTCATTTCATTTAGAACAGGGGTTCCCACCCTGGAGCGCATTTGCCGATATCAGCTATGTCCAATCCGCGGCCCTCGGGCCGCATGTGGCCCAGTGGAAAGTTTTGTGCCGCCCAGTTTAGGTTTTCGCTGTAGTGAAAGTATCCTATATACTTTACTGACACACTGTTGTTATTGTGATAATCTTGAAATTTTACATGTTTGATGCAGGTGGTCTTATCTTCGGTGCCACTTTATCAAGTCTGTTACCATTACAGTTAGGATTCGAACGCTTTCAGTACATTAGCAGCTAAATTTAGTTTGCTATGATCAAAGTAAGCCATTCGATGTGCGGCCCTGGTTAAGATAATGACATAATTTTTGGCTCAGTAAGCCATTTGGGTTGGACGTAACTGGCCTGTATGAAGGGATACATTTGAGGTTAGCAATAGAAGGGAAAAATATATTAATATATATTTTATTTCCAAATATTTATATCTTTTATCAGTGAATATTATTTAAAAAAATCATTATATGCTTATTGTTAAATATATCTATGATTGCTCATAATAAAATATTTTATCATAAGAAATGTTAGCAGTACATGCTCATCTGTCGAAATGCTCAAGGGGTACATGGCCAGAAAAAGGTTGGAAACCCCTGATTTAGGTTATACACTGGTACTCTTTGTAGCTTCCGTTTGCTTTTACAAACTTTCAAAAATGCAGCACTATAAAAGAGTAAATGTCAATTATCATATTTCTATTTCTGTCACAAGTCTAACCAACACACTGCTTTGAAAGTTCTATTTTGTGTCTGTTGTCTCAATTTTGTGCAATGCTGCCGATTCGTAGTCGTGTTTCAGTTACAAAAAAAAACTATGGTATGGATAATGTTTGTACTATCATAACCTGTATTTTATTTTGTTACAGTGGTCCTACAAATATTTTGGAAAAATCTATACTTTTCTCAAGCTGTTGCTATCGCTGCCCCGGTGGTGAAAATTTAATGGTGTGTTGTTCTGGCATTTCTAAATAATTCAATATATAGCGAAATATCCAAGTGGTCTTTCTAAAGTATGTAACTGAATGAGCTTGCAGTAACGAAGTAAGCCAGCAACCGAATTCCTTCTGCTTAGGGTTTTGTCGTCAGGAAGATGTATCTTCGCATTGATCTGAAAAATAACAGTTTGTTTTGAAGCAACGTGTATTGCAAACCGCTGTCAGGTAAATAAGACTTTGCACTGTTGAAACGCGAATCAAAGAAATGTAAGAGGAAAATCTCATGGTAATCTGTTTTCTTTTTAAAAATAACGCAGAGGTGATTTTTTCTTGAATCAACATCATGTACTCTCACGTGAGTCATCAAAAGGAGAATGCATAGTCACCTATATATTGGCATCTTGGACTTTTGCCTGTTGTTTACTGTTGGCAACCACGTAACAACCGAACGATAAGTGGATATACATGGCCATAAAGGCTAAAGATGGACAGAACCGAAGGGCTTATTTTGTATCATTTGCTTGATGGCAATTGGCAGCGGCGGGTTGAAGAGCTAAATCGATCTTTCTCGCCTACACAGATTTTAATGCTATTGCTGACATAGCGCTGTACAGCAATTGCATCAGCGGCCATGGGCTGAACACTGAAACTTTTGATTGAGTGTCAAAAGGCATCGCAGTATTGAGCTATCACTCCTTTGTCGAAAAACCTTCGTAGTGTATCATGACCTTATAGTCTGATCTGCTGCTTCTGGCAGCAGATCTGCTGCCATCAAAAGTTGCTCAACATTTCCACCTGAGTTTCTTATAGGGTTTCGATCATAAATCAATCTCAGTGCTCCGTTGTTTAACGCATTTTAGTCAACAAAATGTTTTCGTCATTTTCACTGCATTGCAGTGATCCAGATTTGCTGCACGGTTATTTTCCAGCAGCAACAAAGCAGCTAACGGGTGTGCGGTGCATGCTGCTTCGAGAGCCACCGGAATTTCGCAAATGAAACATTTCTCTCAATTCTTATTGTTGATGTCTTTAAAAAAAACGAATATACCAACATCTGTTTTGCACTGTGTGGTAAACTTCATTTTACCACCTCCTTATAGTCCCTTGTATCGCTGAAGGAGCTGTGTTGTTAATCGCATTTACGCCACCATGCATTGTTGATGAGTACCGACATGTTTCGCATTTTGCGTAGTGGTCTCTATAGCGCGAATCAAATGTGCAGCATGCAATGAATGCGAATCGTATTAAGACGCTGAATGTTGATGGCAGGCAAACAAGCGATTGCGGCAGCTCGAAAAAGACTACCAAAAGAAATTGGAGAAGGCGAAAGAACGGCTTGCCCATGCCGAAGAGAAAGAAGCGGACTTAGTGGATCAGATTTCAAAGATTCAAAATGAGGCGCGCGAGGTTGTTCTCCGAGCATCAGCCAAGTTGGACAAAGAGCAATCTAAACTGAAAAACCAGTTTAGCGCTACCATTATGGTAGGCAGTCAATAACACCTTTAGCAGCGGTGACTTTAGAATCGGGATAAAGTGGAATGAAAGCAAAAAACGCTTGAACAGATTACAGAAAATGATGCTTCTGTGCTGATATCCACGTGTTTGTAAAAAAGTAAAAATTGTCAAAACTACGTTTCATAACATAATACCGAAAACATCTGGATCTGAAACTGAAAAAGATCAGTGCCAAGGATGGAAATGTTTAATATTAGCTTTATTGTGGAGCTAAGGTATAAGTTATCTTTGCTACAGAATAGATATTTATAGAGTTGTGTTGACGTTTGTTTGGCGATAAGTTAATATTCAGCAAAAAAAACACAAATTAGTGCAAGAAGGAGACATTATAAGCAATTGGTAGATTGTTCTAAACAGATTTGCAAATAATTCCGGCACAGCTTTATGCTATTCCAACTGGCTTTTTTTATTAGCGACACCTCTGAAAAATATTGTTGCTGCTTTGCGCTTGCCTTCTTTTGGCTATACTCACCGTTTAAGGCTATGCCCGTCTCCAACGCCTTTCTGCATCCTTAAATTCATCGTGACAGTGGTTGATGGCGCAACAACCTTGGCATAACCTTATCTGTTAATGCAACTAACTTTTCAATGAAGTAATTATCCTTGGTTAGTGCATGTTGAATTCGACCGGAAATACAGCGACTGCTGTGACAAGGTTCAAACAGTTCACTTTTCTCCAAGTAGTGAAAGGGGTTGTGAAACGTTACGAGAGATTTGTTTTTTAGCCGCTGAAATAAAAGTTTTACTCGCGCAGGCAGCTGCTGGCCAGTGATGGAGTGTGGCTTGGCACTATTTTTAACTACTGCATTTCTATCAGATGACTCAGTTCTTTTAAGCACAATTTCGTGCTGGATTCATTGTTACCTTAAGCTCCAAACTCCAAAAAAATCCTTACCTCAACCATTTCGTTGAAATCTGGCGTGAGCGAAAATGTTAAATTTTCGTTTTCGTCAGGAGATTAAATTAACTCGAACTTTATGTTTAGGAGAGAAATTTCAGCAAAGCGTTATGCAAGATTCGGCCTCTATAGCTTCTTTTCAGTATGATAGAAGTCGGCACAACTAAATCTATGTTTCATTTATGCAGAATGCATTTACTTGCAGCAACTTACGTGACGTTCATCACTGTGTTGTAATTATTTAGCATGCGCGCTGCTGTTTTGTTGCGCTGCTGTACTCGACCAAAAAAGCTTTGAAAAATTTCCTGTATTATCTTTTGAAACTGTTTGCATACCTCAAAATTTCTTTATTTTGCTTTCTGCAAAGCACTTCACGAAAGACTAATAAACCTTAGCAGAGCGCAATTGCTGTGCTATGCTAAATTACCACAGAAGTAAGTTGGGTTTCAAAATCTACTGATGATTGCAATTTTTGTTACACTTTTACACGCTCGGTGGCCTCCGTCGTATTTTTGCCCAAAGTCAAGAAACTCCGAAACTATCCAATCACTTTCGGTGAGCATTTACGTTTACATTACAGAGTGCTCAAGCTGAGCTTGAAAGCGAAAGGGAAAGAAACTACTTGCTGCAGCGGGAGCTGCAAAAAGTCGAGTACGTTCTCAAAGAACAGGTAATTGGGTGCATGCGGCGCAGCGCGCTCATAGTTTCTGTCCATACAAACTTTAGGAGGAAAAAAGTTGAAAATTAAATGTTTCAAAAGTAGCCTTAAATTGCTCCTTTGATCTACTGTTGCAGATTGGTAGAGTGAAGATGCAATACGAAGAACGGATGCGAGGTTTGTTGCCAAAGGCCATCCAGGATGATATGGAGAAAACTATAACTTCCTTGAAATCCCAGGTAAACATCAGCCGATGCTCAGTTTAGTTTCTCACTCAATTAACAATTAAATTAATATTTAGGTATGTGTTAGGTCTGTGTAATTATTACTGCACAGCCCATTATTCTGTACAGTTAAACCTGTGAATGAAAGCTGTTTGGTAGTTCAATCTGAGCAGAATATTTTGCCAGAAAGGTTAAAAAAGATAGAAGTGTGTCAGTGCAATTAAATTTTTTCTGTGGAGTAATCTTCACTTACTTTGAAAACAGTTGTTTTCGAAACGTTCAAAATTATTTCGTTAAAATCATTGGATTTTGTCGTGTCTTGCGTTTCCTATTCCGATCTAATTAAACAAGTTGTTGTTGGTCAAATGTTGTTGATTGTAACATCAACTGTATTCAGAAAAGATGTTGCGCCGCAAGAAACCTACAACGTTTGATACACTTCACCGCCTGACTCAGCTTGTGGAAGCGCGCTCGTTGGCATCCGTCGCATTTTTTCCCAAGTCAATAAACTTTGCAACTGCCCAGTCACACTTTTAGCGATACTGATATATTAACAGGCTTCATTTTCTTAGTTCCAACTAAAATATAGGTGTTTGCTCTTGCATAGTAGTTGCCTAACAAGGAAAACTCAGGTCAGGCAACACACAAACCATCTCAGCTTATTCCCATCTATGTGCTATTCAGTGATGGCCATAGCTTGGGGCTCCTGATGACAGTCCGAGTTTTAACAGCTGGCTCTGCTACTGCATTGTGAGGCCCAGCCAACAATCCTGTTGCATTTTAGAAATAAACTGAGCTTAACTTTCAGTGAGTGTTCATTTCTCCACCAAGCCAATGTCATGCTTGCGCTTCCATCAGTAGACACAGTTGAATTGCGAAATTCTCCGTGAACTCTTTTTTATTTCTCAAAAATCGCTCATCACCAAAGAAATCGCCAGCTGATTTCGAAATAAGTTTGTAAAATTTTGTTAATTGGGATTAAAATCTGTAGCGTTTTGAAAAAGTGAATGTAGTTAAGGTGACAAACTATACTAACGACCTGCTCACATTAGAGATTTGTCAGCCACCCAGCTTTATTCGGCACGTGCACCGGGTAACAGCTGTCCAGCACTTTGAGCCTGATCGATAACTTTACTTTTTCAGGTTCACGTGCTCCAGCACCGGCTTGACGAACCACCACAAGAAACGGCTGCTGTGACTGTCAGTCAAAGCTAGAAGTATAAAGCCTGTGGTGAAGGCATTGCTCTTATCACCTCAGTTCGACATGACGCAGTGATTATTGGAATTAGAATCGTGTCGGATCAAGTGCCTTTTCTACGTCAACGCTTTTCTTGCCGTTTAAAGGAAATAAGGATCGATGCGTCCACAACTTTGCAGCGAAAAACAAAATTCTTGCTTTCAGCATGTACTTTAAAGAAGCATTCTTAATAAAAGTGCAATTGTCGCAAACTATCTAGATTTTAATAACAATTACACACCGTGCCGAGATTAACTGCACATCTTTTGATGAAGTTATAATTGGTCACACCAAGTGGGTAACAGGCAATTGCGAAGAACCGAACCCTTTTCTATAATCACAATTTGCGATTAAAGTTGATTGAACACTGAAAAAATTCGAGTCAGTGTGATTCGAATCCCTAGACAAACGTACACTGCATAATTTGATTGATAGTACGTCAAGAAAATTTTTTAATGTTTGTGGTAAGCAACGCTTGGGACTCAGAAAACCTTAAAAATTGCTTATTGCCTTGGTTTCGCGTCCTATGGAATCAAGTGTGTGCGCACTGACTTCTAAGTATGTTTCAGTGAGCAGACTTGAAATATTTTTAACATTGAAAGTTGTAGCACATGTTGTGCTGTCCACGTTTTCCTTACAATGAAGCGCACATGCGAAAGAAAAAATCCTTTTCACTGCTTTGTGAATGATCCGGTGAAACAAACTAGTCTTGCAAGTTAGAAGCACAAGCAGAGATCGAGATTTATTTCCACAAATGCTTTACAAATACTTCATGAAAAACAACCTTTTTCAGCCAAATAAACATCCCTCGATGATTATGGAGTCCATACGCTAATTTTCAAAGGGAACAATCATTTGCCTGAGGATGCTTGTAAAAACAAACTTGTTTTTTGAAAGGCTAAATATTATGCGCCAGTCTGTTACCATTTTGCTGTTTGAAAAGAATGTTTTTCAAGTATACTGCAGCCAACACTTTCGTAGTTTTTGTACTTCTCAGCAGTTTGTGAATTTTTTACCCGCGTTTATTTTCATAATGAATAGAAAATATACACCTGAGATGGTTTTTCTTCATACAATAAACAATCATAATGCACACATTTGGAAAATTGAGTCACAGTAACACAAAAAATCAAGATCGTATTTTCGTGCAAGGCGCGTACATTGTTAAGTAGATCGTATGTACATTATGCAGACATGAATTTTATGTTGCAATTACTCAATATGCAAATAAATGATACCTTTTGTTGCAAAGAAAATTTAAGCACAGCTGTTTCTCTTTATTCTAACCAATGGCAATTGCCAGTTTCACACATAAAATTCAAAGGGTTTGTGCAGCAAAAGTAAAAAAATGTTAAAAAGAAATTTTAAAAAAGACCACGTTTAAAGCAAGAAAAATGCCTAATAATGCATTTCAACAAAAACAATAGTCGGAAACGCAGAACTAAACCTGGTGCGAGGTTAAAAACTGATAAGAATTTAATTAAAAAATCAAAAATTGCAACGTACAAAGTAAATGTTCACATTGTTGTGCTCAATCTTCATTCGAGTTATGGACACTGGTGAACGCAGAACTGGTAATGGATTCATGTTTTGCAAAAGCGTGTGTTTAAAACTACAGTGCGCGTGTTTTCTCTAATTCTAAATGCCTTAGCGTTTGTTTGAAACTGGAGTGGGCGTGATTTATATAAGTCTTTGCCTGAGTGTTTAATTATTACACCCGAAAGCTTTTCTTTTATTTTACATGAGTGAAAGTGCGTTATTGACGAGAAATCGATTTACTTGTAAAACACTTTGCGGGCAAATTTATCTGCTTTGCCCTTGAGGTAAATTGTCACTATATTAAAAACAAACGTGATGTATTTCAAGCATCGAATCAGAAACTTTTTGCTGTGAAGTAAATCCTACTAACGGCAAGTATCACGATTTCCGGTATTGATTGGATTAATGTTCTTACCAGCGCTTGATTACATTCTGCTGGGGGTTTATGGGCTGCCTGAAGGTCATTCTGCGATGCATGGGTACGTTTCAAAACGAAACTTTTTGACAGACAACCGCAATAAAATCATCAACAGGCTGTGATGACGTTGTCATCGAAATTGTTGTGAGATCGACATTGCAAAGCAATCGTTGTGGAAGTTGGCGATCTCGCCTCTGGAACTAAGTTTCTTTGGTTCTGGAAATATTTCTGCCCGTGCTCTCTTCATGTACAGACGATTGCCAGGTGATGGTGGGCAGTTTTGTAAATCTTCTCGTTATTTTTTCAAGTTGCTGATCAATGAAGTTCGAATAGAGAATAGGATTCATGGCACTGTTTATCGGAAACAGAATTCCAGCGCTGACGATGTACACGGTGGGGGGCAAAGGTACCCCAGCTATACTCGCGTATCCCAGTATGCTGACTGGTATCCAGCAGCAAAAGTCTGTCAAGAGGAGTCTCGATATACGTTTCTGTAAACCTTTGTTCGTATTTTTTCCAGTGGTTCTCGACTTTTTCATCCCACTCGCTCTTTTCAAAACAAAGAGATAAACAACTACCATGTAAGTGAATAACAAAAAGTTTAGTGTAAGGAGGAACAGTGAATACTCCCAGGCAGCTTCGCCTTTAGACGCATACAAACGTGGCATGCACACGCTTGTCCCACTGAAGTAACCGAACTCTCCTTTGATTCCTGTATACTTAAACCGGTTTGAGATTGTTTTCTTAATCTCAAGCCAAGACATAGAAATAGTTTTATTCCCGATTACTCGGTGTGCTAATGTGGACATGTTGACTTTGGAAATTGTGTCAGATTTGAGGAAAAAGTTCGGGAACCACACATCGGAAACAAAATACCCGGATTTGAAAGGAATCCATGGGATAATTGCACACAAGAACGACAAAATCCAACAAACAGCTCCGGCAGCCACAATGTATTTCATTTTCAAAGCAGCAGACAGAAATGGTTTTCGAATAGTAATTAGTCTGAATGTTGACATAGTCACCATAATAAATGCCGACGTTTCCGATGACAAAATTGCAAGTGTCCCAAGAACGGAGCATATGTTGCTCGATCTCCACCATTTGTCAACCGAGCAGTAATATCCTGAATATCTCAGTCCACTGGCTGCTGTCATTATCAAGTATAATCCCATCAAGAAATCGGAAACACAAAGATTTGCGATAAAAATGTTGTTTGCTCGTTTTATTTTGTTGCTGTAATCGCCGAAAAATATTTCTTTTACGGCGTGCACGTTGACATTTATATTTCCAATCGTAGCCGTCAGCCCCATGATCCAAAACAGTGTCCGAAGAACAGGATCGGCGATCATTTCGCAACAGTCGGAAAATAAGGAAGCGCACTCGTCGCTTCCGTCAGAGCAATCCCTGATCCCATTATCAACCATGGCTTTGTCCACGGACAGCGGGTCGCCGTTTTTGCAGTAAAACCTCGTTTTTTCGCATTGCGCATGAGATTCATCCTCACCTTCGGTGCAGTCCAGGATTCCATCGCAAACGAAAGTCTTACTGATGGAAATCGCTTTTCCGGCTCGGCAAGAGAATCGCATGTCGCCGCACGACGTCGCATTTTCATCTGACTGGTCGTCGCAGTCAATCACTCCGTCACAAACTGAACGTTCGTCGATGCTTATCATATCCTTGCTCTTGCAGTAATATCGCTTAGGACAGTCCAGCTCTACCTCCAGGCTGCAATTGAAACGAGGAAAATCACCGACATAGTTAAGGTAACCGTCGCATACTCGATACCCGAAAAAATTTCGACGACTTTCTCGGGCGCAAACGCCATTGCAAAATTTCGGCCGTTGGTCGCACTGGCATTCGTCGGCCATTCTCGCGCATTCTGGCCGTTTGTCGCACTGGACTGCGTTTACAAATACGAGATAATCGGCTGTGGTAGCTTCAGCTCTGCAAATCTTGACATTATTGGACTGGCTATATTCATGGCAAAACGCACTGTTGCTTTGATTTCTACAACTTATCGTTTTGTTGCACAGAACGCCAGCTGCTTCAACGCAGTTTGTGTCGTTGTGACAAGGGATTTCGCCAGACGGGCATCTTGAATTCTCCCCTCCAAGTACTGAGTTGCATACGGATTGGTCAGAGCACAGGCATTCGTCAGACACGTCGTAGCAATCCACAACCCCGTCGCAAACCTGCTTGGGCGATATGATAAGCTTTTGGTCCAAACATAAGAAGCATCGAAACTCGCCGTTTGCGAAGCATAAATCGGAACTGTCTGCACACTGAGCCAAAGAGTCGTATAAATTTTGCTGCGGTAAATGACATTCGCCTTTTCTAGATTTTCCAGAACACTTAAATCCGAAGAATTTTGCTTGCTCGTCGCTGCCGTCATAGCAGTGGTGAACCGCGTCACAAAAGTATTCGTTGTCAATCATCTGCCCACTCTCGCACTGAAACATGTCCAAGCATTTACCACACGGAGAATTCACACAAACCCAACTGAATTTTAACAGTGCTGATTCTTGCGATGAAATAGCAACGGCGTGGCATCTTAGATTCTTCCTGCCGGACTTTCGCAACGTAGAAACGTTTTCATCCGAAGAACACTGGTACAAAAAAATCATACAAGATTCGCACCAAACCTCTGAAACCTTACATGGCTCGTCACTGTGATCGCGACAATCAACTCTTGCGTCACCAACCAAACTTCTGGGTATACATCCACCTGTAGGTACGCACTGGCCGTTATCATTTATGCAACCGCACGTTACGTGGTCCTGCGAAGCGGTGCAAGCGAACGTTGTGGGATCAATCAGTGCATCTTGACTGCTGTTTTCGATTTGCTGCTGGTTATGACATAAGCCATACTTGCATCGCGGGTCTGTGTCAAGCCGATTACAGTTTGACTCATCGCTCCAATCTCCACAGTCGTTCTTGCCATCACATTTCAGCACCGCTTCTATGCATCCTTGCGCTGATGGACAGCCAACCTCATAGCAATTACATTTGAAGCGGTAGAAAGGGCAAGCACATCCGCTTTCGTCACTTCGGTCGCGACAGTCGTACACGCCGTTGCAAATCAGGTACCGGTCCACTTCACAGGTTGGTGTGGGTGAAATACCTGTAAATCAATAATTGCCTTAAAATTAAGCCTGGAAAACGCCATCGCTAGCTGCAAAGCGGTCGCAGTTTTCAAATCTTTGTTTTATACTTACTTTGGCAACTTGCATCAGCACCAGACCACCCAAAAACTTCGTTGCACACTCGGGATTCGTTTCCAAATAGTTCGAATCCATCATTGCATGACAAATAGCATGTAGAACCAAACTGACTACCTTTAGAACAGCTGGAACGAAAAAATCAGTCAGCTTTATACCACAAGGTCTTTGAAGGCTTAAGATCGGTTCATGGGCGTCGTAAGGAAGGCGTAGGGAGGCCTTGCACCCTGGATTTTGNAATTTGATATTTTCCTGTTAACTTTTTAGTAGAAAAATGTTTTTCTCTTAGTTTCGAGTTGGTAAAATAGAATTTCACTTCTGTTGGCTTCCCCCTGGAAAAAATCCTTCCGATGTCCATGGCTTGGGTATATTCACATACATGCCCAGCGACGATTGAAAATACAAAATCAATAAAACGAGCAATGTGGTTCATTCAAGCAATTCAATAAAACCATCACAAAATCCCCGTCACTGTTGAACACAAAATTAAAATCAAATACATACATTCCGTGACTTATAAATGAATCCAGGAACAATTTTCGCCATTGGAGAATTTGTATATAGGTGGGACGCAAACATTTGACAAACGGTTAGTGGATCAACATGGTTGCCAACCTTATTTGTAGTTGTCAACTAGTAAAAAACAATCCGAAACAACTGCCAATGAAACCATAAACAAAAATGTTGTAGTTATGTGAGAAACTGATGGGATGACACACCGAAAACTGCCTTGAAAGAAATAAACTGCTGTACATCATTGTGGGTTGAGTGTTATACAGATGGGGTCATAAAAGCTATACTTATATGCAGTGGCGTACGCAGAAAATTTCCGAGGGGGGGCAAAGTTTCGTCACAATCGTGTGACGTCATAAATCAACTTTAGAGGAAGTGCCGAAGGCACGACCATTATAGGCGGGTCCGGGGGCACGCCCCCGGGAAAATTTTGCAAAATTACACCTAAAAATCCCCATTTTTGTGCATTCTGGAAGCAAGTTTTAGTATAAAGCTTTTATGAGACTTATTAGCCGATGAGACAGAAAACTGAACTTTTAAGTCTGAGGCTCATGAAATAAATCTATATGCCTGCTTGGATGTTATAAGTTTTAGTCATGTATCGCTTATTGAAGACGCTTATTGAAGATTGTGGGCTCAAATCTCACGCCAGTCGAAGCTTTTTTCTGGTGTTCATTGTTACCTGCTTTAAGTTACTTAACAACCACGTGTGAAGCAATTTTGTCAGTGAAAGAACGAAATCGTAAAATGAAAATCAAGCAGAGGAAACGTACAGTAGTCATAAAAAGATTTGCGTAGTGCGTATATCAGTGACCAGAAAACAAAGTCAGTTTATTTTAAATTGAGGCCCTTGCCCCCTCTTAGTTACGCCACTGCCGAATACTGTTTATACATTTTTTTATTTTTAGAGTCTGAGGGGGGGCATGGCACAGTGGTCCCCTCTCCGTACGCTAGTGCTTATATGTACACTGTACAGAAGAGCCAAATGGTATTAGTTACCAGATATATATTTGTATGCAAAATCAACAGGAGGAGGCGCATGCACTTTGTGAGTAATAACTTTAAAAAATACCGCATGTTTGTTTTTGTAAATTCAGTTGAACACCATATCTTAAGTTCAAAGCATTTTAGGAATTGTTCGAACAAACCAGAATTGAGTTCTGGAGATCTGCAGTTATTCGTAACTGCACATTGAATTAGCCATCATTCACTGCATTTACATAGTTTATTTCATTGTGACTAAATTTTGGCTTCGCTTCGATTGTAGCTTTTTTATTGCTGAGTCATCCTCCGCATTGTGGCTTTGCTATACGTTTTTCTGGGCCATATTTTGCGAGGTGGTCCAGACTTCGAAAACCACAATAGTTTGTGACCGACTTTCAGGTGTTTAAGATGTTGTGGCCGATGTTGGCCACAATTTTTGGACTGGCACAATCGAAAAAGCCGCAATTACGAAGTGCCATGCAAACATATGACTATGAATGGGACATTGGGACATTGTGATACACACCATAAACAGGTAAGGTGGCATTTGAAATTTTGTCATGAATCACCATGACGTCACAAGAACCTCATGGTAACGTCATACTGCCAGGCAAATTTTAAAATGCAATACCTGTTTTTTGTTTATCAGAAAGTAGGCTACACGAGATTTTGCATCGTATGATGCCTTCATTGGCTCTCTAGCGCGATCGGTCGGCTAGTTATGGTCGAAATTGCCTCAGAGTCACTACAATGGCTTTCGCAGTTCTTCAGGGACAGACAGGCCTCAGAACACAGACCTTGCAAATTTCCAAAGATTTTTTTTCTTTGTGCGGCTTGATAACAACACGACAACAGATGGATCACAATATAGATACTGGTGAGCTCATCAATAGGTATTTCCATTGCACGTGGCTATTTCACTCGGTCGGAGTGAAACAAATTTGCTTATGAGTGGAATTTAAAACCAACGTGAACAAATGTTTTAAGTCTTGTGATGAACAAGAAAGCTGGAGCTACAGAAAATGGCGTAGGAGCATGATCTGCCGCCCATGACTCTCACCGAAAATGCCGCCCCTCACAGCAGGCTATAACATGGTGATATCTGTTAAATGTTGAAGAAATATTTTCAAGCTAGTTCCCTAAAGTTTAGACAGTAAGGCCTACAATAAATTAAAAAATTGAAAATCTCTATCGAAATGATCATAAAATCGAGAAAGGAGTGCAATATCTGCCTAGTTCTCGTTGTGTATGGTGTCATGCTTCGCAAAATACCATACTGGAGGTTGAAAACAACGAGGATGTTTAGACTTTAGAGCAGTGGTTCCCAACCATTTTTGCCCATGCCCCACCTATTCACATCTAAAATCCTATTGCACCCCAAGTGGTGGTATATAAATCTTATGATTTCAAAATGAGTTCCATTTCAGCTGAGAAACTTAAAACGCCAATGCCCTGCTTTGAACAAACTTCCAAAGAACATATAATACATGAAAAAAAGAATGACATAAAAAATTAAATTCAAATATTTGGACCCAGACCTCGCCAGTCGGCGTCAATCCCCCCTTAAAAATGAAATTGCCTCCTGTGCAGCGTACGACCCACATTGGAAGCCACTGCTTTAGAGCGTCTTTAGAAAAGCGTGCGATGCCACGGGTAACTGACTCCTAACGCTAGTTTGGAAATAGCCCGCACGACACTTGACACCATTTCCTTAGCATTGTGTAGCAATCTAACGAAACGTCAATCAGTGGCGTACGCAGAAAATTTTCATGGGGAGTTCATTCAGTACATATATGGTGGTCATTTGTATTTGGTGTGCGCTGTTTGTGACGTGACAATGTAACGTCATATTCATGTTTCCAAACCGAGATTTTGGCGAAGTTTGTTGACACAATATGCATATTCTTCTACACGCATTCTCCTTATTTTGTGTGTCATTGCTCTGAATATAAACTATCAGCGCTCCAAGTTAGGATATCGGAGGAAATGCCCTCAATGCTAAGACACAGCAATTCACAGCTGCAAAAAATCAGGCTGCGCGTTAAAACAGGGGAGTAAAACACACTCATCACTAGGGCAACCTAAAGTCAATAAAGTCAAAGTTTTTCTGCCTTTTTAAAAGTTTATGAAACACCTGCAAACCAAATTTCACGCTGATCCCATGAGGCACTCTATAAAAGTTATCAGGTCAAAAAAAAGTCCAGATGTATTGTTAGGTCAAAATTTATCGTTGGGTCAAAATTTTCTTGCAGCAGAGTTTTTTCTCGTTATCGATATTTTATTAAAATTACAACAACATATTTTGATATGTTTTTGCAAGTTTAGTTGCAATTCTGAAATACTAATGGGTTTGTTGCGACTTCTGACGTAATAATGTTGTTTAGCCCACTAATGGACTATTAAGTAGACTAGGCATGGCATTGCAAGAAACGTGGTCTTACAGTACTTGGTTTGGCAAATACTTAATCCATTAAGCATGTGTAGTGTTTTAACTTCATGTTATTCGCATATTTGACACTAATGTAGTTATTAATGTACTTATCAACATATCATGTCTAAACAACCAAATTCTTCATAAGTTCGAAGTATACTGCATGAATATGCTTCTGAGTTTACCTAAACACCTATGGGTGAATTATTTTGCAAATTCTGTGAGTGCTTAGTGAAATATGACAAAAGGTTTATGGTGGAATCACATCACCGCAGTGCAAAGCATCAACGAGGTTCGTATCATAAAACTGAAAGTAGCCAGACATTTTTGAAACATGCTATATCAGATTTTGCAGAAAAACTACTTTTTGTTTTGTTTCAACCTATTGGTTTGTTTTCTAATACTGCATATAAATATGCTTTGCATTCCTCATTTGAACTGAAAACGCAGAAAATTGATAGGTCAAAATAAAGTCAAAATTTGATAATTATAAAGTCAAAATTAAGTTTTTTTTAGGTCAAAAAATTGGTTGCCCTACTCATCACTAAGTCAGAGTAATTTACAACGGAAAAATCAGGCTGCACTAATGTCTTGTCGAATACGAGCAGTTGAGCATAGAAGGTGTACGGCTGGACTGGCTGACGCACACCCCGGTTTGCAAGATCGAATCTTGCTGAACCACTACTCAAGAATTGAGAATGCGCATAAAGTATGCAAGAAAACTTTTGTTTTTCTGTTATGTGTTGAAGTCCATGCAAACTTTTAGTTTTCTCTTTTCCCTGCTGAGGCATTATCAAATGCCTGAATGCTTCTGTGTTAAAAACTGCTGTTTTTGAGCTCGTGCAACAGTTTTATCATGCTACAGAAATTGGTAATGCAGCTAATGCGATCAGCGAATGCGCTGATCAGCCATAGCAGACAAAATAAAGATAAGTGTTTCGGATAATGTGAATTACCGCGGAGCACAATCTTAAACACGCGTAGTGGACGAAGGTTCAGCTTCTTTTTCTTCTTCTTTCGTTTGAGCGAGTTCTTTTATCCACTGCTAGCCCGCCTAGATATCGGGGCAGGTGTTGAGCAGTCATTCGGTTGTCTCATCGTCCAGAACCGCCAGGCCGTGTAGTCCGTGGGGGTCGATGGATTGGACAGCGGAGGACGACATGGTCGACGGTTTGTTCTGAGGCCATACCCATTTGTACAGGCAGGAGTGGAAACGTCCGACACTGGTGCGGAGGCGGTTGAGCCGGACCCAGGCTCTTCTTGGGACGGTCATTCCGGGGTGTGTGTGTACCGGTGTCTGGAATTGAAGTGCGGAGTCTTGTGGGGTTGTCCACCCGCCGCGTTCCATTGATGATCCGCTCACTGCGCCACACGTATGTTGCTGTTGTCAGAAAAACTGATGAGTTGTTGTGCGGCGGGTACAAATGGGTGTCTCGATTTGAGGCGCCGTGCAGCTGCACCCGATGGACGGGTGA
>JGI24159J19872_10003843_pt1 | contig 18968 bp, 20 predicted proteins | sample Ectturendosymbi4_FD_19872 | JGI IMG/M metagenome (IMG submission 19872) | reverse complement strand
GCTGATCATATCAAGTATGTTGTTAGTTTCGCTTAAAACATGACCAATTGGCCTGCCGTACCCGCGGTAGGTATCTGGCCAGAGAGGAATTATTGAGTGTAGTAACTCTTGGATTTATTGGGTGTTACGGAGATGTCCATGGAGCGGACATGGGAAGTCTCTGCTGGGGAGGTAAAGCTGGTGGCATGGCTCCAGACACCCCTAAATTGGTATTACACCTTTTGGCCTCGCTCTTTCACATCACTCATGATTACTACCATTAAGACTTCATGACCCTCCTTAAAAATTTCTGCACACGCCACTGAGTGGGGCCCCGCAAAAGTGCTTCCAATCGGGCCCCGCACTTGCTAAGGCCGGCCCTGAACGAAATATCACGCAAAAGCAACTTGAACCGTACTACTTGAAAGTTTTGCGATGGTAGCTTTACAGTATTTACACCTATTAACTGTTCCGTGATCTAGTGGACAACAGCACTTTGTTTGATCTAAGACTCTTACCCTAACGATCACGACAAGCACTTCGCAACTAATTGTTACGTTAGCGCATTATACGGTAATTGCAAACGCGTTCGATTGCGAAGAATACTTAGTAACGAACTTATTGAAGTGACCCTGGACTCTGTGACATCTTGGCAGGTAATGCAGCGAGACGTGACACTGCTGACAACGGTAGGCCACGTTTAGTTTTATACTGTGTGAAGCATGAATCTGTAGCAGTGCTTCCAGAAGTTTAAAAATCCGTTGTTAGTGTGAAACTGTGATCAATGTGACCGAGTGAATAGCTTAATCAAACCACTCTTATGCAGCCTTCTTTTCACACAGTATAAAAATACGTGGCTTCTTGGAATACGTCTATGCAGATTTGCGGGAATGCGTCTTTATCGTTAAGGTTTAGTTCCGACTCTTTGGTGAGCACTAAGTGCAAAGCTATATTTGCTGTGGCGAGTTTTCGTAATTGAATTGCTCAGTTTTTTTAAAGCCTGCGTGGTGTTCTAACTTCAGTAAGTCGTCCGATAGTCTTGCGAATATATAGTTCTACTTCTCATTGCTTGAAACAGTTTTGCGAGAGTGTCCAACCTTCTCGTTTTTTCATCGCTCAAGTTGTTCTGGCCGTTGATTATTCTTAAATTATGAATTATTTGTAGAAAGTGCTCGAAAAATGGAAATTAGGCAGTTTACGAAGAGAAAAAGCATTTCTGATAGCCGAAGTGTAGAAAAGATTTTAGACAAAAGATTGCGAATTGAGGTTCAACCAGCACAGACTAATGGGTTAGAAAGGGTAAAGTGTTTGTGAACGTCCATTTGCATTGCATCGTCAGTAACCTGAAAAGGATAAAAAAAATTTCGACGTTTCCCCCCTGGAAAAATTTCTGCGGAAGCCCATAGATCCTAGGACATACGCAAAGGGGGATTGGGGTTAAACCTCCTGTGAGCTTGACATTTTACAATAACTTTATTGCATGCACAAAGGAGATTAATTGTTTTCGAATACTTTTTGCTTGTTAATTTGTCGACTTACTGCAAATACCCCGGAATGAATTTGCATGCAAATTTCAAGGAATATTGTAAAGGGGCCAAAAAGTAATAATTACGTTTTGGTGGGAATCTGGGTTATCGTCTGCGTCCAGAAACCTTCTCACCACTTTTTGCAGACCTTTCTTCCACTGCGCATGTTTTAACATTGTGTTCCGCGATAGTTCGCTTTGTCCGAAACAATTGCATTTGTTTTGTCTGCTACGACTGATCAGCATAAGCGCTGATCCCATTGGCTACATTACCAATTTCTGTGGTATGATAGAACTGTTGCACGAGCTCAAAAACAGCAGTTGTTAATATAGAAGCATTCAGGCATTTGATAATGTCTCAGCAGGGAAAATGGAAAACTAAAAGTTTGCTGGACTTCTATAAACAACAAACAATCGAAAGTTTTCTTGCGTACTTTATGCTTATTCTCATTTCTTGTGTAGTTTAGCAAGCTTTGATCTTTTAAACCCGTGTGTGCGCCAGCCAGTCCAGCCGCACTTTTTCCATGCTCGACTGCTAGTATCCGACAAGACTTTAACGCAGCCTCATTTTGCAGTTGTAAATTGCTCTGATGCATTGATGAGGGTGTTTTACTCCCCTGTTTTAAGGCGCAGGCTGATATTTTCGCATTTATGAACTGCTATATCTTAACGTTGAGTGTATTTTCCTCCGATAACCTGACGTGGAGCACTAATAGTTTATATTCAGTGCAATGACATAAAATAAGGGGAGTGGATGTAGAAAAATATGCATAATATGTCAACAAACTTCGCCAAAACGTTGTTTTGGAAACATGACTATGACTTCATTTTGTGACGTCACAAACAGTGCACACCAAATACAAATGACCACCATATGCCACTGAATGAAATCCTCCCATGAAAATTTTCTACGTACGCCGCTGCATGGATGCACTGATTTCGATCTAATTCTTAGGTCATAAAGCGTGGTTCTGTTTGTTTCAATTCTTTTAAGTCACTCAAAAACGATATATGTCAAAGTTGTCACTTTACTTACCCTATAAACTATACGCAGTAATCGAAAATCTCTACGTTTTTGACGCGTGGTGAACAGCCTAAAAACACGAAAAACCAGTAAAGGAGTATTTTGATCTTTAAGCGCGAGGCCCCCAAAAGCGCGTGGCTCCGGGCATTTGCCCGGTTTGCCCAATGGTTAATCAGGCCCTGGGTATTAGCCAATCAAAGCTTTGCAGTGACACTTTTCAGGAAAACACTGAAACGTTCACGCCAGTTATCCATTTATTTAATAATAAATATAGTCCCTGCGCAAGTGTCACTTACTGTGACAACTGTTGTTAATGCTGAATCTACTGTATTAATTTGGCTCAAGATGCTAATAATCTGTGGCAGGCCTGCACAACATACGGCCCACGGGTCGCATGCGGCACGCGAGAGCTTTCGCAATTGCAGAAAATGCAGCAACAGCCCGACTTCGGATATTACAATTAACTGTCGTTCCAGAATTTGTTTCAAACTGCAACAAAATGATATAGATTTTGCGACCCACGGCAAATTTATGTGGTCAATTTGGCCCTTCGTGCTTTGAGTTGTGCAGGCCTGATCTATGGCATCATGCTACTGCACTGCATGAGTCCATGCTACTGCTTGCTTCAAATGTGGCCGAGTAAAATGGATTGCCAGCCCGAGTTAAATATACTCAGTATTAGTCATCTTTTGACTTGAAGCGGAGGTTTTAACTCTCAAGTTAAAGCTTCGGCTTTAGGTCGAAAGATGATGACTAATACTGAGTTATCAAGGATTTGAAAAACGTGATTCGAGCCAAACGAGTAAAAGATATTTGATTTACGCAATCAATGGAAACGTCCGCCATTCTCTCAGCTTTGGTTGCCATTGCTATTAATAAATTACGGTCTACGACGCTCCATCGTGAAAAATAAATAAAGAAGGCAGGGGTGCCGGGAGGATTTTTTCCAAGGGGGACCATCAGCGGATTTTTCCAGAGGTAGCCATCAAGAGTTTACCAGGGGGGGCAAAAGGGGTGAATTTTCATTTTCAAAACTAAGAAAACGACCTTTTTTCTAAAAGTTAAAACAAAAAATTGTCTAATTTCAAAAGCCAGGGAGGGCCAAGCTCCCCTAATGAAAGAAGGCAGGGTTTTTGTGAGACCAGTCACGTTGGACACATTCAGTCGAGGCTCATATTTCGTTTTCGTCAATAACATTACAAACGAACTGATCTCGAACTCGTTTTGGAAACAGTCAACGCTTAAAATGAAAAGAAGGTTTTTAACGTTACCAGCGCTTTGCCCATCGGCTTAAATTTCAGATGACCTTAATGTTGTTGGTTACTTTCTTTATAAAGCTGTGCAGCCGCAATAAGAGATAATGGCTTTGCTTTTCTTAAAACGTTTTCTCTGCCTCTTTACGAGAGGAAAGGTTTTCGTTCGATACAATTCGTTGGTCGTCGGAAGCAATCACAGCACTTCCAGTGCTCGTTATGGCTTTGATGGTCACGAACTAAAATTAGGATGTGTTCAAACGAAGTGAAAGTCAACATGGAACACTTTTCATCAGCCAAAATCAAGACTTAATGCAGACAACAGCGCTATGTCTTCTACTGTTTACTTCTCATTCATGACCATAACTTGCACGAAACGATTCAATGACATCGCTATGTCAGAAACGGTGCCAAGTCGGAAGCAGTTAAGTTGATGACGCTTGGTGCAAGTTGTCGCTTCCACAATCCAAAGCTGTCGCCCTCTGGGTACGACTGTCACCGGCAAACTGTAAGTCATCCTTGTTCGACGCGGAAAAAGCAACACGGATGGCGTGGAAAGTCTTTACAGTGCTTTTGCTGCTCAAATTTATCGGAACGAGTAGGTACACTTCGCAACTTTAGTTTGTGTTGTTTCAGGCCAAATCGTAGTTTCGCAATGGTGGTTGAGTTAGTGAGCAAATTATTTTAGCATTTTGTCAGCAACTGCTCATGTGATAGTGCTGTTAGATGGAGTGTTAGGATAATAATCCCTTTACAGTCTTAGTTGTACTCGATTGAAACATTTGCCCGGCTTAGGGGATAGGCTGAAGGTTGTCAAACCGTATTAACGTTTCTTTCGTGAGACTTGCTTTTCGGAAATGCAGCACCAAAACTTCTTCAAATGCTCATAGCAATAACCGAACGGTTGAAAACCGGCTTGGCTGTAATATTTCAGTTTTGCAGATGTTGACCATAACGATGTTCATTAAATTTTCTAACTCAATGCATCCAGTTGGCATTAAGCAAGAGTTTCACGCCAGGAAGTAGTGTTGTTACAAAAGGTTTTTGTGTATAACGGTGTTCTGTGAGGTATGGCATTATTTTTCGATACAGGCAATTTGTTTGCACTGCTCACCAGTTTAAAAATTCGCCTGAAGCCACGTTTTCCAATTCTATCGAGCATGGGCGTCGGAAAGGGGGGGAAATGGGGCCAAGACTTTCCCTGGATTTTGAAAATTTTTTCAAAAACATGTTGTTTTCTTAGTTTCGAATGGTAAAAACGAAATTTCATCACTTTTGACCCCCCTAGAAAAATTTTGGAAAAATCCTCTTGTGGAACCCCTGGAAAAAATCCTTCCGACGCCCATGCTATTAAGGTACACAGTACTTCGAACAGTTAGCCGAGAAAAAAGCTCGAGTCTTTTCGGAAAAATATATGCTGGGTTGTGTGAGTTAGCATGGTCTTACGCCACTTTCGCCAGCACGCATTGAGTGAGTGTACGGGTAGTTAGTCTGTCTACCTTTGATTGCCATTGCGTAGGCTTTTTTGGATAGTGAAATTGCATGAAGATGTTTTATTGTTAGATCGTGGGTGCATTTCAGATCTTTTTTCAGAATTTTCTTGAAATGAAAAGAAACAGAAAAATTTCGAAAAAATGTTTTAGTTATTAATTGCATTCGCTTCGCTCTGACCTCCTCATTTCTGTAAACAGAAAAATTGAGACGTAGGTTTGTTATTACATCAAAGATTCCATGTATGGAGTTTTTGCGTAACGTGGTGGCAGACGTGATGGTGCCAACTGACGTCACGTCAACAAATGCGTCATCGCGCCTTTTCGAGACTAATCGGGCAATGCGCTGTACAAGATTGTTTTGGAACTATTGTAGATTCAGAGTTAAATTTGCTCTACGACGTAAAAGCGTATTTTGACAATCCAACGTTGTATCAAATGTAACGGAAAACAAAGGCTTTGTTTGAAAGCTCGAAGAATTAGTATCAATTTTAAGTTTGAATCTAGCCCATGCGACAATCAAAAGCTCTAGGTTTCTGTAGGCTTTCGAGGAATCAGCCGACTGGGCTCTGCTTTCATCTTTTTGCGATGATTCAAACTTGCACATATCTTTATTCAAGTAACTTCACTCCACAAGTAAACAAGCAAGGCATCTATCGCAAATTTTTAATAGGAAATCGATTTCACGTAACACTACGCATCATCAGTCCTCACATTTTATTCAAACAGAAAATGTAAAATAGCCCGTAGGTCTATTTGAATAAGATCTAAGGACTGACAATGCGTAGTGTTACGTGAAATCGATTTTCTATTAAAAATTTGCGTTAGATTCCTCGCTTGTTTCACTTGTGGAGTGAAATTACCAGCCCACGCGAATGGTTTTGTCGTACTTTCTCACACCATCTACTTTTGAACGTTTGGTTCCTGCCCCAGTGGTGCTTTTCACACAAAGGCACTACTAAAATTTCAAATGTTTTCATGTTTTAGTTCAGAACATAAGTCGATCATAAGTCTTTTTCGTGATGCTCTTAATGTTACAGTGGGTAATCCTTTTGCGACATTGTGTTTTAATACATAAACTACCGTGAACTTTCATGAGAGAATTTGCATCATATGCTTTTGTTATATTGCATTCAACTTGGTCAGACCGTTCTCTGTAATTGTCAAATGTTTCAGTTTCTTTTCGTCACAGATTGTACGGTAGCTACTGTGGAAGTTCCATACGGAAGTAGTTTGTGATTGATTCTCAAAGTACTTTGCAGATCGGTAGCGTTTTTGAAATATGCTTGCCCAAGCTCCAAACAATAGCTACTTTTTTAATCTGAAAAACTTAAGGCCATGATTTCGATAAACAGATATGCTGGTTTACATTATTCCACAACGGTCAATAATTTAATTCAACATTTCTGAACAGTCCAATCATACTTTTTGCAACATTTTGAGTTTCTTCACAGTTGAACTGATGCTGCATTGGCATCGTGTATGTACTAAGCAACAGTGCATTCACTAATGACTCACTGCGCTTAATTTTAAATTAATGTGCCGCAAAACTTATCTTATGGATTTCAGACTTACAGAATGAAGGACTTCCAGATAAGCGAAGATTATTTGTGCTTAAATAGAAGCACGGATTGACCCAGCGAAACATAGTTCGCAGTAAAAACAAACAAGCAGTTTTTTCGAACAGGGGAGTAGGTGAACTTACCATAGATACTTTACTTCAACTATAAAATAAAATATCATACTTTTTACATTTGGAATTATATTAAGCTTTACGTTAGTTTTTCATTTGTCAAAGTAATTCAATCTCAACGTTGCTTGCTTTTGAGAAAATAATCAAATCAAACTGTCATTCTGAAACAACTTTACGGTTGAAAAAATCAATGGCATTAGTATATTTCTTTCACTGATGCAGACTCGCAAATCTGTTTCGGAGGGTTTCGACCTCACAATCAGTACAATCAACTATACGGAAGCTGCGGATACGTCATCGGAGGGCACAGACGCGAAGCAGGCGTCTTCGTTCGTACTTTCCAGTCTTGTTGTAGACGGCGTTTGGCACAAGGGTGGGGATTTCCATTTGGCTGCCGGGTAATGTTTTTTGCAATGCTCGACCGTCGTAGCTAATCAAGCGAGCGCGAAACGCTGACAGTTCGCGTCACTTTATTTTTTGTTTTTAAGGAGATATCACAAACGTGTTTCTGCTTAACAAGACGTTTTTTACTGTTGGTGGTATGCTGTTGCAGCCGATATTTGGCTGAAACAGCGTGGTCCAACTACTTTTGACCTACGGGCCATTTTACAAAAACGTGACAACTTGCGGGCCACTTCCAACAAAATGATGTGTAAAACAACAGATTCGCAACATTTGAAACTAAAAATGGGAAAACAAGTATGACCATCATTGAAACCATTACACAACAGCAAAAAGCAATTCATTACAAATCTCTATAAGTGGGATGCCTGTGGTCAATACCAATGTCAATGGTAGCAATTCGGAGACTATCGACCAATGTTTTGTCTGCCATTCGATTTCTATTTTTAGATTCGGCTTGCTTTATAGTGGAAAATGTACTCTCACATACGTATGTGCTTCCAAACATAGAGTGCATTTTTATTGCCATGTCTATCTTTGGTAACTAATTTCCCGATGCTCTCTACAGTCTTGTTCAGGGTTTCTCAAACTATGGGCCATGGTTCACTAGCGGGTCAGGGAAAAACATTTGAGGGGTCTTGACCTGGCAAGGGCCTGCAAAGGTTTGATGATGCCCGGCGCAACTGCTTGATTGTAATCCTCAACCAGATTCTATAGTCTAGTTTTAAGGAATGTTAGAAACACGTAAAACTAGTGTTGATAAAAAAACGAGTTTCAAAAATTAAATCCATGCAACATGTGTTACTAGCCTTACAATACGAAGAAAAATCTAGTTCCAACATTTTAATAAAATGTGATTTTTGTAATTTCACTCTTTGGATGCCACCTGCCTTGGAATTCTCGAGGCCGTCGCCAGTTCGCCCCTGCCGCCCATACGGCCTGGTATTATTGAAATCGAGTACATTTTGCAAGTTGAGCCTTCTAAATCGAAAACCTACTGTAGGTAGCTTTTGAAATTCAAAAATCACAATACGCTCTCTTTTGTCATTATACGTGTTAAATTATTGCGACATGGAAATTGCAACGTGGCCTACCACTTGGCAGGGGTATAACGAGGGGGACAAGCAGGGCACATTTCCCCGGGTGCTGAATCAATATGGGGGCGCCAAATCACTGCGGGGGGCGTCTAAAAGTCCCAACAATGTCACACTATACTTTCTTCAATACAGTATATTGGCTTCCAAAAGACCTCAGGTTCGAATATGTGGGCGCCAAACTTGCTTCTCGCCCCGGGCGCTATCTAACCTCATTACGCTCCTGCCACTTGGTGCACAATATGCAGTTGCTGAAGGCATTTTGGGACAGGCAAGGGACTCCTATTGCCATGAAAACAAAATGTAGAAGCAGGCTTAACGTGGAAGATGACTTGATTTGTGCATTGCCATGTATTGGGCCTGCGATATGCTTTCTAACAACAAACACGCTCAGCCATCGCGTTGATTGTTGTGCTCGTTGTGTTATAAAATGTTTTTTTTATTTGTTTGTATTCTTGCTCTGTGCATCTGCAACAGTTTTCGTATTGGAGAAGTTGTACAGTCGATGGGCCACGGACCCTGTGTTTGTTTATTCATTGGGCCACATGCTTGAAAAGGTTGAGAACGGGAATTTAACGCCGTTATTATTGCACATTTTTATTAAAAGATGTTATGCTTGTTTTAATCAAAATTATGTACTGTAACATACACACAGCATTACATCAATACTAAAAAAGCTTGTGGGCATTAAAAATTCTGTCCGCGGGCCACGGGCCTGTAGTTGGATCACGCTGGGCTGAAATCTTCAAAATCTTTTTCTGATTTTTTTGTGGCATCATGGAAATGAACAACAGTGCATGACATCAAACTAAATATTTCTCACATATCTTTTTCGGCAACTTTGTTTTTCTTCCCTAAGAACTCTCGCAACATCTTTCCTGACGTTAATAAGGGTACACCCAGGGGTGTAGTGGGACGTGAATACGTGGGAACGGCGTTCCCATACATTTATCACGTTCTGCTTCAAAATGAGTTGGAAGTTGTTTCAAAATGGCTAGTTTTTGGAAGCGTTCCCACACCTTTTTTGTTAGTACTACGTACCTGGATACACCTGATCATTTGCTTGTTTAGTGAAGAGATTTTCCGCAATGCTTTGTTATGATATGAAATGACCGCAGAAGTATATACAAAAACAACGCAAAAGCCATTGAGTTAAACGATATTATTGCATCAAAGCATTGACTGTTGCCACATATGCGACTTTGCAAAAACAACGTTCCAGCGCAGATGTGCCCCTGCACAGCGTATGTGCTGGAGTCCTGCGCGGGTTGAAATTTCTGTCCGCACCCGCATAATTTAAACCCGCCCCGCACCCGCAGGAATTTGAGAAATCTTGTCCTCTCCCGCCGCGCACCCGCACACTTCCAACCTGCACCCGCCTCGCCCGCAGACCAACCCGCCCCGCACCGCACTTTTTCGGTCTTAAACCCGCAGCTGTCCGTAAAATAATAAAAACTCACAGCTAGGGCAAGTTTTTATTGCAATAAAATCGTGAGAAGTGTGCATTAATTTTAACAAAATTTGCAGTAAAATATTGTGTTTATGCACAAGCATTTCAAACGAAAGTGATTTACTCAAGCGATTTATTTTCATATAATGCTAAACATTTCCAAACATTACGCAGGGAGAAATGTCGATTTGTACCAACAGTTTGCGTAGCATGCTAAAACTTGTGCACGAAGTTGTTTGGCAATTTAACAATTTGGCGTGCAGTTGTGGACTGATGTTTGACCGGGTCATTTTTACAATTGCTTTTAGGTCACTATTCAGTTAGATTCGGCTATCAAAGAGAATATAACTATACTGAAACAGTTATAAAAACATGTTTTTTTAATCAAACTTCTACACTTTGCAAAATGCTTGATAGAAGTTGCAGGAAAAGTTGTATGTAAAAAGGAAACAAGTCGCCATATAAAATTCCTGGAACCAGCTTAAGACATCGTACTACATAAATTCTGAGTGCTTATTCAGGAAGCTGTAAAAAAAAGTTGCAACAACTTGCCCTACTTATAACGCCTGAAGACAAGTCTAACAAGCAGCAAAATCAAGCTATTCATTTTTTCATTGGCAACCAAAACTTTTCCACAGATCTGATCTTCCGCAGTCAACAGATTTGAGATGATAAAAAGCACGTTTCAGTCCAATTGTGACTTGTCACTACCTGTGCGTTAAGCGCTGTCTTATCCATTTAAAAGGGCTGCTAGACTGAAGTATTCCTCACGACGTACGACGGTTGCATTGGAAAATGGTCAATTGCCCACCACATGGCAAGAGCCTTGAGTTATGTTTCGCAACAATGGGTCGTTACATCATAATGTAATAACTGCTGCGGGCTTACTGTCCTAAGCGCAATGCTGATTGCTGGCAAACAACTTCAGTACATCCACGTGTTTTGCGATTTTTGAGCTGATTAAGTTCATGTGCTTTGGCACAACACTCATTTACCCGCACGAGGAATTTCTCATCCCGCGCCCGCAGCAAGTTCAACCCGCACCCGCACGTAAAGCAGTGCAACCCGCGGGGGTTAACCAGCCCCGCGCAGGACTCTAGTATGTGCTCACCAACGTTAGATCTGTCTGATCTATTTGCGTCGTGTATGACGGAACAAACGTACAATGCTGGAGAACGTCAACGCTGGAATGGGTTTCGATAGCGATCAGGTGTAACTAAATCTCTGTTTGCATGAACTGACTTGATCCTTAGACGATTTGGTTTCACATCAATCGCATTCTTAGGAGTAATTTTCATCACCGAAACCGAGTAAACTTTACCACAGCCTTCAACCCTTTTAAGCACTGCGCAGCGCTCTGCTGACCAACAATCGCCAAACTCTTTGTAAAAACTGACTGGTTTCCATGTAACGAGATTGTTTCCAAGATCAGATGTTTCAGTAGACAGAAGCGAAAATATCCAAACCTGACGCGTACTAGGATCCTGAAAATGCCGATTGTCACTGAAGTCTGCTTCAAAGCGAAGTAGAAAAAAGTAAACTGCCTTTTTTGCCTACTGGTCCGGGCGACTGTTGTCCGCTGCTACGAAGTAATGTCACTTAAAGTACATAGTCAGCAAAGCAAGATACTTGTTTTATTTAGTCTTGTGCGCAAGTACGAGGACAACCGCAGCCCTGGACCGAATGGTCGCCATGCAGTAGGTCGTGCGGAGCAGGTTTGCAGACGCGAAGGAGAATGTGCAGAACAGGCGTATGCGTTGGAATGAGAAGCAGATACGACTTCCAAAAACGACCGTGCAGTTGGCAAAAATGCTGTCCAGGTAATATGCTCACTTGATCGGATTNACAGGTTTGCTAAAGACGCCGTTAACACGGCGAGTGAAATCGCCTGTCCAAATTTCCGTAACATCTATGCGTGCTGTTTCTTAAGNGGCTTGCTCAAAAGAGGCTAATTTCCGGGCGACCGGCTATTTTCAGCGTGCAGCATCCTTGTTGCGCGACAGGAAGGTTTCCGCCCCTCGGTCAGATCAACTGGAAACCAGTTGTATCGCCATAAGTGTTCTCGTATAGTTTTAGACGTTTTGAGTTTGTCTAACAAGATTAGGTCGATTGCCACTTCAAATCAATAGCGTTGAAAGTGCTTATGCCACTGATGTGCATAATGATAGAAAACTGACCAACAACTTAAAATTTCCTTCTACATCAAACATTTATAACTTAATGTATGAAGCAAGAGCAAGTAAAGGTACTCAATGTTATGTTGAAAAGAAAAGTGGAGGCAGTTTGCGGCCAACGAAGCGTCGGAGTGTAAATTTGAAAGCCAATGCGACTACGCTGCTACTTTCAATATGATTCAAACAACCACAAAGGTCGGGACGAACAACTCAGCCTTAAATGCAAAGAAGATGCCGAAGTTTCTAACCCACATTTTCGAACAAGTGATGTTGACGACAATTTATATAACGATGTTCCTGGTCCTGGGAAATCGCTTATAATGTACGACATTGCTGATGAGACGCTTCAGTGCTGCTAAGCTGCCCTGTTGTTTGCACAGGTTCTTAGTACATCAAATGCATAAAGCTATTACCTACTGCAAAGTTAGGTTTAATAAGATCTTATTTGATTCTTAAAATCCCCACGTCCAATTCAACCGAAATATTAAGAGACATTGGATAGTGATGAGTGTCACTTTGCTGTTTTGTAACCAAATCAGCGCAGGTCCAATCAGTAAGGTTAGGGGGGACGATTTCAGTAATATTTGGTAGTCAAGTCTCACAGCGGATTCGCTATTGTATGAGAGATATGAGAGATGAAGTATAATCCTCAACACTGCTGTGACAAAACAATGCACGAAAAAATGGCCTTACATCGCGAATGCTGTTTTCCGAATTGTACGAAATCATGGTGAATAAAGTTGTTTTCGTAGACTTTTGGGGCGGGCGATGGCCCCAATCGCCCCCATGGATCCGCCCCTGAACCGAATCCCTAACCGCAGTTAAGTAAGACACCAATCTTTACCTTAAAAAACGTGCAATAGTGGGTTTGGAAACGACGTTTCACAATTGGCTCAAATAGATCGTTCTTTGCGCCATAAGCCACACTAGGCCAAGCCTACAAGAGGGTACACATACCGTGAAATAACGAAGCTGGGGAATGCTCTGTCAAAACGAAGAAGTGGCTAGATACAGTCAACACAGGTAAACAATTTTTCCATTTGGAATTTTCGCAAAAGTACTGACTACGAATGCAACAATATTTGGTTGGCATATGAAAAGAAGGGGAACGTTGTTCCCCCTCTAGAGAAGTCGGATACAACCTTTTCCGTTTCGATCCTGAATGTGTCACTATATTTATAACGTTACTTTGAAAAATAATTATCGGATGCCATCTTGATGTCTTCGACAAACACTTCGCTTTACTGCTTTGGGTGCATTCGCAATAAAAAGTCTTGCCTGAGTCGCGAAAGAGAAAAGACACCCTTTAATATCGTCGTATTTTAAGCTACATCTCAATGTGCACAGTTGATGGAGGTTGGTCGTCATGGACGGATTCTTCCGGATGTACTGCGTCCTGCGGCCCAGGACTGGAGTTTCGATTTCGTACGTGCAACTCACCACCACCATCTTGCGGCGGTACTGCATGTGAAGGAACTTCTCGATTGTTCAGAGAATGTATAGGAACATCTGATGCTTGTCCAGGTTAGCAAACTGTAGGTATGCAAGCTATTTTCAATTTCAACTGTCCCTTCTAATACCCATGCTATTTGCACGTTCGGTTTAGCGCTCAAACGATTATATGTACGTTGAATGTTGTGTACAACACTCCGCTTAAACAGAACAATGAAAATAAACCGAAAAAACAAATAGGACCCAGAGCATAACGGCTTCCCACAGTGAAGAAAATCCTTTCCCGACCATTTAAAAATGATAAAGCTTTTGAAATTTCATCAAAAAATTGATGACAGTCCATTCAGGTTTCCTTTAAATAATTGCCACAATTAAAATTGTATTTTGGGAATGACAGTGATATTCAAAAACTTGTGGCATGACTCTGCTATGATACAAACAGCATGAGATGCATCTTTGTTGAGTGTTCAACGACAGTAGAAGATGCTTTTGTACGGGTCGTTTGCTTGACAGTGAATGTCTACCATCATAAGCGTACAAGAAGACTTATTTCAGGGCAGAAAGTTATTCAATGGCGCTGAAGCCATTTGTCTTGAAAAATGCGTCGCTGCCCAGATTTCTGACGCAGCTTGTGACTTGGCCTTCCTGTGTTCCCTGGCTGTTTTCTTTTACGCTGGAAACGCATTTCTTTGCCGTGTAAATCCACAAACATAGCCCTCATTCGCTTGATTTTCGCAAATTTTCCCGTGCTATGGGCGGTCGCCACCAGTAGACCTCGTCTCGTAACTGCCAAATTCGGCAAGAACAAATTCTAATTCAAACGTCTGAGTACACACCTACAAAAATTCTCATCGAACACTTTAGCTTGCAATAGATTCCAAAGAAAGTAAGATTCCCTCAGAATCAGATCCCACATTGTTTTGAGGCATCTGACACATTGATTCACTACTACTGATACGTTTTCATTAGGCGATGCTTGTTTTCGACCAACAACGAATCGCTTCTTTCAGATACTATTGATAAATCTTCATTTTTTAACTATTATATAAAGCTTTTGCTTTACAATTAGAGATGCTGCAGTCCCTGGCGGTGTTTCTATGGGATTAATGCGACGCAGTTTGCCCTGCGTATGACACTTGTAGGATTGCTCGTGTGCAGGTATCGTTACTTTGTGCATTATCAATTCTTTTGAATCTGTTTCTTATATATTTTTAAGCCTAGTGATATCAACGTCGATTCTGAGATAAACAAACAAATAAATAAATGAATGAATTAGTAAAAGCAATTGTAAAACAATTCGAAACTCGCTGCTGAAAACAGAGCAGCAGTCAAGAAGTTACGCAATTACAAACAAAGATATAAAGCAATGCCACGTAACCCTGCAGAAAAACGCCATGGCAAACAACTTCTTCTATAAAGCTCATTGCAATTGTTACAAACCAATGCTAAGCCTTGTATATTTTGACAAAAAGTGTCGTTACAAGTCGTAAAATGTGTGTATTTTTGCTAATTTGTTTTTGAAACGCTTGAGGCAGATGGCTCTTTGAAACAAGCAAATGTTTTTGATAAACTCGACTTTCATTAATTTATCTTTCTTCATTTGATTAGTTTTTTTTTTTGCAGGCGCGGAATGGGGCCAATGGGCCCCTCAAGGACCATGCAGTGCAACCTGTGGCAACGGAACAATTCTTCGTTACAGGGAATGTTATCGACCTCAGGGAGATGCATGCGTGGGGCCATCTCAAGACTATCTTCCGTGCAACGAAGGTCCTTGTCCAAGTAAGTTGACACCATACCATGATCACCGTTGTACTTTTCACTTCGTACCACGCAATGGGCTTGGATACAAGCGTATTACATTTGCTCCGTTGAGTATTCGAGTATAGTTACCAATGTGCTGGTCGGTGCAAAGTCAGAAATAACAAGGGCAACCAATTTTTTGACCTAAAAATTTAAAATTTGACTTTATTATTTACAAATTTTGACTTTATTTTGACCTATCAATTTTCTGCGTTTTCAGTTGAAATGCGGAATACAAAGCATTTTGATACAAAGTATTAGACAACAAACCGATAGGTTTGTTCTGTTGAAATGAAACAAAAAGTGGTTTATCTGCAAAATCTTGTAAAGCATGTTTTAAAAATGTCTGGCTACTTTCAGTTTCATGAAACGAACTTCGTTGATGCTTTGCACTGCGGTGATGTGCTTCCACCATACAACTTTTGTCACTTTTCACTTTCTAAGCAGTCACAGAATTTGCAAAATATTTCACCCTTAGGTGTTGAGGTAAATGTCGCTAGGGCAGGGGGGGCAGTAAAAAAATTGAGGGCAATGGAAACTTATAAAAATCAAAGAAATCATTACCAATTATGCTTGCTGCTCTTCAACAACCATGTTGGCCTCAAAAATAATAAAAGAAACTATAGAAATGCATTTTAATTCGATCTTGATAAACCATAAAATTACCTGTGATGCTGTTATGAAAAAGACACCTTTGCCCCATTGTCCGACTTTTGAAAGGTCAGGAGGGCAATGCCACCGCTCTCCGGCGTCCCTGCTTACCGTTATCAGCAGTCACAGTCTCGCTGCATTACCTGCCAAGATGTCTGCGTTCAACAGTCACATGCGGCAAACCGCCTAATATCGTAACTTGAAGTGAACATTAGAGGATTTGTTGCCGTGTTACTGTTACACCAGGTTTTTTGAAGGAAAATGTTAGGTACAAGGTATGGACTTGTAGGGACCCGATTTCTCTAATTCTAGGGACCCGATGGTATAATTTTCGCTGATTCTAGGGACCTCATCTCCAATTCTAGGGACCCGAATCGGGTCCCTAAAACACCTTTAAAAAACCTGGTTACACAATAAGACCAACAGTAAACCAACCCACTTGCAAGTTTGGCAACTAGCTGCCCTTGCAGGCAAAGAAGCGGCCATGAGTGAACTGTAAGCTCACCACTGCATGACACCAGAACAGTAAACCTGGCTCTTGTGCACAGGGCCTACGAGAGGGGGGTACAAGAGGTACGTCATTCCCGGGCCGGGGAGCATGAAAGTACTTATGCTAAGTTTTTCTGTATTCAAGCCCAAAATTGATGGTCGACTTCTTCGACTGCAGCGCAGAAAGACCTCAGGTTCGAACATGGGGGCGCCAAACTTCTTGCTCCGGGCCCCATCTAACGTCGTTACACCCCTGTTCGTACCCCCTGGTAAAATATCTTTCAGAGGTCCTGCGTTGTGCAGTGTGAGTTGTCGTACCAGCTAATAAACTGTCATTGCAAGAAATAAATCAATTAATCGGGCATGAGCTGCTGACGTCAAGTTTTCTAGAAAATTTGGTTCTTAGTCCCAATTTCCAGGGAGGGGAAAATGCCCGTTTTGACCACCCTGGGGACGCCCATGTTTTGACGTACCACGAGTTCAAAACCGTTTGCTTGAATTCAGTGCAAAAGCGCACCCATAATAGTTACTCTTTTCGCATTGACATGTTCAGCAACAATGTTGACATGTAGCAGAAATCATAGAAAACCATTCTGAATTTTCTGTGTTTGCGAATAGCTGCAATAAATTTGTTTGAAGATGATCTTGATAAATCATGATATTACTTATGATACTGTTATGTAAGGGCGCCTGTGCCTCCGTTGCCCCCCTTTCAAAGGGCAGGGGGGGGCAGTGCCCCCGTAATGCACCTCCGTTCTGGCGTCCCTGCCTACACCTTAATTTGTCAGCAATAAAACATTCGCATTGCATACACTCCAAAGCTTACCAGGATAGGTTCGTCGTATTTTTGTTGTACTTAGCTTCTGCTAGTAAGGTGTCACTTGTATCCTTCATCTCTATTCTCCCGTGCTTTTTCGTCTTGGGACAAGTTTGTCGTAAAGTTGTCAAAAATGTGCTGAAACTGTTTAGCAGTTGATAACAGATGGCACTGTGTATAAGCAACAACACTGGAAAAAGCTGCGTCGAAATGAAGTGGCGTGGCTCAGTGCTAACGTGCATGGCGCAAAATGGCAGATGCAACTCCGGAATGGTGCTCCTGGGATGAATGGAGCCCTTGTGGTTCTAGCTGTTCTGACAAAACTGGAAAAAGGAAGCGAACACGAACCTGTGCTTGTCCTTCACCTTCAAATAACGAGGAAAACTGCGAGGGCGTGGGCCATGAAGTTGGGACGTGCGAACCAACAAGTACGTGGCGCTTCGTAGATTCATGTGATAGTTAACCGTTTCCAAATGTGCATTACAATGACAAGTAGCTGATCGTAAAACGATGCATACCTCAAATTTATAACTTGCTAAAAAGCTGTTTAAGCACTGTCATATTGCATGTTTTCTTGTTGATATATAATAAAGCACAATTCGTTTTAACTTTATTCGCGCTTCTAGTGTTATAACTTATTTGGCTGCAAAGGTGGGAAAATACACGGGTCCCAAGCTTTTTTAAAATCTTTAATATGAAAAAGGTTTGGGTAAAAACTGAAATTTGGGGAAAAATTCCTTTTCAAATTTCATAACTTCACAAAATGTTATGAAAAACCACAATTGTTTAGCCCCTATGTTNATCTCCAAATAAAGTAGCGNAGTCTTGGCGGAGTTCTTGCGTCGAGGTAACGTAACAGAACTTTTATGGACATAGAGTGTCCTTNCCGATAGTTTAAAGCAGTAGTTCCCAACCTTCATCGTATCGCGTATCAAGTGGCGGTATTNGACCGCCGCTGAGTGACAGCTGTTCGTCAGGAACCTAACTTGCTAAAATGTACTTTTGATTACTAATACACACGCACAAATGGAAAACAAAAACTCAAACGCGAAGGCTGCAACTCTTTCTTCTTCACAAGCTGATATGGAAATAATCAAAGTAATGTCCATTCTAAACAAATCGGTGGAAAAAATATTAAATTTGTGAAAAAGAACAATAAACAGTCTGACAGTCATATCGCCAGTCTTAAGTGTTGTAAGAGTTACTAGACTTACTAAACAAGAAAGCAGTGTGCATGTGCACCAATGGCGGTTTATTACGATCTATTACGATCTACCTCATTGACTTTATAAACAGTTATGAAGAAGTTTTGTCAGAACACATTATGTGTGGTGCAGGTCAGTTGATAATTAATCTTAGTCTTCAATGTGAACGACTTACAATGCAAGGGGTTTAGCTTGGGCCATACCGCGTACTGTGCGTAAGAGCAATTTAAATCTCCAATGAATCCCAAGGAATGAAAGCAAAGTATTTTTGAAAAACATCTTGTTCTAGAAACGTTACTCGTATAGCTGTTTTCCGACAACATTCACTTTTCATCACCTATGCATTCGATAGATCCCTGTCCAGTGGACGGTTCTTGGAGCAATTGGATGTCATGGACTCAGTGCACCGCCATACCGTGCACTGTAAATAAAGGCAACCAAGTTCGGATGAGACTCTGCGATGCACCTTC
>JGI24159J19872_10003841_pt1 | contig 18971 bp, 7 predicted proteins | sample Ectturendosymbi4_FD_19872 | JGI IMG/M metagenome (IMG submission 19872) | reverse complement strand
ACTCAAAATTGCGTGTTACAACTTTTCTTTCTTTATCTTGGTGAAACTTACAACCGTACATTAAACACTATCGTGGTAAAATGCTTCAAATCTGAACCATTTCTGTTAAACAGTTTCAAATTAATTTAGTGGGCCATGAGCAAAAAAAGGTTGAAAACCCCTGATCTAAGCTAAGGCAATCGTAGAACCAAAGTCGGCACCACAAAAGATAAAATTTTGAGGGGGCATTACAAGTAAGAGGGACATAGTTTCACGCTTTTAAAACAAGCGACCAAACAGGTCACACCTTGCGTGATGCCCCAAAAACTAAGATGGCCTAGGGCCCCGCGCTCCCTAAATCCGTCCCTGCCCATAAGTGTTACTTCATCAAAGACACCTACATGAAGGTTAGGAACGGCGGAATCTTTGGTATGTTAAAAACAAAAGTGATATGAAACCTTGTAAAGAAAATGTTATTTGAAGGTGTTTTAGATAACCCAAAAGAATGTCTTGCTACCCTGAAGCTACGAGTGTTAAGACTTCGTTCACAGCATCATCTTAAGAAAATTACTAGGATGAAATCTTTTGTTTCTCTTGGACAAAACAACGAAAATTGTCATCTAGCCTTGTAGCAAAGCATAACCTCTTTTTCTTTCGACTGATCTTTTCTGCATGACACCCTTCTTTATTAAAAAATCAGGTCTCAATGTTTTACGACACTGATAAACTCAAACTGGAACTTTTTCACGAGGGTCAATAGCGTATCGCATTATGAAAGAATGTTTATTAGCGTTAAATATGCCAAATCCTTGAAATGACGATGGATATTCCAGTTCTATACCAAGGATGTCCAAATTGTGGCCCGGGATCACATTACACATAGCCCGCTGCTTTGATTTCAGATTGTGCTGTATACAGCCCGCTACACCCTAGAATGGATTACGCTTTTACGTCGTAGCACCCTCGGTTTATCGATATTGGACATTTCCGGTTGTGCTTTGATGTGGCGAGAGCGAAGATGTGCGCGAAAGCGTCACAGAGGAGTGCTTCTGCTTCAAACCCTAAGCGAAACGCACGTACTATGCTAACCCTAAGAAATGTCGAAAGGGAATGCTGGCCCACGGGTGCCTTCACATCATCAAATTTGACCCTCTTATAAAAATGTTTTGAAACCCCTGCTCTAAACTCATTGAGGATTGGGTAATCACAGCGGTTGGAATACTGGTTGTCATAGCTGATTACATGGAAGAAAAAATAAATAAGCATTCTAGGTCATTACTACTGAATTTGCAAATCAATACACTGGCATCAGTATTTGTAGTGATGTCAAATTAGCACCATTTTCAATGTCTTTGAAACGAACCATTTTTATGGATACCCTTTGTCTAAGTAGGTAGGCTTATTGATGCATTTTTGTGACTCAAACCATCAAGTAGCAGAAATGCAATAAAAAGAGCAAATCACCAAATAGCAAATTAATTTGATGTTAAAAAAAAATAAAATGGAGAAAACAATTGAGCACTTAGGAATTCTGCAAGGTGTGTCAAACTACATATTTGAGACACAAAGGGTTGGCGAAAGACCTTATGGGTCAACTACTCAGCCAGCCCTATTGTTGAAATGCAGTAAATCAATACTGAATTGAAGAAGTTTCACGTGAAGCAGAAAAATGATGAAGCAAAACGCTATAATTTAAACCTTGCACGGAAGTTAGTAACAACAACATAAAAAAAACAAGAACAGTGAGGGTGAAAAGCATGACTACATGCAGGGAGTGAGGTGAATACAAAGGAAAGTGAAGGATACTAAAGAAAGAAAATCCAGAGGGAGGTCATATAGAGGAGTGCCAAAAAGGACTTCACTTGTTTAAATTCCAAAGTTGTCTGTAACAATCATTGGATATCACACGAAATTCCCTGCCTTTGGTAGGGCAAAAAGTGGTAATTTTTGTGGGTCGAAATATGTGGCCTTTCAGAGAACCACCGCAGTTTGAAAGTGCCCATCATCAATTCAAAAACTTTTGAAGCGGGTCCAAAAAGATGGGCTCCATTTTTCACATGCTACACAGAAACTAAGAACATTGTTGATGTCCCAAATAATTTATCATATCCACAAAACGTTTTTGAAATATATATCCTAAAGCAAAGGTTCCCAACCTGGGGTACATGTACCCCTAGGGCAGGGCTTTTTTTCAGGCGTTTTAGGGACCTGATTCGGGTCCCTAGAATTTCAAATCGGGTCCCTAGAATCAGAGAAAATTATCATCGGGTCCCTAAAATAAAAAAAAATCGGGTCCCTAGAATCAGAGAAATCGGGTCCCTACAGATCCAAACCGGGTTCCTAACATTTTCCTTAAAAAATGCCCTAGGGGTACATGTGCCTATCTGAAGAGGAACATTTATTGTACAGCCGCAACAAATTTACTTGGAGACATAAAACCGGAGTCTACCTTTCTAGTTCCAAAGTTCTAAAAGTTCTATGAAAAATTCAGGAGATTTTGTTGTTTTACTCACCCTTTTTGTCATAGGAAATTTTAGGCGTACGTGCTCGTTTGTCGAAATGCTGAAGGGGTACATGGTCAGAGAAAGGTTGGGAACCCCTGCCCTAAAGCATAGGTTACCCGCATTTTTTTAAGCTGACACCCCTTTCATAAAAGTAAAGTGACGTTCACAGCCCCTGGTTTTAAAAAATAGCGTAGAAATCACAAAACATTCTGATTTTGCAGTATCTTCATTTTTTAAATTACTACTCGTAATACATAGGCCTATCTATACTGACAATACAACAGAAAACACTCAGTCGTAGAACTACTGCTTGAACTCTCATGCCTTACTGCTCATTAGAAATAAACCTAGTGACGTTTTGTTGCCGCTTCTCTGAAATCATCCGCTTATACTGTACCTTGGCATACAATTACCCAGAGCCACGCGCAAATCATTCGAGGGTTCAAACAATTCCGATACTTGTTTTTCAAAGCAGGTAGAGAGGCATATCCAGATTCGCACAAATATGTTGTTGCTGACGGCACTAGAATAGACAAGGCTTTCGTACACAATTTCTGGTAATTTTGCATGGTTACATTATATATTTACCAGAAACATTCTAGTTCGATGAAAGCAAACAAGTTCGATATTATTGCGCCATAAACATTTAAACGTCACAATCCGCTTACAGTCGCATCACCGGCCATCTTTAGCGTGTGACGGCAGCGTGAAGTGAAGCAGAAATAGCAATGCACGCCTTAAGCAATTTAAATTGTTAAATCAGTAACGCTAGCTGGAATGATGACGCTGGATAATGTTTTATGAGTATTAGCATTTACAACCTTTTATAAACCTCGGTTCTTACATCCAAGAACATACACTCTCACCCTCGAAAATCGCATTTCGGACCCCTGAAAATCTTGCTTCGGACCCCAGGGGTGCAGGAACCCCCGATCGGGAACCACTGCCCTAAAGCAGGCTGCGAGCTAGTGTTTGACACTGCTTTTGCTATTCGCAACGAGATCAAAAAAAGGATCTGAAACGTATTCCCGACCTACTTAGAAGTAGAACGGTTCTTACCCATCAAAACACAAATCAAGTCGCAAGATAGGAGTCACATAAAAGCTAAATGGCAACCACTTTTCCAGACGAAACTTGTGTAGTTACGTGGGCATGGAGTTGGAAAGCATATTTATTGCTGATTCGACAATTCCAAAACAAAAAATGAATGAATGACATTTGCTATGACATTACTCCCACTTTAGATAACTCTGCAGGCTATCGTGAAAAACATTTCATAATCGCATGGCAGATGCACAATTGGCCTAAAAGCAAATTGCCGTAACATACATTTAACGCCACCAACAAAGGAAGAATTCCATAAAGCGTTAAATGTCGTTGCACATGTTTGGGCATTGGACTGCTTTTTCAAACAAGACTACCACGACGGGTAGTTTGGTATTTCGCTATTTTGCTCTCACCTTGTTCATACTAAAGCCATGGACCCCTAAAAATCTGTCTGTGGACCCCTGGGGTCCAGGGTTATCCGGTTGGGAACTACTGAATTAGATCTTTTTGGATTGTAATGAGAGTATTGGTATCATCTTTACTGTGATGTATCTTCCTATTGTTTGTCACAATTATTTCCATTGGATTTTTTTGATAGAAAATTAAAATGTTTTTACTAGTGAGGTTTTCATTAATAAAAACTCTGTGTGCGGGTTACTGAACTCAAATCTCAGTCTTTGTCTCATTTCTAATTTTCCTGGAAGTGAATCTGACAATAATATTATATGGAATTTTTAAATCTGATTAAGTTGAATTTTTCTCTGATTCTGTGTACAACATCAGTAGGATCCTTGTTGATAGTTGTGTCAATTTTACAACTTGCATAGCACCTTATCTTAACTTCAACATTATTTACACCGGAATACCATGAAATTAGTTTGGCAACTTGATATGTAAGATCACTCATTTTTGAGTTCTGTACGTTCGTGTTTGAGTACATACAGACTACTATAATAGTTCATATGTTGTGGATATACCACACAGATAATTTTCAAACCTTTCAGCTTTGCTCGGCAAGTTTTTCAGGAAACATGGACTTTTCAGTTCAGTCAGCATTTCATTTAGTTTGAAAGCAATTTCTTCAGGAGTCATGCCCAAGTCCATATCCTGCTGGTGGTTGTTTTTGTTGTTACTAACTGAACGATTTCTTGTGCTAGTACATGTCATAGGTGCACATGTCATAGTAGTTCACAAAGAAAGATAATTTTTGCTTTCCACAAGAATCACAATGCAGCAGCACAGATAAACTACCCACTTTCTCATTCATATGTAATGTTCTTTCTCCCTGTACTTCTTATTCCAACAGAATGCCAAAGTGATGACTGAATCGTGCTATCCTGGCTGCACGTGTTCATGAGATCTGAGACGGGTCACTTTGTAATATTTCATGTAAAAATAAAAAAGAAAGTGACGTAAGTGTCTCAGTAGCATGAGGAAGCGCACGTAATTTCCAAATAATAGTTATTGACAATTTGACAATTAGTCGCATGGAATTAAAAAAGAAGTGTTGAACCAGTGGCGTACGCAGAAAATTTTCATGGGGGGAGTTCATTCAGTGGCGTATCGTGTCATTTGTATTTGGTGTGCGTTGTTTGTGACGTCATAATTTGAAGTCATATTCATGTTTTCCAAACGAACGTTTTGGCGAAGTTTACGCTGATCAGCCATAGCAGACAAAATGAAGACAATTGTTTTGGATAAAGTGAACTATCTCGGAACACAGACCTAAACATGCGTAGTGGGCGAAAGGTCCGCAAAAAGTGGTGAGATGGTTTCTGGATGCAGACGATAATCCAGATTCCCACCAAAACCTAATCATTACTTTTTAGCCCATTTGCAATGTTCGTTGAAATTTGCATGAAAATTCATTCCCTGGTGTATGCATTAAGTCGACAAAATAAGCAAGCAAAAAGTATGCGAAAACAACGAATCCTCTTTGTGCAGGTGATAAAGTTTTTGTAAAATATCAAGCGGATTTCGCCATAATTGACAGAAGTCAGGAAGTAGCCAAGAGAGGGTCGTTTATTATTGTGATCAAGTGCAGCAGACGGTCGATTACACTTTTATTGGAAAATTTTCCGCGTGAACTGACAACCACGTCATTGAGGAAAGACGCACACCGTTACGGCTTAATCAGCAACCGTTCATTCTTTCGACATGCTTGTTGTGATGGTTTTACTTATGCTGCTTGGACAAAATAACCCAGTTTTAGGTACGTATCATTGCTTCAATTAAAATATGTAGTGATTACAAGATGAAAGGTTGCTCTGTTACGAAGTACGAGGTTGACTAAAGTTACGTTAAAAAGTCTTTATTACATTTTGATGGTTTGACAACTCGTGGTAAAACCATCGCTATAATTTTGATTAAAACTAGGTGTGAATGTCTGTTCCCCGACCTCACGGAAATATGGGGCGTGTCAGCGAGTTCGCAGATCGCGATCAGTGGTCCCAAACCGAGAGTTTTGCCCCCAGATCTAGGGTTTTCAAATGCCTTTCTGGAGTTCTGGTTTATTCCGAAGATCTGACGTTTATTATATTTTACTCCGTAGCGTAATTTATGATAGAGTATGATTGATTTTCTTTATTATTATATTTCCTGGCAAATTTGATCGATTTCTTGTGTTATTTCATGACATGCATGCATAGGTGTAGGAGCAAGCACATTTTTGGGGTTGCGAAAGATTTTTGCTCGAATTTCCCCAGGTATGCCCGAAAAAACTTTGGGCCACTTTTATGCAAATATTTTCTCATGAAGACCGTTTTTTGGATGACTACCAAAAAATAAGGTCTTCATGTGATTTTGGACGCCATTTTTGACTATATTTTATGGATTTTGCACAAATTTTCAGAAATTTTGAATAGGTTTTCGCAGATTTTGCCCAGATTTCCACAGATTTTGCCCGGATTTTCAGGGTTTTTGCCGGGATATTCACCAAATCAGAACGTTTGGGGGTGCGCTTGCACTCCCTGCACCCCGCCTCATACACCACTGCATTTATGGCAATTCTGCCACACTTTTCAGCAAGTGTAGAAAGAATAATTTCACAGATAAATTGCATAAAGTCAGAAGCACAAGCTCTTTGAACGCAGAAGCAATCAAAAACAGACTACTTGCTAAACAGGCTATCACCAGCTGGGAAATAAGCAAAAATAATTACAGATGTTCTGGATTGCACCGTGTGCAAGAGACACACAGAAAAGCTTAAAATACAAAAACATGAATCTGCCAATGATTCTTGAAGTGAACATGAGGAAGAATCCATTTTATTTTGTGATTAAAATAGCTTGGGTTCTACAGTTTTTTTAATGTGTTTTAGGGACCCGATTCGGGTCCCTAGAATTGAACATCGGGTCCCTAGAATCAAAGAACATCGGGTCCCTACAGATCTATACCGGGTACCTAACATTTTCCTTGAACAAACGTGGTTCTGTATGGAAGAGCTTGTTCTTCCCTTTTGTTTTTAAGCTAATTGTGATATTTGTTTTCAGCTGGAAAAATTTTTTGTTAATTTCGCAAACCAAGATATATTCACTAGCACTTTTTGTAACTGACTTGTGCCTAGGTAGTAGAATGATCCACCTGATTTTGTGTATCTTCCCATCTGTTTTTTTTGTTGAATGTTGAAATCTGGGGTTTTTTATGAGTCTACGAGGTTTTTCAAAAAATCTTATTGTCAGCCTTGATCGCGACCCGTGCGCAATGTCGCACCAGTCCCAAATCACGTTCAAAACACACAACTAGCCTCAGCTGACAAAATGGCAGACAGAACTCTTATCTGGTTCAGCTCTCGAGTACAGTGCTGTTCTCACCTCGTAGAGCAGGGATCTCCAAACTACGGCCCGCGGGCCAAATCCGGTGTGCGAAGCCATTTCATCCGGCCCGCAAAGGCATTTTGTCAGCAAGGAAAAATGATATAACTAAGGAAAATTTGTTGATTTGGTAGAATGTAACATATCCCTAAACAATCACATTGCGTAAGTTGTCTGGCCCTCGGACTGTTGAGTAATAGCTTATGTGGCCCTCGGACAAAAACGTTTGGAGACCCCTGTCGCAGGGCAATGGCGATTTAATCAAACAAGCACACAGAAAATGCAGGTTAAAAGCCAAGAAGAGAACACGGCCAACAAGTGCTATATTCGCAGCCAAGCAACCAGGGGATGGCAAGTTCATGCACAATGCAACAGCCAACAAGGGAAGCACATACACCCGCGCACAGTAGTAAAAACAATATAAGGCTACGCACTGGCAACACAATTCACGAAGGACAATTTCCTCGTACCTCATCTTTCGCACACGCTATCTCGTCTCTGAACACTGGCCGAACAGGGTGGTTTCGGTGTTACGTCACAGCGCAACCTACATCAGGGTGCGAACGATAAGAGAAGTTTATGATGTGTCCGCAACAGTAAATTTCAAGCTTTCTACAAGTTAACAGAACCGCAACTAACTGATATTTTTTGGGACCAAACTGATTGTAACTTGTTGTACCTAACAACTAAACATGTTTTTGAAAATTTCGGTGGAGGCAATTGCTCAATTTCTCCCTGGTTGCGGGCCTGCAAGTTAATATAGTAATTAATTAGGCAATTCTTTGTCAATATTTGGTACGTTTCTGCAGAATAACAATTTGTAATAAGAAGTTACTCTGGAAGCTGCGTTTGGCTTAAATGTTTTTAATGCCTAGTGCAGGGTGGCCAACCAGTCAGAGACCAAGAGCCGCATTTCTTATTGTGTTACTGCAAGGAACCACATCACCCACATGAGCACACACAAACATCACCCCATTCTTTTGCTCAGCTAGATTCACTCATACACATACCCAGTGGGGCGCAGAGGGAGGGGAAGAACGGGGCGACGGCTCCGGGCATCCAAACCAGGGGAATATAGAGTGAAAAGAGTGAAATTACAAAAATTAAAATGTTGTAACTAGGTGACTTTCCTTATTGTAAGGCTACTAACACATGCTGCTTGGATTAAATTTTTCGAAACTTGTTTTTTCAACACCAGTTTTTACGTATTTAAATGACAGTAATTCCCACATTCTTTAATGCGCAGCTTGATATTTTTGCCGTTGTGAACTGCGCTGACGTAGCACTGTATGTGTTCTGCTTCCCTGTTTCAACGCGGTGCCGGATATTGTGCAATTATCTACTGCTCTGTCTTAGCATTGAGTGCTGTGTTTTGCACCAGTCGCCCAACTTGTGTGACGGCTCATCGCGTCACGTCCCTAAAGCGCGCAATCGGGAAGTGCTTCATAAATGCAGTTTGAACAACAGAGTGAACCTGATACAGCGGGGAATCTCCATTGTTGCTTGCCCGTTGCACCAGCGGAGTTGGCGTGCTTAACTCGCTTGTTCGAAACACCCATAAAGAGCCGCAACTAAACTTGAAGCGCTGATAATTTATGTTCACTGCAGTGACACATTGTAACAAACAATGAGCAAATAGAGTGTGCGTGCAGAAAAACATGTGTGTTGTGTTGACAAATGTCGCTAAAACGTTGGTTTGCACACGTGAATATGACATCATATTGCGACGACACAAACAGCGAATATCTAGTAACCATGACCAACATACCGCACTGCTCAATACTATAATTTCGTAGGGGGGCATATATTCAAGCAGTCGACCAGGGCATCATCAAACCACTGCACACCACTGACTCCACGCATACCTTTGCTCAGATAGATTTAGTGTAAATATCACACACCAACATGATGATGACAGAAATGCATCAAGCTGCGCGAATGTGATCGCATGTGTATGTTCTTGCGCGAACTACAAGGCTTGTTTCCACCCAACAGGGTAACTAACACGTGTGTCGCAGAAATGCGCTCGCGTTTGTATGTGCTTCCGCCACCAAGCACGCTTCTACGCAAGGCGTGTGCAAGTCGCATCCCGACTTTCAATGTGAACAATTGGTACAAAATTTTGCGACTTATACACAACTAAGCACGATTCCTTGGTACGAACCGCATAATACCGGGCAGAGCCGCAGGTTGGCCACCCCTGNTCTCGTGAAACAACAGAGCAAGCCACTGATAGCCCAACCTTTAAATTTTGCTGTCGTAAAACTTGTTAAACTTTGAAGCTGTTACGACTTACCCATTCGCAGAGACAGGGCAAATCAATCACGCACGATGGTACCACTGAGGCTTACTGTTAAGGCAGGCAAAAGTCCATTCTAGCAAAGAGATGTAGTCCTCTAGGATGGTCGCAGCCAAGCCACAATTCAACTCACTTTAATGATGCTATATCGCTGCAAAAGAAATAAAAAAAAAATTTCAAGTTCTAAACGCAACGAACATCTTGCCACACTGTTAGTTTAGGAGTATAGGACGGTAGTCACCAGGCTGGAAGGTAAATTTCGCGATAATATATTTGGATCACTCGTCACGTGATAAACCCGAGACAGAAGCAAGAAAAGTCACAAACGAACAGGCTGAAAAATTCTACACTCCCACCCAAAATTGGTACCATCACGTGCAATTTTCATAACAAAAGAATCAATTTTTCCTGACTCGCGTTCAATGAATAAAACGCAACAAAAACCGCGACGATAAAACACACGCCACGAAAGAATAGAGCCATCACAGTAGATGCTTCCCGGTTGTAGCTTCAATATAGCGAATCGAAAGATCAGTGGTCACAGCCGTGTTCAGTGAATCGAACTATCAACTCTCAAAGCCTCGCTAGGACAATCGCAACCTTGCTACTGCGAATCGAACATATGTGTCGCACCCATAGGCGGAGCCATGGGGCCAGAGGGCCATGGCCCCCAAAAATTTTTAGCATATCTGGTGAAGCGGTGTCCCAAAGAAATACTGTTGCTCGCCTAAAGTCAAACAGTTTGTCCAGCCCTCCAAAATTTTTGAGCTGGCTACGCTATTGGTCGCAGCCTTGCTGCAGTGAATCATATATCCAGCCGCCAAAACCTCGTTGCAATGAATCGAACGTGCATGGGTCGCAGTCTTGCTCCAACGAGTCGTGTATTCAGTGGACGCAGCCTCGTTGCAAAGAATCGAAAGTACAGTGATTGAGCCTTGCTACAACGAATCATATATTCATCGGTCGCAGTCCTACAGCAACAAATCGAAAGTATGTGGTCACAACTTTATTGCAACGAATGGAACATATTGCGGTGGCCACAACCTTGATGCAACAATTCAACAGTACCGTTGTCGAAACCTTGCTTCAACGAATCGTACTTTCCAGCTGTCATCGACTAAAAAGATCCAAGCTGAAACAAACGGTCCACTGCAACGGTTATCGAAGATCGCATCCACGTGCAACGAATCGTACAGTACACTCCTCAAACAGGGCGATCTTCAGACATTCGTTGAAGGAACGAAGCGTCCACAAAACGATGAATTGATATTTTGCAAGTTTTCATGAGTTCAAGATAAAGTGTTTAAGAATCAAGATGCTGAGCATATTTGGGAGATCAGCCAATCAATTTCCCACCATCGCTGCTATTTTTCGAGGTTCGGCTTATTCCACTTCAATTCCATTTGACCCGCGATTCAGTAGGCCTATATTGGAGGAGCTGCAACCACAACGAAGCAGACGGAGTAACAAAATTAAAATGGTCAGTGATGAAATTTGGTGTTGATATCAAATATTGCTGGTGCGTGGCTTTAGCTTACCAGAACACGATAAAAAAACGAAATTCCTCGGATTGCACGTTTCAAGTAACGCCAGGAACTCCCGCAAACTCGAATCAAAAGCATGTACAAGAAGAGACTTCGGTAGCTCACTTTCAGGCACACTTGCCAAAATCTCCTCGTCAGACGAAACTCCGCTCTTACGAGCAACGATGGAAAGTCATCACTCATCAGCTAGCTTGATCTCATTTCCTGAGCAAGAAGTGGATACCAGACAGTCATCAACGTACATGCATTTCTATAATTCTGAGGACGATCATTGGATTGTAACTTCCACCTTCCATCGTGGCGTAAAATGAATGTGATCTCAAAGGAATATGGTCTCAAATGAATGTGGTCTCAGTTGAATGTGGTCTCAAATGAATAGGTCTCACATGAATGTGGTCTCAAATGAATGTTCTCAAATGAATGTGGTCCCAAATTTAAAAATTCTCAAATGAATGGTCTCAAATGAACTGGTCTCAATAGCCATGGAACCGAAGAGCTGGGAAACTAACTTGCACAGGACAGATCAACTGTCTTTCCGTTAAGTATGTCTTCTTCAGTATGAACGCCATCATAGCACCACATGAAACTCAGCCAGTCACGGTCTCGTAAGCAGGGCGTACCGAGGTTAGATGGCGCCCGGGGCAAGGAAATGTTTGGCACCCCGTGTTTGAACCTAAGATCTTTTGGAATCAAATGTATTCTATTGAAGAAAGTACAGTACTTGCGACATTTTTGGGACTTTTCGGCGCCCCCCAGTGATTCGGCGTCCCGGGCATTGTGCCCCCCTCATTCCGCTCCTGCTCGTAAGCAAACACGAAACTGATGAAACAGTGCTTCCACGTCAGAAACAAGTGCTACATTACAGACTCTTCACCAGGGCCGGATTAAAACGAAATTGGGCCCGACGTTGTAGTTCATAAAAGGCCTATATCCTCGGCATTGCTGCGCGTTTACCCGACACTCAGTCGCACTCAGACCAACTGTAGAGGCTTGCTATCTGGGCCTATTTTAGGAATGGGCCAAATATTGCAACATCAACAGCACCCACCTTCACTCATAGTTGCTCTTTACGAAATCTGAGCAAAACTCCACCTAATTCTAGATGGGTGTTCTAGTTAGGAGGCCCTTGCACCATCACCTGGCTGAGAGATACTCCTCTGTATTGCGATGCACAATGAAACACTACCCGCAGCTTATCGTTTTTTACCATTGACGACACTGTGGTGCGGTGTATATGGTTGTATTTCACTTATATAACATATATGCCCATATGTTTCTATTTCACTTTCAGGAACTTTTCCGCGTGGACTTTCAACCCCTAACCTAAACCTTAAACATTAACCCTAAAGCCAAACCCAAATTTTTTTTAAAAAGTACGTAAAAAGCACTCCCATCAAAAGTGTCATATCTTGTAACCGATTTATCGCCGAAACGTCCATCGCTGAAACGGCATCGCCGAACTGTCCCATTCCGGCCCAGGGGGCCATGCTCCACCCCATAATTTTATAAGATCTAGCCATTTTGTGCTTTTAGAGGCAGTATCCCAAACAAAATAGTGTTGCTCGCCTAAAATCAAACATTTTGCCCAACACCAACATTTTGGGCTGGCTACGTCAGTGGCTGAAATGGGCCCATTTGCCACTGTTAGAGGACCACTAGCCAACACTCAGAAAAAACATCAGAAATGATGGTGAATCCGGATTTAGAAAACCCTACGTATCCGTAAAATACTCAGAAAAACGTGAAAGAGCAACAACCTATTGAAAACCAAAAGAATACTACACCTGAAGTGTAAGCTAAACAGGTGCCTAGTTTTTACATTTAGCTTGTTAGGGGGGGAGATTTGCCTTTCTGGCCCCCATCATTTTCGCCACTGCTTTTCACCAGCATAAAAGTATGTGGCTTGTTAGAATATGTTTATGCAAACTTGTAAGAATACGTTTTAATCGTTAAGGTTTTATTTCTGGCTTCTGAGTGAGTCCTGAGGGCAAAGTTGCATTTGTGTGGCGGCCTTTCATAAGTTTTTACTCAATTTTTTAAAGACTGCATGTTATTTTAACTTTAGTAAGTTGTCTGATAGTCCTGTCAGCATAGTCTACTTCACCGGTACATGTATGATGAGCTTTATGTATGATGAGCGTTCCCCGTGAAAAAATCAGCAAAGGGAAGCAAAGTTTTACAGAAAAGGTGGTTGATCGTCTTGGACGAGATCGCAGAGGTTTTCAGTTCTTGTGTCTAGGTAACGCTGATAAGTCTTGCTAGGTAAAATAAGGTCATAAATTGTGGGTGGTTTTGTTGAAAGACCATGGCGATGCTTTTGTGAAAAGAAATACCCTGCTTGGAAAATTTGCAGCTAGCCTATTGTGAAAATTATCGTAATATACCTGGCTGTGGCTGCCAACGAAGCGCATTTTTTGTGACTGTTGTCGTAACATGTGGCATTTTCTTTGTGGTGTAGTCATGTAGAAACGGTAAAGCGTTTCTTGAACGTACATTTGTATTGCATCGTCAGCAACCTGACAAGGATCAGCAAAATGTTGACGTTTCCCCCCTGGAAAAATTTCTGCGTACGCCCATGAACTGTAGTCTGACATGTCTATGTTGCAAGCCGACCGACCTTTTTCATTTGATTTTAGGGATAACAATTGGCGGCATGCCGAAGCCTGAAATTTGCTTCTTGCCGGGGTGGTTGAGGAATTTATTAGCAACCGGAAAAATGGTAACAAAACAAAGGGGTCCCCAGTGGTTTTGGGTGCAGTAAAAAGGGTCCGCAGCAAAAAAAGTGTCAGAACCCCTGATCTATTACCACTTGCAGTTGTTCAACGTACTTTTTGTGAACTTTAGGATTCTTCATCAGGCGGCACGTCAAGACTAGACTTTTTACAGCCATGTCCACTCTCCAACTGGGCAGTATTTGATGATGGCTCTTCCATGGCTGCGGCAGTTGGAAATGCCCGTCAACAAATTCCACCGAAATCGTCGTCCGAGTAGTGATCATTTTCAAAGGCGTCGTTTTGGTCGTGCAAAAGCATTGACTGGACAGACTGCTGTGTTTTGTGCATACCAAAGTGAGCAACACTTAAGTTTACATCACCTTCAACTGTAGTTGTCGAGCCATATACTGGTCCAAGTAATGACCAGCCTAAGGGGTTCGGACACCGTGAGGACAACAACTTTCACTTTTACGCACAGCTTCAACGCGCAGCGCCTCAGGAAAGTTTGCCACGATGATACTAACGCCTTCTATGTCATGGACGTCAACACCCTGGTGTTACTGATGAGTTTCAGCAGTGCTAGAACTGGGTACAACGTTAGGTTTCACGGGAATCACATCTACCCCTATCATTTCATCCAGTTCGATATGATCACCTTGAACGCCTTCCACCAACATTGAAATAGCGACGGTGTCAAGTTCTCCAGGTCCAGTCGACGTGTGGATATTTATGGGTTTCGGCAATCCGATAGCTCCAGTTCATCGACCAACTTCCTTTCGCAAAATGACACACTATTTCCTGGATCTACAAAAGCATACGTAGATATTTTTCGATCAGCAAGTGGAACTGACGCCAATTACTAAACGACTAGCTTCAAGCAACGTTGTGATGAGTCAACAAAAACAGCGTAAATTTCTCTAACCATCCTCAAATCATATAACGCTACGCATCAGCAGTCCTCAGTTATTTGAGAACGGTGTAATTTTCACTTTAGCCTTGAGTTTGCTTGCTTTCTTTGCTCTTGCTTTAGCTTTGCAGCATTTCACCCATAAGCGGTGCTAGTAGATATCAGGACTGAGGATGCGTAGAGCTACGTAAAGTCGATATCATATTTTAAAGAATACTTTGCTGAATGATTCGACTGCGTCACCTTGGTGGAAACTAATTACCTCATCTTAGAAGTTGTCTTGCGGAAGTCAAGCCAGTTTTCAATAACCAACATCATTGCCGCCATTTTTCGAATTAAGTAGCAGGGATGTAGCGAAACAAAAACGATCGGAAGATGTTACTCTCTAGTGTTGCTGTTTAAACTAATTTTTTTTGTATACAGATGCATAAAAAGCGCCTTGTTTTCATATCTCGAAACTCGTGTCACAATTTATCGTTTCAGCAGTATCTTTGGATGGATGTGATGTGCTGTGCATACGATCACATCTGCAACCAGGGGAGTACAGGAGGGGAAAAACCCCCCTGGAGATTTTTTCGTCCCCCCTGGTAAAATGTTTTGGACATAATTTACAACTAATGGACATAGTTTAAAAAGTTTGGTACCCCCTCAGAAAACTCTTCGCCCCTCTGGTGTCCCAAGGTGGTTACATGCCTGTCTGTAACCGACTGTTTTACTTCACTCTAACACTGGCACACATATCCAACCAGGCTAGTGAAAATACTGATGTCGAGTGGGTCTTCTGTCTCCTTTTCGGCTATGCTTTCCTTGCTTTTGCTATTAATCAAAATAAGTGGATTTCAACCTTCATAACCGCCAGGCTATTAAAACCCGTATTGCACTCTGTAGTGCTTGACTGGGTGGATATTTTTAAAAGTCTCCAAAGCAATAAAAACACCCATTTCCTGAAACTGAACTTCTTTCGTTTATGTCTCCCAAACCAAAACAAGCTGCAAACCCAACTCAGCAGCAAGCTGCATTGTGATGGTGTCGCAGGAATGTATTCAGGCTCTAAAGAAATTTGCAATGTAAAAAAAACGAATGTACACATCCATGGAAACTTGATCTTGTTTCCCTTCACATATACGATTCAGATCTTCGCCTGACTAACAAGCTGCATTTTTTATTCACTTTTCCTCAGGAACGATCACGATTGAACAGGCTGAACACTATGTCGGATGTCGTTTGAACAGCACAAACATTTCCTGCATTGATAAGCGTCGTTTAACGTCGGAATGGAACAATATGACAAGAAGATGGAAAAATAGTGGTAACTTTCAGAGCTGTTTGCTTAAATTAGTGGTTCCCAACCGTTGGGTCGTGACCCCAAAGTGGGTTGCGGAGGAGTGGCTGTGGAGTCGCGAACAACAGCCTCAGTAGTTTGCTGAAGTCTCAAATTTTTAGAACTGCGCATATCAACATTTTGTGTTACATCAGCAAAATCGAAACACGGCAGATATTTTGAATTTCACATTATCTCCATTATAATTCCTATCTGATTTCTACTATACCAGGGGTGGGCAACTAGTCAGAGACCAAGAGCAACATTTGTTACTGTGTTACCGCAATGAGCCACTTCATACACATGGGCGCACATGAACATCAACCCATCTCTTCCTTACACACATACCTTGGTCAGCTAGATTTATTGTAAATATCACACATCAACATAGCCACCAAGCACGCTTCCACGCAATGTGCAAGTCGCATTTCGTGACTATGTCGCACCCCGACTTTCAAGGAGAACAACTGGTACACAATTTTGCGACTTATACACGAATAAATACGGTATTTACGTAAAAGTTGCATGAAGCCGCGTAAAGAGCTTCATGTGGATCGCGAGCCGCGGGTTGGCCAGGCCTGCACTATACACTTTCAATCGACCTTATCATTGTAGATACAGGCCTACACCAGAAAAAGTAAGCGTTGCCCAGTGATGCTGAGGTTACGTCAGCCTCGCAAACATCTCTCCTGCTGTGAATACTTGCCAGCTGTAATTCCAACAAAGCACAACCGATATTTTTACCGTTATAGTTTCGTATTACATACATTATTTTGTAGTCGTTATGGTTCAAACTCATGATTCCAGCACGAAGTAGCGTATACTTGACAAACGGCGGGATCGTACCGCAGCCGGCAATCAAGTGATGTGCGTGTCCATAAAAGTTGGTAGTAACTCTCTAACATAGTTTATTTTGCAGTTAATGCGCTTCAAACAATTGTTGCATCCTAAAGAAGATAGTGCTCTTGCAATGCATGCAAATGAAAGTCGACCTATCGATCGTGTATTCACTTTCTGAAAGAAATGGTTATGCAATTCGTGGCTCAGTGTATTTGCAACTGCGAAATGATTGTGACTTGTTTTCCAAAAAACCCCTGGCGCAGTTCTGGTATGTTATGCAGCAATCATACCCAAACCTACCTATGCTCTCTTTTCATTGTCTGCTTCCATTCATTTCCACCTATGTTTGTGAGCAGGGGTGGATATCAGGGGAGGCGAATGAGAAACAGTCACCTCGTATCCCCTTTTTTCAGAGATGCGGTCACCACAGAAGCATAGACCAAATGTAATTTGAAATAACCATAAAAATTAAGTCAATTCGGTCATAATGTCCGAAAAGTTAGGCTAGTAATTACTATTTTAGTGAGCTTTAATACTATTACAAGACAAAATGCAGACAGGTCTCACGAAAAAAAACAGGCTTTGTATTTTCTGTTAAAAAGCTTATGAACCACTCTACAACCACTTTTAATAAGATCTGAAGCAAGTTGTACGCTTAACAATTAAAGCAACAATTATGTGGAAATTTGGCAATGTGACCACTCAACAACTATTTCAGGGCACCTTTCTGACACCCTAAATTGTAATATCCACCCGTCTGTGAAGCTGGATTTCCAAACTTGTCCACATTGAAACTAAAGTCAAGGAACACATTGAGACATGAGTTTAGCTCTCATCAAAACGTCACCAAGAGTTTCAAGACCAGTCGCACAGATGCCACCTCAGTCGTCCCACTGATTGGCACAAGTGCTGTTTGTTTTGTATAAGAATGTAAATACAGTGAAACTAACATGTGAAATGATAGTGCTTTTTATCTTGTCGGTCGGTATTTCAACACCTTTAGAGTTGTAGGCAATGGCTGGGGCCGAGCACTTATGTAATACTTTCGCATGGGTCGCGGAATCAAAAAGACTGGGAACCACATACACTTCAAAATAGCAACCAAAATATCGTCCGCAGACCAGAGGTGTGCATGGACTGGATGGATTTTTGATTTTTTGGATCCGGACTCCTGCTGGATCAGGAGTAAGGTTTCCTTTACCGTAGCCAGAACCGGAATGGATTTGAACTTTGTGTTTGCTGAAAGAAACGCCACTGGTGGTTTGCTTGACTTACAGTACAGTTGCCCGGAGTAAACAGGAGTCGGATTGCTTGTGTCCAGCTGATTAGGTGGTACCTGATGCGAAGCGGATTCGGATTCAAAATTTGCAAAATAGGATTAGATCCGGACACAAAACATCAGAGTCTGCACACCGCTACCGCAGACGCTTCATGAAATACCACACGCAAGTGCATGCAAACATAATGGATGGGACCACGGCCTTCTTAAGATAGTAGGCCGTGATGGGACTTTGAATCTGATGGAGTGGGAAAGTTCGGTGATAGACGTTTCGGCGTTGGACTTTAGATCAGTGTTGTTGCTTCCAAAGTTTTTAATTTACCCACAGTGTGGTATCCGGACAACTGCCACCGGACAACATCCACCCGGACAACTGCCACCTAGGACAACTGCCACCTAGGACAATTGCCACCCAGGACAACTACCACCCAGACAACTGCCACCTAGGACAACTGCTGGCCAGGTGTGGACACGGGGGGGATGCAGGGGATGCAGGGGATGCATCCTCCCCACCAGACCTAAAGAGGTGTTGACACGACACTTGATTTCATTGAAAATTATCGCCAAAAATGTTTTTGTACTGCACACTAAAAATTGACTTGTGCTAACAATTAGTCAAAAATATTTCTTCGGTTCATTAGATGAGCTGGCTTTGTTTGTGGAACCTGATATAAAATAGTCAATGATCGCATGGGCGTTGGCAGGGTGGGCAAATGCCCGTTTTC
>JGI24159J19872_10003839_pt1 | contig 18972 bp, 11 predicted proteins | sample Ectturendosymbi4_FD_19872 | JGI IMG/M metagenome (IMG submission 19872) | reverse complement strand
TTTTTTTTTTTTTTTTTTTTATATAAAACAATTATGAAGATGGAACGGTTGTGAGCGTTTGAAAACTTTAACAATATGCCTAGAACGGTAAATTAAAACCGTGTCATGTCAAACGATGCAATGCTTTTGCAAAGAGGTTTCCTACGCGTCCCTGTTAAACGTATTTAATTTACAGTTCAAGACGAAATGGATAAATCAAGCAAACAAGACTCTGTTTCGAACCACGATGCGAACAATGTACGTTTTAAGGAAGATGAAAAAATGGATGTTTCTGTAAGATTTATTCCAGTTTTTACGTTCCCTCTGTTTGCATTAACGTTGTCATAAAGTTTTTTAACGCAGTGTTGCGTAGTTTGCGTAAGATCAACGTAGATTGTTGTTGCGACAGGATGGACTTCATTGAAAGTTCTTGTGGTGCTCCTTTGATTAATGCATGTAAGCAACATGATAAGATGTGACCCGATGTGCTGATGCACCAGATGTGTTCTTTTACTAATTTGACGGGCTGTAACCTGTCGCGCTGTCAGAAGAAATACTGCTTTTTTATTAGCGCAAACATTTTATGCCGGTAGGGATAAATGCAATGAATGAATATACTGTAGTCGGAGTTGGTATAGATGGCCGAAATAATGTTGTACATTTGTTATAGGATTTGAATATTGGTGTTGCCTATTTACGTGCTATAACTGACTGCATTGCGTGATCCAAAAAAGTAACGAGGTTCAAGGATTGCACCAAATCTTCATGTTATAGTGTACACGTTAGAATTTGCTTTGCTGCTTTTTTCACAACTGTTTTCACATCAGCGGGCATTTATGATTGCCAGCATATTTGCGTTTGTAAACTTGTTTGCATGATGTGCTTGTTTGCATGATGAAATGTCTACTTCATTTTTGGATTCTTTACGTGGTTATGGAATGCTTTTTCTGTCACACGTGCGATTTGTGTATTGAGGGTTTTGTTTCAGAGAAGCTTAAGCAGGCTGGTCCCCAGGTTGTTGCAGTTGGTCCCTCCCAGTTCACGCTCTTTCCCTGGGAGTGAAGTGATGCTCCGGTTTCCACTAGCTTATGCCAAGGGCTGCCGTTTACGCGTGGTTTTAAGTCTCCCACAGCACCTGCGCTGTCCCCATTCGCCTCCCCAGATGCGTAGCGGGCGCAAAGTGGGGCCTCCACTTAAAAATGGTTGATCGGGAAACTGTCACAAAATTTCCGAACGGCTCCTCTGCTTTAAGCTCGAATGCAGTCCTTGGTCCCGATCCCGATTCTCAACTTTATTGATCGTTTCTGTACATTTCACGTCACTAAATGCCCAACTCATACCGCTGGACAAACCGATCACGCCAGTACGTTTTACGGTCAACATTTTTGGAAGCAGGGGATACCACGAAATGCGTTGCTGCGACTGCATTTGCATAGAAGGCATGTATTGGGTCTACAGCATAAGCAGACATGCAGCAATCACTACAGCTGAAAAGGAAAGGCTACTGTTGCGCAGTTAAGCGACAGGGACAGGGTAGACCAGGAGTTCTCAACCGGGGTAAATTTACCCCGTGGGGGTAAATTTAATGATGCTGTTGTACATTTTTCCACAGTGCTAGTGAGTAAACAAAAAACAGGGGGAAATTTTTTGTTAGGAAGCTGGTAATAGGTAAACGGGAGAAAAAAGGTTGAATCCCTGGGGTAGACAATATTTCGGTCCTATATGCATCATGACCGCACTAAACTCATAATTTCTCCTGAAGACTGTTTTTTTCGGTCATATACCGAAACGTTCCTGAAATGACTGAAAAAAATTAGGTCATTTCAGTCAGAATGTTTGAAAATATTGGCCAAAAAAACACTGTTATGGCGAGTTTTAATACAAATGTGAGACAAATGACCAAAATGTTTCAGCAAAAATTCACCGAAATGTTTCAGCGAAAAAAATAGCCTGAAGATGTTTTGCTTTTTTCATAAATCTTAGCCTAAATTGTCGGAGATACAAAATCACCTTCTTTTAGTCATTCGCTAAATATTTGAAGACGTTTTGGAAAAAGACTACGAAGAATTTGTTTCGCTCAGCTTTGCATTTATGAATGTGGGATCCCGGCTATATTGTTTGCCCCTGAAGTGCCAACACCTGACGAAGGCTTTATCGCAACCCAAACAATGCGCATTTAGTAGTTGATGCCAAACTTAGTACAGCTGCAAAAGATACTGCTTCGTAGCAAGTTTTAGACGAAACATTCTGTGTTCGTAAGCACACCTGCTCATACATCCGTGATATCCATCACATCTGTATCTGCCGTGCCTATAGGTTGAATACATGTGTTATAACATACTTTGTTTTTGCTTTGTGGTTCCGCCCGCACTACAGTGATTCTGATCAAATAATTGCGTTAAGTTGTCGTGTAGAAACCATTCTACTGTGTCAGTGAAGACAATGTTGCCATATATTTTCAGGCTGCTGAAGGAAAAGGCGAAAGGAAAGCAATTGACGCAGAAAACACCTCAGCTAAAACTGAATCGGATGCTCAGAAATCTGACGCTGGTAATATGCATTGTTGTGGTTGGCAGGCGAACATCTGTTCAGTATAAATTTTGCATGCGTTTCGCGCCTCATGCAGCTCCCATCCCTTTGCCAAAATGATTTGTTCCTGTTGCGCGTAGCCAGGAAGAACGCGAGAGAATGTCGCTGCCTCACCTTTTTGAAAGGAAGCCGTGTTTCCCTGATGTTTACTATTGTTACCAATTAATTGTCATGGCGCGTTAATTTCAAACTTTTCAACTGTAAAATTCTTACCTGTGACTGCTTTTCTCAGTCAACTTTTTGTTCAGAAAAAGCTGACCTGAAGTCAACGAAAGTTAACGGTTCTGTGGAAGGAACCGGTTCAAGAGAAGGCAGCGGATCGTCCACCAAAGCTGCCGGTGAACAGGAGCAAATGGAACAGTGACCCAGACATGCAGTTTCGTCGAGCCTCAACCCTGAGCCAAACCCGATAAGCGAACCGACACAGCGTTTTGTCGAGACATAACAACGGGTTCACACGATCCGGGATTCCAGTCCGCTGGACAGTTCGTCGATCGCAACAGTGCTGTGTACATAACGTACCTCATTGTAGACAATGAAATATTTTTACCCGTCGGCAGTTACTTATTTCAGCTCCAGCGCCAAGCGACCTTTTCCAGCCCTGATGTCCACGCGGACTACTGATCCGGCTCCGATACTTCGGACTCCCCTTGCTGTCATCTTGTCTGCAACGCAATGGGAGCACACCGCACGTTCTGGGTGCGTCGCAGTTTGTGAAGAAGTTCTGCTTTGATTCGATCTACTCTGGAACCTTGTTGGTTGCGGGTTTTGTCACTTGTTGGCAGAGTCAGCGGCGCAACAAGATGCGTATTGTAGAGTATCCGTACAAGCCTTGCGTGTTGCTATTTTTGGCTTGTTTTCCTCTTGACTTTTTTTATATTTCACCTGAATAGAATATTGTCCATGCACACTTCGCCTACGAGGCCGTTCTGACGCTTAGACAATTGGCTGGCTTTTAAATAAATGGCGCTTTTTTGACAGTTGGACATTTCTAAATAAAACAGACATGCTGTGAAAACATCTAATGTGCTTTTGATTTTGGGAATCATCATTGAGTGTCTACCGCAGGGGTCTCAAACACTCGGGCCGCATATGGCCCGCGAGGGCATTTTGTGCGGCCCGCGATTCTTTCGGGGAATTTTGAAATAATTAACATTTACGTTATTTAGTTTGTTCACCGGTGTTTAAAAGCGCTCGCCTAGCGAGTGAACAAGTTCCTTTTAAACGAACGTAAGAGACGGCTAGAAACGATTTGCTTATAACTCATGATACCTTTCGCAGGAAATAAGATGTAAAACCTGTTTCTCTCGTACGGATCCGGTACCGCCATTGTTGCGTCAGCGTCATAATACGGCCCTCGGGGCAACTTGAGTTTAAGACCCTTGGTTCTATCGCATCAATTTCCGTAACTTTAGGGGTTTCGGCAGAGAAACGCATTTTCGTGCTATCGTAAGCAACTGTTAAAACAATGCAGACAATCGCGTCTATTGAGACAGGTTGACGGCGTGCAACGGATTCTAAAAAAAACTGTCCACAAAAAATAAAACAGTTCAAGCAGTGTGCAGTGATGAAAATGTGTTAAAACACCTTTGCAAAAGAAGTAAATCTTGTCCATCGGGCAGTGGACTTCAAAATTGTCTTATCACAAGCAAATTTAATGTCATGTAGCCGGAATTTAATGAAGTTGAATACCGTTACACTATAACAACATAGTGCGACCCAGGAAGAGTTTCTTGGTCCCTTTTTTGGGTGACTTCTAAAAAAGGGTTCCGCTATCTCATGACCTTCTAAATCAGCGTTTCTTAACCTTTTTCTACCTCAACACCCCTTTTGTTCACGCCTAAGCAGTCCAGCACCCCCTACCATTGGTTAACACATGGTCACTATAAAGATAAAGTAAAGACAAACATATTCCTTTTACCGCCACGTACATGGCCTTCCCACCACCCCCTGAAATTGATTTCAGCACCCTAGGTTCAGAATTCCTGCTCTAAATTGAGGTGACTTAGGCTCAGGCCGAAGGCCTGAGCTTGGCAAATTTTATACCTTATTTGTTTGTTTTAAGCTTTTATGAGAACACATATAGTATTGTACTTAGATTAAAAGGGAAAAAATTTTGTCTTATTGACGCAACAATAAGCCCCAATTTTACTAATGGCCATGGAGCGGAATTATTTCATAACAATGCGTCATCAGGCTGGAGTTCATTTTGAAAATTTCACTGAAGTGAAATTCCGGGACGTATGGTAGGTCTAGATTTGGCTGATGGACTTCACCCAAATGTTTCCAGTTGATGTAAATGTTTTTAATATCACCCAAATTTGTATTAAGCTTTTCTCATTTGCCCAGATATAATTGAAGCTGTTCGACCACACCCATATGCTCCTGATTTAGGCTACCCAAATGTTTCTAATTTTACCCAAAACCTGAATGGCGTTTTTTTAATTGGCCCCAATTTGATGAAGACTGTTGGAATTCTCAAATGATTCTAGTTAAATTAATGGAAGTCACTATTTTATCATCAGGCAGTGTCTATTTTGCCATTAGAGGCAACAATGAATGAAAAAATAGTCTCTACAAAGCTTTTGCCATTGATGCACTTTAAAAATGTGAGTTATTTTTGTAATACTTGGGGTAATTTACTTGGAAAAGTACCCCAAAATATAGGGCAACTTTATCTTTGCCCAATACATGTGAAGTATTGCATGGTACTTTCCTAAATACAAAACGTTTTTACCCCATTTGCAAGAAACCCACTTAAGGTAACTTCAGAGTATTAGGGGTAATTCTTCTTGTTGCCCAAAAGTATCTTGGGTGATACATCTTTCTTACCCATGAACATGAACTATGGAAACGTAGACACGGCCTCACTTAAATGTGAATGTAGCTGTATAATTTGCCCAAATGTTCAAAAATTTTCCCCAAATATTTTCTAGCGTTGGGGATACGACAGCATTCCCATGCCGCAACCAGGAACGGGCAAACCGGGCAATTGCCCCCACCCCGAAATTTTTAGAAACATTATGGTGTTCACTTGGTGCACACGAAAAGTTATTTCTCGAGATTGCGTTACTTCTACGTGAGCTTCTCAACAACTTTTTTTAATTAACCAGTCAATGTACCATGATCAAACATTTAACCAATCAATGTACCATGCTTCCGAAAGCTCCTAAGACAGAACCGGAGACAAGCTTTGAGGCGTTAGTTGTGAAGAGAAAACAATCCATCGGTTTCATGAAAGTGACGTTATGGTTGTGACCTCATACAGTATAGGAATCCATGCGCTACCAATCGAGGCTACTGCTACGCAGTGCTGCCATTTTAGCTGATTTGCTGCCAAGTTTAGCAGGATTTTCCACTGTTTATCACAGAGTCTACTCCTTTTTGACAGAAGACAATCTAATTTGATAAGATCCAATATGCTTTCAGTGAGAACCACTCAACTGAATTAGCCATTACAACCATTTATGATGAACTACTGAACAACTTGACAACAAATTAATTCCCTGTCTCTTATTTCTGTGCTTTTAACTGTTGTGACTACGAAATTTTTCTTGACGAACTTTTTCTCTTGTATGAGGTGTTTCGCATAAATTGTTCTCAAAGTATTTGCATAATAGGCTACAGTACTGTAGAATGCAAATGTACCAAAGTAGGAGTTTATAAATCCTCATAACACAAGATATCTTGTGGGGTCCTTCAAGGTAGTGTCCTCGCGCAATTACTTTTCCTTATCAATGATATCACTCTCGCTTACTCTTTTCATACCACTTTTATTTGCGGATGATATCAACCTTCATATGTCCAACTCTTGTTTCTTGGTGTTCTCCAGACAACTATAATCTTGAACTATGTAAAACTGACACGTGGCTAAGAGCCAACAAACTTTCTTATTTATTTAAGACCAACTTATTGCTATTCATTTCTAAACCCATAATTCGGCCTTATTCAAAGCAGGCCCGTCGCCAGAATTTAGCAGCACGGAGGGGCACATTTTTAAATTACAGTATTGGATGTATGCAGCAATCGGGGGGCCAAACATGAAATGGGGGGGCACCGATTTCAGATGGGGCCGCCGGGCACCACTGCCCCCCGCTGGCGATGGCCCTGCTTCAAAGTGACTATAAATAACCATATAAATATATATGCAGTTGCACAGAAAATCTTGAGACTCACCAAACAGTCATAATACAAATAATGTGGTATGTGCATGCCACATATATCACATAGGCCAGATGTCTTCAGAGAAAGAAACAGCTTTAGGTCTACCTCAGCCACGTGTGATGTTCTTTGCCTGATATAAACGGCTGGAATGTGAATGGAACGCCGAACTTCAGAACTTTGAGGCAGGTTCTTAAGAGCACTGAGCCAGCTGGTTTCTATGTTCTTGCACAGATAGATTTATTTGGCCTTGCGTAATTTTTTCAGTTGGATTATTAAGAACCAAATTTCCAGTCTGTGGCAACTTGGTAGACGAAATTACACTGTACGAACACCAAGAGTTACAGACGATTTTTATGGAGAAAATTAGTCGTATTAACGTTTTTCGGGCAAAATTAGGGAAATGTGGAAAATTGCCTTAAGAAATTATGGCAAGTCTAGCCAAATCAAATTTGGCAATTTGTAACAGCTTCATTCAATTGTGGGTAACTTCAATCAGCCATATTCAAAGTTGGGCTATATAGAAAAGTGGCATTGAAATTCGAATGCAATCAGAAACATCCTTAAGTGAACTATAAGAGCCTTAATGAAATTTAGATAAAATTAGAACCATTTGGGTAAATTTCAACAACCTCAATCACATTTGAGCAAATTAGAACTTCATTCAAGTTTGCGTGAAATTAGAAATATTTCCATAAATTGTAAAAATTTGGGCCAACACACTAAATCAACTTTCAACAAACGGCAAATAGCTCCATTAAAGTTTGGGTAACTTAAAACAGTTTCATTCCAGTTTGGTAATATACAAGCACTTCATTTAAATTTGGACACAATTAGAAACATTTTGAGTAATTACAACAGCCTCAATACAATTTGGGTAATAGAAATAGTTTCATTCGAAGTTGGGTACTATTGGAAAGATTTGGGTAAAGTTCAAGAGATTCATTCAGATTTGCGTATATTACAAACAATTGGGTAAATTGCAACAGCCCAAATCAAATTTGGATCAATTGAAACAACCTCATTCAAATTTGGGTAGACTTGGATTTATTGTATAGTTTATGTATATAATTATATATATATATGTATTATACATATAATATAATTTATATGTATAATGGATATATTGTATATGTATAGGCCTAATCGGGAACATGCAGTGGTAACTCACCATTCTAGCTACCCCTAACTTTTGTGAACATCAAATTGTTGGCGCTGGTAAGCGTTGTTCAGCTATAGTAACAAAAATGTAGCTGTAAATGATGTGTGTTGATACTGTGAACTTTTCATGTTTCAGGTCTGTTTCATGCTATGAAATTTTCAAGGTTCCATTTGTTGCTGTTACGCTTTTCTAGGCCTAAAAGAAGTGTGGGACTGATGAGACAAAAATATTGATTGCATGATAAAATGGAAGTTATTGCAGATTTTTGACTTGTTTTTTCAGTGTTGGAAACTATGCCAAAAGCTACGTTTTGCTACCATTTCCGTTTAAAATTTCGAAAACGTTGATGTAGATATCAGCCCAAAAAAATTTTCGATATTTGTCTCATCGGTCCCCAACCCCTGGGACCGACAAGACAGCACTTGGGACACATGAGACAGATACAAAAAGGATGTAATGCTTGGGTATAAAAACCCATATTTCGTGAAACGTATTTTCGTGAATATTATACACAATTTTGCTCATGAGTCATGACATTGTGGCAGAAAAACGTAACAACTGAGTTTTCAAACGATAGCCTATGACAACTCAGCATTCAATTTCAAAACTGAGCAAAGGCGCTTTGTTTGAGCAGTTGGCTGGGGTCCTGGCAATCGCCGAATCATATGATTTCTGGAAACTGACGCAATATCCTCTTTTTCTGGAAATATAAATCCATTCTCGATTTTACGATATCTTTTCACGAACTTACCATCACAATCACCTTCTTCGTCAGGACCAAAATGAAAGTTCATGTTTCGTGCTTATTTAAAGATACAAGAATTAACAAAGCACCTTCAAAATCGCAATCATACACTAACAAACTGAAATGTGTCTTGTTTTTGATTGTCGATTATGATTCTTGCTTTTTCTGCTTGTCGCCACCTTTCTCATCATTAATTTTTCTATTATTTGCTTTCTTTGCATGAGCATATACGAACCCCACATGTTTCGTCAAACTTCCCTCCCTATTGGTTAAATCTCCGGTAAGCTCACCGCATGACATTTTAATAGTTTACTCATTTCAGCAGTGGCGGATATTCAGGGTGTTCAAGGTGTTCAGTGAACACCTGAAAATGAAGAAAAAAATTTAAAAACTCGGTTTTAGGGCATTCATTAGCGATTAATGACAAGAACTGCCTTTATTTGTACGGTTGTCTCAGCCAGCGGATATGTTTTTTTAACACGGACGAACGATTTTTGCTTGTCTGCTCAAGCATGACTGCAGGTTGTTCAGTAACACTCGAATTTAAATAAATAAACAAGGAAAAGAAACGCCAGTGGAGTCAAGTGCTTTAAAACAGCCAGGTTGTTCACCGTGCCTGGTGAACAACCTGGTTATGTCATACGTTGTTTTGCTAGAATTTCCGCTCAATCTGCACAGCGGCAGCAAGCTGTGGAGCAGGCTGGATTCCTTGAAGTGCATTTGTACAGTTGGGTTTTGCTTCAGGTTGAAATAGCCTACTTTGGCTAGTAGTTGGTGTGGTTTCTTTGTCTGCGTGATGACTACTGCAAGAAACAGTTTGAGTTTGGACGATTTAAAAAATGAGAATGCACGAAGTGACGAAGCTTAATATTACGGACTTAAGTGGTGGTGAGCCTAGGCTCACGTGCAAAGTAGCCTAACGATACCGGTAGCAGTCGGAAAACAGATGCTTCCTAACAAGTAAGCCAGTTGATTAATTTGATTATTCTGTGTCAAAAATCCTATTTATTTCTTATAACAAGTGAGTTCAACTGGAAAGATTTTGTCACGAGAAATGAATGTAATCAACACTTGTTCGTGCCCGATGCTGTCGACATTCTAGGGTACGTGCTGCGCGTGGTTCAACTATTATGATCAACTGCCAATCTGTTCAAGTGTTCGAATGGCTTGCGGTAGGCGAGAACCACCACGGCTGGTGAACCTTCACAGTTTAGGGCTGGTGCGAGCCTGCTGAATACCCTACCAAAATGGCCACCGCACGCCAATGCATTTCAGGGGATCAAACGGAAAAATTAAGGGATATGATGGCGGCATACCTACTTTACTAATGTAAACATTTATGTATGTTAAATTTTTGTGTAGTAGCCCTGTCTTTAACTAAAAATAGTATATATGCTGCGTATAGCAGGATATATAAATTATATATAATCATCAATTTGATAATATGATCTCAGTGATGTAAAGAACGTTTCATTATTAACTTCACGTTTCAGTTGTGGTTTAATCCTCTTAGAATCAGTGTTGCCACTCTGTTATGAAGAAAAACCCCAGAATTTACCTTACAAAAAACAGATAATAATAAAAAAAAACAGAGATACAAAATGTTTGAAAAAGTCAAAACCAAACTTGAAAAGCACGCTACTGGTACTTGCACATAAAAATTAAGGTAATATGCATTATTTGCATCATAGTTTTAACAAGCTCAAGTCTACTGACATCACAATTTACAAGTAGCCTAGCAGCAAATCAAATGTATGAAGTAACATAAAAAAGCTAATTAGATATTTTCTAAAAAGCATTTAATGTTTTCTTTTACTTTCACCAAAATGCACAAATTGAAACAAGTACTACATGATACATTCCAGGTCTTACAGTTTTCTTTTCACTCTAACCATTGCATTCATTGCAATATTTGACTACAGTACTAATCTAACATTCAAAATTTTACATTCATATCACAATCAGTGCGCCCATAAAACAAAGAAGAGATTCTCAACCACAGCATCTTCAAAACCAAAACAAGCATTGCAAATTAATTCACAAGCAGCCCTTGACACATCAGCGATAGATTAGAGTGCTGACCTATGCCTAGTTAGTACTTAATCTGTAAACCAATATTTCAAACTATTTGGTTAAGCCTAGCCCTACTACTCACATCTGCACTGGCTATTGGCTCCGCACATATTACACCTGTGAAACTACTGTATTCTTGAATGGAAAATACAGTAATACGACATACATTTACAAAAATTTTGCCTGAGTAAAAAAAACAGGTTTTCAATAAAAACCCCAGATAAAACAGAAAAACCCCAGATCTAGTGAAACAACCCTAGCAGTGGCAACACTGCTTAGAATATATAGAAGACTTCAAACGTTAACTCTATGGGCACTTGCGCGGAGCCCTCTATAGATCCAGGGACACATTTTGAAAAAATATTTTAAGCAGGTTTGAAACAGGCTATGGTTGAGAAGCGCTTGTTTGCAGTCTCATTGTGACCTGCGCACGTCTAGCTGTTGTGTTGGACCTCTTCCGATTACACGTGCAAAGTGTTATTCCTTGCCTTTGTTCGTTACAAACAGAATCATCACCAGAAGGTCTTCAATTAGGAGACTGCGTTTGTGCAGGGGGACTGACATTCCAAAATTTGACAAAAAATCCACTGATTTATAATGTTTCTTATTTCAATTTTGGGGGATTTGTAGCTTTTGGGGGGTAAGCCCACCAAAGCCCCCGTGGCGACGGGACTGGTTACCAACAGACGTCTATTTCAAAAACTGTATTACCAAACCATGCCAGCTGTGACATGAGGGCCTTTTGGATGCTTAACAGTGGTTACAACGTCTTACGTTCGACGGTTATTGCGATGAACAACTTCATTCAGTGCAACTATTGCTAAGCTGCAGTGGCATAGCCAGCCCAAAAATTTTGGGGGGCCAAAATGTTTGATTTTAGGCGAATAACACTATTTAATTAGAAAAACGCTTGTCAAAGCACAAAATGACTATATTTTTTGGGGTGCATGGCCCCTTTCCCCCCCCTGGCTACGCCTATGCCAAGCTGCACAACCATTTCGATTAACGCTCTTTTTAATAAAAGCGTTAACCACAATCATATCTGAACATGTCGTTTACCTAGGCGCGGATTTACCATTAGGCTGAAAAGGTTTAAGCCTAGGGCCCCCGATTTCGCGGGGCCCCAAATTTTTGGGAGTAAGGACAATTTCCAGCATTTCTGCAAACAATTGTATTTGTATTTTGGTTTTGGTTCAACGCTCGTTGTTTGCTAGGCCGCTAATATAATATCTCTACAGCAGGGGCGGGCGAACTTGTTCAATAGAAGAGTCATTGGCACAAAACCAAAAACACCAGCGAGCCGCAAAATCATTTTGTAGTGTCAAATACAATTCAATAAAGAATTCCGTTTTTTTTCATGAAATGGTCTACATGAAATCCCGTAGACCGCTTGGCAACTAACCTTACGAATTCGTGTAAACAAGTTCATAAATAAAACAACTATTAAATATGAGACAAGTTACTATCAATTTGAAATAGTGCTATTCAGCTAGAAGAGCCACAAAATATATCGGCGAGCCGCAGTTTGCCCACCATTGCACAGAAGAATGAGCGCGAAGGATAGAAGTGAATGATGATGAGCATTCTCTTTTTATGGCATTGAGAATTGGTCATTGCTACGTACAAGGGCGTACGTAAGGGGATGGGGGTTGGGGTTAAACTCCCCCGTTGAGCTTGATATTTTACAAAAACTTTTTTACCTTTGCAAAGGAGATCAATTGTTTTCGCATACTTTTTGCTTGTTAATTTTTCAACTTAATGCAAAAACCTGGAATACATTTGCAGGCCAATTTCAAGGAATATTGCAAATGGGCCAAAAAGTCATAACTAGGTTTTGGTGGGAATCTGAGTTACCACCTACATCCAGAAACCATCTCACCACCTTTTACAGACCTTTTTTCCACTACGCATGTTTAAGACTTTGTTCCAAAATAGTTCACTTTATCCGAAACAGTTGTCTTTATTTTGTCTGCTTTGGCTGAAAAGCGCATGCGCTGACCGCATTGGCTGCATTACCAATTTATGTAGCATGATAGAACTGTTGTAATACTCATAACAGCAGTTTTTAACATAGAAGTATTCAGGAATTTGATAATGTCTCAGCAGGGAAAAAGGAAAACTAAAAGTTTGCTTGACTTCTATACATAACAAAAAAATGCAAGTTTTCTTTTGTATTTTATGCGCATTCTCAATTCTTGTGTAGCTTAGCAAGATTCGATCTTGCAAACCGGGGTGTGCGCCAGCCAGTCCAGCCGCACACTCTGTGCTGAACCGCTCGTATTCGACAAGGCATTCGCGCAGCCTCATTTTTCCGTTGTAAATTGCTCTGACGCAGTGATGAGTGTGTTTTTCTACCATGTTTTAACACGCAGCGTGATATTTTTGGAGTTTGAACTGCTGTGCCGTAGCGTTGAGTTTATTTTCCTCCGATATTCCAACTTGGAGCGCTGATATTTTATATTCAGTGCAATGGCACATAAAATAAGGAGAGTGGATGTAGAAAAATATGCATATTATGTCAGCAAATGCATATTATGTCAACAAACTTCCAAAACGTTGGTTTGGAAACAGGAATGACATCAAATCGTGACGTCACAAAGAGTGCACACCAAATACAAATGACCACCATAAGTCACTGAATGAACCCCCTAATGAAAGGTTCAGTTGATGTAACGAGCACATGTAGTGCTAATCTGTATGACATCAGTCGCCGCAAACCTTCCAGAAGGGCCCCCAATTTTAAATAGCCTAGACCCCGAAAATGCAAATTCGCCTCTGCGTTTACCTTTGCGTTAGGTTTTCAGACTAAGCTTCTTGCCTCAAATTCATCAAAATGAGAGCAACACCTTTTTTAAGCTTTTTTTGTTGAAATAACTTTTTCTATGAGTGCCAATGTTTAAAGTGCACCGTTGAAAAAAGGCGACTTCACGAAAACTACGTTTGCAGTTGACTGCATCGCCTTGAACTACTGGGGCGAGCACAAGCGAAAGATGGCAATTCGGGACATTAATTAACAAAAAAGCAACCAGCAGCAACAGGGCTCCCTCACTGAGTTCACTCTACTACTACTAGGTTGCACTATCATTATATAGGGATAAGAGAATTACGATAATTCGCTTGTGGTGACGATCACAGTGACTTGTTACTCATGGACACCATCCAGCGGTGACCATTTATTTACATGTGGCGCCATCTTCTGGTCGCCACACTATCGGCTGGCTCTTATTCACTTTACTTGCAGTTGAAATTTACAATCTGAGCTCAAGGTTACGCACGAAAATGCACCAACTGCACTACCCCGCTACAAGAACGTCATTTTCCGGCACCATTACGTCATGCAGAAAACAGACGTTGTATTGCAACTGAGAAAAGTTATCTTTGCAAAGTTCTTCACTTCAACCGCCAAAACTTGTTGATAGGTCCACCAAACGACTGGCCTACAGCTTATGGCAGTTATTGAAAATATCCCACAGAACATAAAAAAAATAGCATGAGATGTGCCAAGAAATGTTTTTTTATATACTTTTGGCGACGGCAATTTTCAGGCATGCCAGCGCCTGAACATGCTTCTTACCGGGGCAGGTTAGGCTCACGATCTTGCCCAAGGAGCACCACGGCGAGTCACTCGGTGTCTGTGAATTGTTCACACAACCTTCCACTTGAGAGGCGGACACTCCACCGCTGGGCTATCGCTGCCCCAGCGAGATCTTCGTCGCCAATGCCTAGGTGTCAGGAGAATGTTATGTGCAGTTGGGGCGTTGTTGAGAAACCAACGATACGAGAAAAAGGATTAAGTTAGCCTTGACTATTTACCGTGATTTCATGAAAATTTTTTTATCAGATTTTGAGATGAGGGGCAATATGAACCGAAAACAACTGGAGCCCTAACGTTTTTAGTCTGCGGTCGAATGTCATCTCTTTCCTTTGTGCAAAGGAGTTTTGACTGAGATGGCTGAAATGGCTTTGTCTGGCGAGGAAGGTGTAGGGACTGGGGCACTATTGGTCCCCAAGTAAGCAAGCCCGTAAGGAGGGGGCGCAGGAAAAATTTTCGCCCCCCTTGGAAAGATGTTTTGGATGTAGTTTAAAACTATTGGACACAGTTAAAAAATTTGGGCCGCTCTAAAGAAACTCTTCGCCCCTCAAACATTTTATCAATTCACTCACTCCAAAGCCACATATCGTGTTCTTTTAGGCTAGCTTACCAGTCTAGAGCTAAACATGAAAATTGAAAAGCTGTAGAAAATGTATTTAAAATAATAACAAAAAACTAGAACTTTCAAACTCCTTTCAAAAATTAATTTTTGGTCAGCGAAGTGCCGCCCCCAGCCCCCCCCCTTGCTACGCCCCTGTCTGCCTCACTTCGTGTGATCTAAGACTTAATGTCTTATTCCGATGTCTAAAGCCTTTCAGCCAATCTTCCCCATCAAGTTCGTTATTCTCCCATGAAGGAGGTATTTTCTTATACAGATAAACAGCAAACTGATGTGCCACTTGTCGTGCTTGGATTTTACCAAGTCCATACAACAAAGAGGCGCAGGACAAAAGGTATGCACATAGTTGCTTCTCCTCACTGTCAGTAAAAATCTGAAAAAAGATACAAACGTAGTTAGTGTTTCACTTTGCAAAAAATAATTTAGAATACGGTGAATACTGTATGATCAAAAAACCAATGGTCTGGAGAAATAAACAATTAATGCAAAACAAGGACAGAAACAGCGACATACCTGATTTGTTGTGCAAGACTTCTTTGCAACATTGAATGTACTGCCATCTCGAGTTTGTATAACATATCGACATAAGGTGGACTTGTACGACCCATTATTCTTGCACGTTTTTCTAATGGAAAAGTTGTGCACCACAACATCTTTCACAGCAGTATTGACGGCACTCTGAGTAACTAAACCACAGACAGTATTTTGCTTAAAAGTTGGCATTATCCTTACGAGTCTGCAAAAATATTGGAGGCGTAGTCTCATCTTACCATACTACTTTGAAACGAGTTCCTAAGAGACTTGCTGTAGTAGCCACGCATGTTTCTTAATACAAATTAATAACTGCAGGACCACCAGGCATGAATATATAGCCTTATCTCTAATTGTTTGAAATGTCTTGGGTAATGAAAAAAAACTTTAATAGCTGACTGATCCCGGGACCGATGAGACGGTCGTTTCTCATTGGTCCCACGAGAGAAGTCGAGAGAAACGCCTACCACGAACGATATAGTTTTATTCAGGTCATCTGCAACATGAACGCGAAAGGCCAGACTTGGAACGAAAATATATGAACTGTAACAAGGCCCAGAGAAAAGATCCCGAGTTAACAACCTAGTGAAGTGGGACACCGTTGGTGGTGGCACAAATATACAAAGCAAGCAAACTTACGTTCTCGTATATAAATCGTAATCGAAGTCTCGGGCTAAGTCCTAGAAGCCCGTGTGGCGGAAGCGCCCCTGGGGTAAAAATACCGAGAACACAGCATAAAAACAAGCAAAAATGACACAGCATTGATACCTCTCCTTAAACACATTCAAAATCACAACTTTTCCACATCTTTAACACAGAAGAAACACGACTGAATACTCATTCTACAACTGCGTTAGATACCGGAATCCAAGGAAAAGACAAAACACATGTAGAAAATAACAAGATATCTGTAACAGAGATGAGCGGAGTGACATATTTTGCGATCCAGATCCAGTCCTGATTTTTTAAACTCAGTCCAAGTCCAAACACAGTCCAAAAGATTTTTCAAACGTAAAGTCCAAGTCCAAATGAAGTCCAAAAAATTTGAAAAATGCAGCCTTTCCACAACAAAAATGCCCCGTTTCTTTTCCATCAACTCATCCTAAGTTTTAAAGAGATTTACAGTCCGGATCCAATCCAAATTTAACAAAATTTGCTATAGTCCGGATCCAAGTCCAGTCCAATGCTTATCTCTCGTCTGTAACAGTGTTGAACATGATCCGGTCTCCGGATCGCGATCCAACCGGATTCTGCACTTCAAAACCGGATCCGGATTGGACTGGATTTTGAAAAAAACTCAACCGGATCAGATATGGATATCCAAACTGCATTGATCACTGCAGTAAAATGCTGATTCAGAGTTTTTTTCGGATATAAACCGGATTGGATAAAATATTTCGACAGGTCTACCGGATTAGGATCGGACCGGATTACTGAAAGAAAATTTTGGACTGGATTAGGATTCCAGAAATCTCCGATTTGTTCAACACTAGTCTGTAAGGATTAAGGAACGCCAATTGTGTTGCCAATGCAGAAATAAACATAGCTGTTTAGTGTTGCAAATGCAAAAACAAAAACACAATTGAATTGATCTGTCAAACATTTCATTTTGCGAAAAGTTTCAGCAACATTTTCGTATTTAGATTGGTGTTAAAATGCTTGAAATTACACCAATTTTTAATGGTATGGCACGAATTTCTTCTACACACAAGCATGGGTGTCGGAAGGCGGGCAGGAATTTGAAAATGTTAGTAAAAAAGGCTGTTTTCTTAGTTTAGAGTGGTAAAAACCCAATTTCACCACTTTTGGTACCCCCTAGAAAAACTTTGGGAAAAATCCACTAGTGCCCCCTGGATAAAATCCTTCCGACGCCCATGCACACAAGCATGTAAAATTACACCATTTTTGTAAAAAAATGTGTTGTAGCCTATTACATCATCTGGCAACACTGTTCAACAACACCAATGCGGTAGGCAACAGAGATCAGCACGGATCATCGGACTGGATCAGGACTGAAGTCAATTTGGCCGGATCAGGACTGGATCGGACTGCAATTTTTTTCAAAATTGGCGGATCAGGACTGGATCGGACTGAGAAAAGTTTTGTAATTTTGATGCGATTATTCTGAAAATATAAAAAATTTTAGTTGTGATCCGATTTCACAGGTTTGCTAAATGGTAGTGAATATTTTGCTATCAAATGCAAAAACTCTGCGGGGACTATTTTGCAATTCGAACTGCATCCACCTTTGTTCACATATAACGGTGAGTTCTAGTAGCAACGTAAACATAGTTGAGTGGTTAGTGTCTATGCCTGCTGTGCGATTGTTCGTTGGTTCTGCTCTCACCATTTTTTTGGCTTAACTTGTAGAGGTTACACCTTTGATAGGAGTGCTTTTAATAGGGTTGCTAGATGTGTTTTGTAAAAATACCGGCTTTTTTGTCAGCAGTGACAAAAAATCTCATCATCGAAAAAATAGTAGAAATAAGGTGTAGGTCGAGTTGTTGCAGTTATTAGTGAACATTGCGCATTCAAACACAGCCTATCCATATCTTTGCCATTGGTGATAGTAATAGTGATTGCGGTAAAAACTTTATCAAAGAGATTAATTTTTGTACATTTAATCACATTCACGATGAAAATTGTTTTGTACGAAAAGAAATTTAAGAAGACACTGAATCAACGAAAAATTGGTAAGACTTATTAAGAATACAATTTCTCAATCTCTGTTTTTTACGCAGTGGAGTATGAGGTTCACTAATCGTTACAATGTCATTCTCTTCCCGTCCATTTCTACGATTTCCCTGCATTCTTCTGCAATAGCCTAAATTTTTAGTTTTACTTTCCTTTTCCCCTGCAGTTGTTCAGACAGCAACTCCACCTGCGCTGGTTTTGACGGTTAATTGCCAAAAAATGCTCATACAGATCACGTTTAACACGAAGGTGTATGGTAGATACGACTACCAAAGGAACAGGGAAACAAAGAGACTTTGTGTATTGTTAAAGTTACAAGTAATAATAACTTGCTACATTTTGGACTTAATGAACTTCGCTGAAGGAACTGTCCTAACAAGTTTCACTACAAGAGTCATTATAATTTGAGAAGTTCCGCGTTAGTTCTGTTTGGAGTTACTCCAATGCATTTATTTTCAAAATACCGGCTTCAGGCACAGATTTTCGAAATACTGGCTTCTTACCGGCCTCTGCTAAATTAGCAGTAAAATACCGGCCAGGCCGGTGAAATACCGGCCATCTGGCAACCCTAGCTTTTAATGTACTTTTTCAAAAAGTTTAGGGTTTAGGTTTATGGTTGACGTTTAGGGTGTAGGCTATGTTAAAGTTTCGGTTTAAGGTTAACCTTTAGGGTTTAGGTTTACGAATTAGGTTTCGGGTTTAGGTTCATTTTTTAGGTTTAGGTTTGAAGTTTGGGTTTAGGTTTAAGTTTTGGGTTTAGGTTTTGGGTTTAGGTTTTGGGTTTAGGTTTTGGGTTTAGGTTTTGGGTTTAGGTTTTGGGTTTAGGT
>JGI24159J19872_10003836_pt1 | contig 18980 bp, 10 predicted proteins | sample Ectturendosymbi4_FD_19872 | JGI IMG/M metagenome (IMG submission 19872) | reverse complement strand
CTATTCAACCAGTTAACCCGAGTGGCCTATTCAGCCAGTTTAGCCCGAGTGGCGTATTCGATTCGATTGTGATCGAAGTCAAGTTCAAAATATTGTGAGTTTTGCAAAATTATTTCATGGTACGACTATTAGATTCTGATCAAAGATAAATTTAAGCGAAAGTGGATTTCCTGCCAATTTAATTTCATTTGCTGCGTTTACTCCGTTCCGAACTACATTTTAGATTTGATATTGCAAAAATGCTGGGGTAAATCAGCCACTTGCAATGTATGATTGTGCAATAAAAAGAATAAAAAAAATCAAAATAATAAAATAAAAGAATGGATTGTCAAACATTTTAAAACTCACTCTTTTGGAAGGAAGTGTTCTTTTTATTGTGCAATCGTCCAAGATTTTTAAACAAGCTTACTGACATTTTCAGTTTTGTGATTGAAATTGAAAATGAAACGTGTAAGCTCAACATCCAAGGGAGCTTCTTCAAAGCTGTGTTGCGTGCATTGATTTTCTACTTTGTTTTCTCTGGCAGAAAATTCCCGTGCCACACGGTACCTCTTGGCAAATGGGAAAAAATTACAATCTTGAAGCTTTTGCGGTAATCGAAGTTAAGAATTTTTTAAAGCTCAGCGCCTGATAAAATTCAGTTTGAAATTTAACATCATTCAAAACTGCCTTAGCTGTTTTTCTCTTTCCGAAAGATAGGATTGCTCGAACCACCTTCGTGCAGAAGGTCTTCTAGTTTGAGATTTTCGAATCGCAAAACGACAATTTCTAAAAGGAACGTGGGTCATTTTTACTTTGACAGAAGTTGATGGATGCGACCCAAATTTAAAAGAATATCTTCGGGTTTGTTTGAGAATGTAAGTCGCTCGTAAGCTGAACAATATTTCATGCAGCAGAGTTTCCGTTTCTTGGTTCGCCTCAAGTTACATCGACTTTTCGTACTTGACTGCTTTCCAGAGTTCATAACCATGCGTGGACTAACTAGCGGCAAACAATTGGTGAAGTAGGCTCAAGGTTTCTAGATCTACTTCAAAAATCAAGGGATCATAAACTCGAAAGAAAGAAGAACTAGGCATACACATAGAACCAGATTAAATAAACCTAAAAATTGTGTTATAAACAGCAGCCGATGGCGTGTGGTTTCTGCGTTTGTTTTTCGGAATTACCTGAGCGTATTCACAAACGCCCCTCTGCCTCCCCTATGCTCGGTATAGTGAGTAAATGCTCTTATTTCTTGTGCACTGTCACTAAAGTATGTGATAGTACGAGACAAACACATGAATATCACGTTACAAAAAATGTCCATTTGCAATACGGTCAACACTGCGCAGGCGTCCTGGAAAGCATTTGGTTGAAAGCAAGTTTCATTATACCACTCGCTTTGTACTTCTTTTAGAGGGTCACGAGTGGCTTGCGGGCCCTCATCTCCGCTTGCTCTTCGCCGTGGGTCGCGCGACTACTTTTGCAGTGAAAGCTGCACTGATGACGAGTCAACGGCAGTGCCGCCCGTGAACCGTTTCATTGCATCCATTCCTTAACGAGCACTCGGCTGGAGGTCGCAAGTACTGTTTTTCAACTTTTCGGTGTGACCCAACAGGGATTCGAACCCAGCCTGCCAGCATTCTATCTCCTTTCTCGTTCGCTTGGCCGGCTTTACGTTGTACGAAAAGTAATTTTGCCAAGCTACCAAGTGTTACTGTCACTTTCCGGACGCAACGCGTAAACATACCATTTCAGAGCTTGCAAAAAGTGTCACGGCTAGGAGCGATGCTGTTGTGCTTTCTTCCCTGACAAACCCTTCTGCCAGGGGCGCTGTAGTTAATACTGATGGTTTGAGTTTCCCATATTGACTATCGGCTGCTCCCGTTTGTAGTTTGGTCTTTCTATCGCGTCGCCAATTTTCACTATTTTTCTGCAAAACGAACTTGTAACTGAACATGGATGTGCACTGAGAATGATAAATATAAAGAAAATCAATTAACGTGCGACAAACTACATTCGATTTCTTTGCAAAAACGTAGCAAAGTACGAAATTTTTATCCCATTCGATAGAGATTAGCTTCCCATTACTTTTGACACGGTTCGTTGCTCTGTAAGAGACAAGCAATCTGAAGCAGAACTGCCTCGCTCTCGCGTTGGGCCTCAAGGGCAGAGTTATAGCGGCAAACACATGGTTTATAACTTGGGCGTTACCAGCCCGAATGTTCTCGAAGGGTTCACTTTCCTTCGTTTGTTACCAATGGTTGGCAACTTAGCGTTGTTACGGTTGTGAGACCGTGCTCGGACCGTATGTGCACAATGCAAATTGGAGTAAGCGCTGAAAGAGCAGCAAGGCAACGGCAAGGTAAGCAGAACCTGCACAGCGGAAAGTAACCTTGGCGAGGAAGTTCAAATGAGCCAGCGAGGCACTGCAATGGAACATGATTGTTTGATTTTCAGGTCCACCTGTCTGGTTCAAACTCCGGAAGGAGCTGTGGCGTGCAGGGCGTCTACGTCACGTTTGAAGTGATTCGAGAAGATTCGCTTTGTGTACATTTTTTAAATGAGGCGGAAATCATGTGACGTTAAATGTGCTTCAAGTCGATATGCGCAACAGCGTAAGGAAATCGTTTTGTCTTCGTGTAACGCTTCTCACCGAGTGTGTCAACCACAGACCACGCGTCGTGAAGAATCCGTACGGGCATAAACAACGCAGAATTTGTCTTAACATTTTATTCTTAATTTTGTTTTCCCAACATTTTGCAAATTAATGTGAAATTTATAAAACGGAACTTTATTGAAGAATTCAAATTACCATAAAGGTATATTCAGGCAATGATTTATCTTGTATCTGAAACAACATTTTNTGCGTTGCTAAGAATATTTGCAGCAATAACATGAAATTATTTTTTCTTAAAAAGGTGATACATTCTTACCTTGGCGGGTAAATTTGGTACAATCTATTCACTTCCTAATTGCAACTGACAATAAGCATATTTGCGCCGTTAACACAAATGCAAAGCTTCTTTAGAGACAAGAACGAAATTAGCATGAAGTCGAAGGTTAAAACAAGATTATATATACATGTATGGATCAGTTGTACTTTTTACGTAGATCATTTTTTATCACGATTGCTGACTACACCGTGGGTGACATAAGTATTTCTGCGTTTTAATTTTCATCATTCCGTCACTTCATATGAGACAAACACAGCCGTGTTCTTTGAAAATGCTTTGCCAGTATCAGTAACTGATAGAGTTCTTAAGCAAAATGAGTATACTTCACTTTCTGAGTTATGCACAAAATGCTTTTTTACCGTGATCAGGAAATGTCTCCAGAAGTTCTTCATCTTCTTGCTTATTTGTGTGTTTTATGGAAAGTAGTGGCAGAGTGCATTTTATATCTTTGAGAAGTTTACGACCTGAAGGCAGGGACGTGCCATGGTTGAGAAAATCGTGCACGCATGCTGTTTGTTTTACGTTTCCACCGTACACATTGAAAACAAACCTTCTATTCACTTTATATGGGCATGTAAGCCAACTGCTGTGCGTAAAAATAGATATTTAGGTCCAAGTCGTAACTTGTATGTGGTTAAGATGATGGGAATCATTTGTCTACGTTGCAGAAGGAATTTCAATGAAACTCATCTGTGACCAATGCGCAACAAGTTGAGCTGAATTTTGTTAATGTAGTCAGTCTGCAAAATATCGCATAAAATTTTTGCTATGTCTAGTTACAGTAGCTAAAACTAAAACACACGTTAATTGGCACAGAGATTTTCTAATTTTTATGCAGCAACACTTGCACTTTTAAAATTTGTTACGGTATAACTTCACATCAATTAACGCTGTATAATGTTGGGGGCCTCATACATAACACAACACAAACCTGAACTCATTTCAGATAAAATACAAAAAAGAAAACGACTACGAAATCGCAAACGCGAAAGAACAAAACGCCTTTGATCACGATCTTATGATCACCAGGGAAAAGAGCTTCGACGTATATGTAATTGGAGGAAGAATCAATTGCAACTAAACATTTGAAGCAGAAGAAAAACTATTAAACCTAGGCAAAGCCATCATAACATCAAAGCATCGCTCAGTTGAAACGTGCGGCTAAATTCAAGTGCATAGATCAGCTACAGCGGGACTATACCAAGCTCATACATGGTTTGGTTTAGAAGTTTTGTTTCTTGTTACTGGGAACATACACAAAGGCAATCAGAACATTCGCAAAAGCGACCATTCCCAGTCAGCAAATGAAAAGAAGATGCGTTCATCCGCGTTAAACCGAAATCACAGGCCAGTAACTGTCCAGTCATTGGTCGATGCAATTTACGCTGAAAGTCAAAGTTTATTGTTACATCATCAAATTTCCAGTGACGCAAACGTAGAGTACAGAGTTTTGTCTCATCTCAGCGACCAAACAATTAAAGCTGCCGGTCTTTCAAAGGTTTTACCTGCTGGCATTTCTCATGAAAATTTGCTTGCGACTGTTTACGTCAGCGCCACGATTTTGTGGATTGCAGACCAACCGTCGCAGGAAATGGTATATGACATCATGTTTTGCAATATCCGTTTCCACATAAATTGTTCGAAACTCTACATTTGGTGTCCGCAGATCCTCTTTACTGCTTACGTTCGCAAAACGCCTGGTTATCAACAACTCAAAGTTGTACGTGCGTCAGTTGATCTATGAATACACACTTGCATTTTGTGCGTAACAGTCTTGTGCAGGAGAGAATATGACGTAGTTTTTTTTGTGATCAGAACCACCCTTGTTTGGGCAAATCACTAGTGTTCTCAGTGAAACGGCGGAGAGGCAAGCATGACTTTTCTTTAAAATAGAAACCACATACACTTTTGGTTAAACGTTTTGTGCTTCGCAAAGGTTTCAAACCACGTTGAAATGCTTTTTGCGACATGATTGTTGTTGATGCTGTTACGAAATGCTTGACTACTTGACTGAAACACTGTGGATGAAACGTCGTTCAGCAGTTGTTAGCGCTGACTAATTTTTATGCAGCAACATTTGCACTTTTAAAATTTGTTTCAAACCGACTTTACGAAACGCCTGCTGTAAATGATTTTTGTTGTTCTGTTGGTTTGTGGAAAGGGTTTAACAGTGGCATATCTAGGGTATGGCAGGCATGACTCGTGCCATGGGCACCACGTTGATGGGGGCGCAAAAATTATTTAGCAAAAATCAAAATTTTTGACTTGCAGTTTCTTCAACCTCTATTTTGCGCCCCATACAGCGATTAAATGCACAGCTGCATCGATACAGCGCCCTTAAATGCAATAATTCCGGCGTGTTGCGCCAGCATCAAGCATTGTGACAAAACTCTGGTATTGTGACACAACAGTCAGACTTTGTGACAGAACATGAACGCTCGCTTTCAATATCTACCAGACCTCGACCTCACGCCATAAGAAAGCAGTTTTGCCATTTTTGCTGATTTGCTGCTAAATCTAGCAGGCTTGTTCACTGTTTGCTGTAAAATTTTCAATCTAGCAGTTAGCTGATTTTCTAGCAGGATTTTGAAAACTGTTTGGCAGGTTTAGCAGGTAACAAATTTCTGAACAAAAATTTGTTCCAGCAATTATTTGAGATGAAAGCTTTTGCACCTTCCTCATTCAAAAATTCATCCTCTTCTTTCTGACGCTTTATATTGGTCCAGGCACAACCAGCTGCCGTTAATCATTTGGATTTTTTATTATGACGCATCCAAGCTGACGCTGACTAAAACAGATATCATAATTACAATTTGCTGGATGGCTTGGTGATGCCTAAATTAATGATTTGCTTTTGTGCTTAGTGGTCGCGTTAAGTTAATAGACTATATTGGTAGAATATGTTTTCATCCCACGACACATATGAGATATTTGCAGGAGGTTTGGTTACACCAGGAAGTAATAATGTCTGGTAAAAAATCCCTGGTAAATCAAAGCAGTATTTTCAAACGGTTCAACACATATGGTAGCAAGATTCAGAACCTAAAACTTGGCTCAGTGCCTATCCAGCTTATTCAAGAAAAGCTCACTGCGAAGTTTGTTTATATAGTGCAATCATAGCGAAATATTGTGAACTTAAAAGGAAGCAAAAAGTGCTCAGACTAAAGAACGTTTTGCATGCTCCCAAATGCAAATACCACAAAGTTTTGAGTTACAAAGACCAGAAAGTTGTAAGGCTGAAGCTATGCTCAGTCTGTTTATCGCTGTGTATTGGTCTGTAAACACATACGAACATTTGGAAGAAATTGTCAAAAACTGTCTGCCATACAAGAAAGAGGTAAGCAGCAGTTACGGTGTTCAATATGTCGACGGAAAGAAATTTCGGGGCCGAAAAGTGTGATGGCCAAGACCGACATTTTCTACCCTTGTCCACTGATAGTGATTGCAAGATCAAAATTGATGCATAGCTTTACAAGCTCATTTTAAACACCTCAAAAATGGCAGGTTTTTTAGAAGAATTTCACTACTTTTAGGAAATTTAGCTGAAAATTTGTGACAAGATTTTTAGCAGGATCTAGATGTTTTTTGTGACACCATTTAGCAGATTTAGGTGACACCCATCTGGCAACACTGTAAGATAGGCTTGTCAGTTCCTGCTGCTGTGTTTCAGGCAAGAGAATGTTAGTCAGTCTTAACTTAGTAAGAACGTGGTTTAAGTCAGTGACTGTGAGAATCTGACTGTTACGCAAATAACTGCTCTTAAGCTCCCACAGATTTACAAATTACTTGAAACTGCTGCAGAACACTCCGACTTTACGAAATTTCTTTGATGACCACTTGTGTCCGATTAATGGGCTAAAGCCTGATCCATAGGCGTAGCCACGGGGGCCCAAGGGGCTATGAACCCCAAATTTTTAGAACGTATAGTCCTTTCGTGCTTAGAGAGATGTTTGTCCAAAGAAAATGGTGTTATTCGCCAAAAATCAAACATTTTGGCCCCCCATAATTTTTTGGCCCCCTCCAAATGTTTGGATGGCTACATCACTGGCCTGATTCGTTAAACTGTGGAGCGTGAAAGGCTCGCAAGGGGAGCGCGGGTATGACAGCGACGTTTTGTTGAAAGGCAAGATAATGGCAAATAAATTTTTGTTCTGTTTTTTGGGTTTTATTTTGAGGTTACATGAGGCGCGAGTATCAGTGACTGACGCCAAAGGGGGGCTTCTGAAAAAGTTTAAGAATCTCTAGCTAGGCTAAACCAGCAGTCCCGCCGCCACGGGGCGCTTGGTGGGCTTAACCTCCCCAAACAAAGCTTCAAACCCCCTAAAGTAAACCATGAATCACTATAAATCAGTGGAGTTTTTGTCAATTTTATAATGCCAAGCCCCCCGCAAAAACGCAAAGCCCCCCCTATTGAAAACTTTGTGGCGATAGTTCTAGGCTAAACACAACGCCCAGTCCATAGATAAGGGAAGAGAACCATAGCGACTCCTTGAAACATCAGCAGCTAGTATTGTTACCGTACCAGTTGAGCAAAAAATGTTAAGTCATGAACGAAGAGATGAGCTTGCTTTTTCTGTCAATTGGTTTGGCTGTCGCACATTAAAATGTGGTGTTGCTCTTGTATACTTAACTTATTCTACCATTCAAAATAGATGTGGTTCAGTTAAAAAAAAATTTGTTCGGTGTTGCAGTATGTCGTGTGTTTTTTTTTGCAAGATTTACAATTTGGTCAGCCAGTACAATAGAAAACTAGGTATCGTTGTTATCTGAATGTTTTTATAATCTGTATAACAAAAATAAATGAGTGTAAAAGTGTGTTATGGTCATTATGGGCAATTTACAATTTTATTTGCTGAAACGTTTAAAGCAAAAGCAAACATACATTTTCTGTTTTAAACTATTCATTTACTTCATAGTTTATCTTTCGAAAAACTTGTGTCTATATCAAATATTTGAATATTGAAAAGGGCGCACATTCAAACTTTGCCATGGGAGCAAATTTTAATAGATACGCCACTGGGGTTTAGCAATGAGTTTGCCATTGCTGCTAGACGATGGAGGTGTTACCATTGGTTTATTTCATGTTAAAACTTCTGGGGACATAGCTGATTGTAAGTCGTCATTGAAGATACTTTTCAAATAATTTTCAAATAAACAATTCCTGAAGCCCAAATGGAAAATTCATCGGAAGAATGTTCATCAAAAGCCATAGTGCGAATCTAGAAATTACAATGTTATTGTACCTTTCATCGTGTGAAGCAACNNGTGTGCGTTTCGAAGATAGCAGCAAACAATNTACATNNANNGCAAGGCGNGTTCGAAAATATTTGAGAAAATTCAGGCTCCGTAAACAAAATCAGCACAACTTGCACAACCGAGCGCAGAAGAAATANTGCGTTATCTGCTGTACAGAGAAAAAGAACACANCTTTAGTCTGCTCTCTAAGGGAGAATATCGTGCCTGGTGGAAAGTTTTGTCACGTGATGTTTACAGAATCGCGGGGTCACTNCAATCAAAGCACATCAGCGTTATTGTTGAGCATCATCATCTGAGCCGAGCACCTGCAGCTAAATAGCATTCGTTTAGGGTCGAGTGCGTTGGAGGACGATTGCTGATGAGTATTAAATCGCAGCTGACGCTGTCGAGCGTAGCTGGCTGAATAGAATACCTGGAAGCACGCCGCATGTTCGTGGATTTCGCGTTACGTCGCGCTGTCGCAAACACGACGTTCCATGTTGAGATGTTTTACTTCCGCAGTCACGTCACCGTGCAACTTGTATAAATGTCACAAACACTCGCATGCATGCTCGGGTTTGTCGTCGAAGGCTTCGCTGAGACTTTTGACGTTGTTGTCACTTCAGGCCCATGCTCTCAAGTGAGGGGGTTTGTTTCTGTTTTCTTTTTGACAAAATATGATTTGCAATAGTCTTTGTTTTGATTTTCAACTGGAAATTTTTGAAAGACGTTTGCCAATGTGACACAACGATTCAGCCATTCGGAGGCTACGAGGAAAGCATAGTTTATAGTTAACCTTTCACCACTTAGTGACATTGCACGTAATTTTGAAAAAGAGTTCTATCATGGAAAAACAATTTTATCAAGTCAAAAGCATTTTAACAACATATGCGTATAGAGGATTTGGTTGTAACTACTTTCTGTTCCTTTGTCATCAATTAGCCGAAAATCTTATGGTACTAGTTGGACAACTTGCTCGATGGATTGCCTACTAGCGTGCAGAAATATTGTGTCAATCGCTTGCTGCTAGGTTGTCGCTCAGAAATTTAGCGTTTGAAAATTGCTTTTCGTTTCAAACGCAGCTCAAAATTTTGATTGCTTGTATACAGAGGTTAGCGTAGGCGTAAGCAGGAGAGTCAAATTATGTTCATCAACGCTCAGGTGGAGGCTTTCTCAATCTGAAATGTTCACCTTTTAGGTGGTTCAGAAACATTCACCAGGCGAAATTTCGCCGTTTCTTGATTCGCTTTCAAACGGCGGCGTTGTGGTGTGTACTTTACAAAGTCTTTAGTTCTTTTTTATTTATTTTTTGTGACAGTGTTTGAAAATATATGACCAACTTTGAATTGAATCTCTGTACCAAGTTGAAATGAAAAAAAGGGAAAACCTGCTGCAGTTAGTTACTTAAATCCCCCGCCACGTGTGGCATTGCGTCGAACCTGTTTATAAGTTTGTTTTGTAAAACTTACGCCCTGTTGTTTGCGCCTGACTGTGTCATGCAAACCAACCACGAATTGTGCAGTTAAAACGTGTAACAAAAAAATCCGTGCAATGCTTCATTAGTCGTTTCACCATTTCATAGGCAAGACAAGCTGAATGGAAAATACGCGGCAAATTCATTAGAAAAGGTATTCGAAAACCGAAAATTTGATGAAAGAGAAGCTAATGTCGGGTTGTAGATAATGCAGGGAAGACCGAGGTGTTCATTTTGTTGAAAAGAACTTGCTGTTGATTGACATAAGACACAAACCGTCGTTCTGTTTCTTCCCAATGCCTTCGCACTCTTAGTTCCTCACAACTTGCCGAACTGTGCTGATCTGAAAACAAACTATCGCATGAGAGGAATGCTGTGTGTAAAAACAACGGCTTCCTCATTGCTCTCTGGTCTGGTTGGAACATTTCAGAGTACAACTTGCCTGTTGCTCACTGAGACGGTTAGTATCTGTTTGTTATGACTTGAGCGAATGATCCCATCCCAAGCATTCCATCGTCTTTAGACACTGAAGCTTTCCAGGGCAACCGCTTGTGTGATCGGAAGGAGCTTTTTGTTTGTTTTGGCGTGTTTCGTCTTCTGCGTGTGTTGTGATGAACCACGAAAGCCAAGGTTTGCGGGGGAGTTTGCGTGGGTTGCATACAGCGTAACCTTACTTCCTGGACAGCAAACGATAAGTAGTGCGAAAATTGAAATATTTATTTACCTAAGGAATAGTTGTTTTCGATCAGCAGCGTCATGCGAGAGAATTCGAAAGAACTGCTTCGGTTTTTACAGAATCGCAGTGCATCACCTTGATCCGACAGAATTACCGAATCAGGTAAATTTGAGAGGGAGGAGTGCTTCCTCGCCGCTCCTGACGTAAAACTAAGTGCCATCAAGCCCTTTGTGGCCCCGGGCCATTCGTGCGCCGGGAAATGATCGTCGTTCACGATAATGCCTTTCGCAACTTTAAATAAACTGAAGACCCATAAATTGACTTGATGCTTGCGCGTTACAAGCGACCATTAACATCAGTCGGAACTTTTGTGTGAGTTGCATGGAGCTTGGTTAAGTTAGGTTTGATGTTTGAAAGTCAGGCGGGAACTTTGCAGGTATTTAGTGCAACTTGGTATGCAAAACCTGGTAAAGCACAATTGCAAAAAGTGCTAAAGTTTTAAAATAAAAGCGATTTTCAAGAATGTTAAAGGATGTTCTGTGCTTTTCATTCAACTTGAAAGGTAGATTTTCATGAACCTTGCAAGTGTTAGAAAAAAACGAAAGTGAAACCGGCTGAATTAACTCTTGAGATTTCTGTTAATTTGCAAAAATGCCATAAATCTGGAAATCTTATCTCCAGTTAGCCACAAAAAGAAAGGAATCAAGTGCAAGATATTCATTTAAGGGCAACATAACGCATTGCATATCTCCTCAGAGATTCTCTAGAACATTAAATAGTAATCAGAATAGCCTACATCACTCAATAATCAAAAACAATTTTTGGAATTATCTTACACGGCTTGGAAATAGCTGGTTAGTGTCTCATTATTTTTTGAAGCCTGTTCGCAGTCAGACATGTAGCTTCACGATATTGCTCGCAACAAGGCTGATTTGATGTATTGACTTGTTGCCATGCATCATTACGTGACGCAAACGTTCTGGTGCGGTTTTGTCACGATCTGGGTGCGGCGAATCAAAGCACTCTGCCTTGAAATTTGAGTGTGCTTTGAAACCGCTTTGGAAAAAGTGAAGCGGTAGCCTTCAGCAAGTGTTCGGCAAAAGGGTAGGAACTGGGCAATTTATGATAGTAACAAAGTCCGTTTTCTTTTAGGCCTCAATGAGAAGATTGCTATTTTGCCGGTGACGCAAACGCCTCAAGCGTCTCGCCAAAGTCATGCACAATCTTATCTAATTCTAAACAATGTTGCATTAAGAATACGGTGCAATCAAGAACATCATCGCGCTTGTTTATGGAAATATACAATACGAAAGAAAGTTTCAGTTTCTTCAGAAAGAAAGGCATGAGCCAAAGATTTTTTCAAACATGTCAGTCTTTGAAAACTTCCATTGATTTTGAAAAGATTTAACTCTAAGTGAATTTTTATTGGATAAGCACTATCAGGCAGTTGGTGCCGAATGGCCATAAAGCAAGTTGTTCTTAAACTACTGAATGAAGAGGTTCCTATTGAAAGTGTATTTTAGATATCCAGGTGTAATTTAACCTGGTCATTGATAAATGGAGTAGCAAACGAAAAATCCCCGAATAACCAATCTGGAATATTCTTAACTGATGAGCATCTTCGGTATATCAAACAACCGTGTGATAAATTTATGATGTAGGTACATTTACCACTTTAATCAAAATGTCTGNGTTTTTGCAAAAAATAGGAGGCCAAAAATCCTAAAGGTTATTNAAAATATTTACATTGTTTGCTAAAACGAAGCATAGATTATAGGATGCCAAAAGTCTCAAAATGTCTTCCGAGTGATTGTTGCTTTTCAAAAAAGTTTTCCAGCTGATTGTTTTCCTATCACTATCCAAACGTTCAAAACCCCTGATAGACGCTGGTTGTGGATTTCATTTTCGAGCCGAGACCCAAGTCTTGTGAGTCTGTAATTTGTTCCTATCATTGAACCTTTTGAATCTACCTATTGAATCTATTTGAGTCCAAGTCAAGTCTTCAAATGTCATGATTTCACACAATTAATGTCTCATGATAGTCTAAATATTTTACGAACCATTTTTCATTCAAAAGTCACGCGCTCTGTGATCAGAAATCAACGGTGAGTCAGAAAAGAATGTCCCACAATCCTGACACATTTCAATCCAAACCATTTCAAATTAGTTTGAATGGAGTTGATTCAAGTTCGTTGGTAGTAAAGGAAACGTTCCCGTCTTTGAAAATTAAAGTTTCCCACTCGAGTCGAATCATCGAATTGAGATATCACATTTTTGCTTGAAGTAATACACGACTGCCGCCTACTTGCCAAGCAAATTCCTTTGCGTTTCAAAAAGAAGTAATTTTTTTCTTTTTAGCCTATTTTTGTTATATCGACAAATCAGGTAATCGTAAAACCTTGCTTTGCAGNATAACACCAGGTCAATATTTGAGATGAAACGTTTGACTATTTCGTTTACTGCTGTTTGGATTTTAAATTTGCTGCGTGTGTCGAGCTCTTTAGAATGTCTTTCCACCATCAAGAGCCCAACTGACACAATCCCACCGGATAGAACCACCAATTGCACATCTTCATCTCAAGTCTGTGGAAGGGCCGACTTTGAGTTGACTGCTTGTAAGTAACCTCTGATTTTGCTCGGTTCGTTGTTTTTGATCCCAGCTTATATCAGAAAGATTCGTCTTGCACTTAACGTATGCAGATAAATGGTTTGTTCATTGAATTTTTTTTTTCTAAAATATAACTTCAAGAGAGTGGTTAGCAGAGTTGAAACTGAACCGTCGTACCTGAGAGTTTTGCATGGTTTGCTTTCTCTGCCTTTATAAAAGAAGTACGCATTTGGGGTGATGAATTTGAAAAACCAAAACAAACGCAGAACTCATCAAAAATGAAATATGTGTGTAACCACCCTTGCTGAAAAATCAGCGGGATTTACATTAAAGCCATACAAAATCATATAACCTAACTAAAGAATTTTGTTTGTGATTATGCTCACAGTGTAGAAAAAANAAATTTTGCCTAATCTTTTGTTAGCAGANATTGGTTTGTTTATTNCTATGTTTGTCNTTCTAACACAGAANAGCCTGAAAATTCATTTCTCTGATTGCAGTTGCAGGAGTCAATTCTGTTTTCAAATGCGTTGAGAAAGCCGAGTGTTTGCCAAGCAATTGCCAGTCGTTCGTCGGTATACATGGGACTTCATTCAGGTTAGCAGCATTTTTGAAAAATTTCCAGCTTGAGCCAAAATGATCATGTTGCATTTTTGCCGAAAAGTTTTTTTTCCATAAACCTTCAATACAGAAATTTGGAACGGTTCTGCCTCTCTTGCAAATATTTTTTTTTGAAATATTTCCCGATATGCTTTTGCCAAGGACAATTTTACATATGAGTGACATGCGTTTTTCTGTTAGCACCTTTTACAGCATTCCTTGGCAGCGAGAAAATCTCTGAACATATTTTGGAGATGACCCTGCCTCAAGCCCGTAAACAGGGCGGGCGAAGTCCCCCTTGAAAAATGTTTGCCCCTCTGGAAAATAGCGTTGGACATACTTTAAAACTATTGGACATAGTTCAAAAAATTTGGGCCCCTCTCGGAGAACTCTTCGCTCCTCCTGGTGTCCCAAGCTGGTTACGGGCCTGCCCTGCTTTCTATGGCCAACAAACAGCAAGCAAATATAATATTATCCAAAACGCTCGAAATGGGTAATAAATTCAAAATAATGGACAATCTAGTTTATGTGATCGAATATGTATCTCTAGCGGTGTAGTAAATTTGTAGTGGCTTGGGAAGCTGAAGCTGCTCTAGCAGTGAATCTTTTATCTGTAATTTTTATGTCTTTTTCACCATTTGTTTTCTATAAAAAAACTGTTCGGCGTATCATGCTCACAAAAAAAGTTGAAGAGAGACCAATGTGTCGCATGGTAACGTGGGCGAAACTGAGACATGGCCTGTGAAATGTTTTAAATCTTGTATAGATTTAAATTGCGCCTAAAAAGTGATTGCTACATCAATTTTAGAGCATCAAGTCTCGCATCTTTGCTGTGAATTGTCAGTTTTTCTATACCTTCTTCATTAACGTTTCCGAGAACTTAACGTGCGAGCGTTACGCAAGTACGTCATGTAAACGCTAACAATTATTTTTTGTTTCACTCTTTATTTCGCCATGTCTTTGGCAAAAACGTCTATGAGTTTGGGAAAAATGTACCAGAAGGTACAACAACATTTATAAACCGAGATCGATGGACTTTCGTAAAAGTTAAGTACTTAGTTGTAACTACATTGGATGCATTTTCTTGACGCTGCTTTCAACACGATTGGAACGCGAACAGCACATTTCTCGCGTTGACCAATGCAGCTACGAGTGTAAGTTTGTAACTGAAATATTGTGTAGGCCTACGTTAACTTGGATTAAGTGAGTTTTTATTGAATATGAATCTCCTAAGCATCTAATTTGCACGCGTATTATAGTGTTGTGGTATAAATACGCCCAACGTAGACAAAAGCACCCTGAAAGCTAAAACAGCTTGCCCTTGAAATCGTTTGATCCATTCAATTCAAGAAACTTCGCTTTAGGTTTTTATCAGTCGAGATTTTAATCAAACACGTATTTCGCTTGCAGTTCGTGCCAGTTTAAATGCTGCTACAGCAACGTTTGCAACAATCAAAGTCTGAGTGATTTTCCTTCCGAGCCACCGACAACAACTTCTCTCCCGATGCCGCCTGTACCTGTTCAGCCCACCACGCCTGCTACACAACCCAAAGTCCCTACTCAGCGTCCATCGCCACCAGTGCCTTCAGAGACGTCAGAGGCAACTTCGGTAAGGCACGCGCAGTCAGAGGGTAGATGCTTGCACTGCACGAGATTGAGCGGCAACCAGAGCCGGATTAAAGGATAGGGGGACGGGTGCAATTTTCACTGGAGGGCCCTTATGACGTATTTCATGACGTCATCGTTTGTAAAATTTGCTTTCGTTGACTCGCAACGTTCTCGTGTGCTTTTTTCCGGTAGTCCATTACGTGCTTACCGATTTCACTCGATTGATAGCCGCACGAAATGGTGTCAAAACTTAATGTAAGCTGCCCTTGATTGTAAACCGCACTTGATCATAGGTTACATAAGCCTCTGAGATGCAGTCGCGATTTTCACGCGCTCGTGCTTTACCCGTTAATTGGCAATCCCGGTATTGATGATGCTTACACCACTACAACTGCCTTCTGTATTTCATGACCCTTCCTGTGACGCTTGTGTACGTGATGCTGAAGAATATCGAATCCGAAAGAAGTGTTTGATCGACAAAAGGTAGCCAAGGAAAGACTGAGCGTCATCTATACCTTTCGATAAAGTAAAGTAATAACAACTCTAAGCCGCCCTTGATTGTAAGCCGCATGAAATGATGCAAAAACTTTATAAGTCGCGGCTTACAATCGAATAAATATGATACTAAGTTGCACATACAGTTAGCTGCGAGAAGAGAGCTTATGATTTAAACATTACAGTGCATTCTTAATAAGAAAAAATATTTGCACAGGCTAGAAAGTAACTCGGCAAGAAACAATATTCACCCGAACAATAAACAGAAACCAAAGATTACAAACAAAATACCGGAAAAATAGCATGTCAATATGGCCAGCTAGTCTGAGTATGAAAGGTGCTTCGAAACATATGTCGTGCGTTTCACCTATTTTTTCAGGTGATCTGGTTAACGCCACTCTTTTAACGTTACTGCTTGAAAGCTTTGCTGGAAAAAACGTTTCAGTCGCGGCGTTTTAGCTAACACTGCCGGATTCTTACGCTTTTTCTCCTTAGAAACTTCGCCAATTTTAGTTGTTGATGGCATTACAGATTTCAGCATCGCGCTAGCTAAACACTGCAATCTCGTTTTCTGCTCTTTCTTTCCACAAATCGACTGATCGAAAACCTTTTCTGACGGACCACGCAATGACATGTGGTATAAATGGCTTCACTAGCTTCATATGTTTCTTTTTATGATGTAACTCAGTGGTTCTCAACCTTTTTTATCCCATGCACCCCTTGAACCGTTATTCACAGATAAAACCCCTTTTAGAAATTTAGTTTGTAAAGTAAACTTTTACATCAGTACACTAAGAAGAGAAAATAAAATTGACAGTTGATAAGCTCTTTGGCCTCTAATTTAATTAATACCAAATTATTAGTAAATAACTTTTCTGAATAATATTTTATAATGAAAAGAATAATGCAAGAAACAAAATAAATGTCTTGTACTCACGATGCGAATTTAACAGTCAGTGGGATACTTGTTATTGTTTTTTTTTGACAATTCATGGATCCGTGGAAAAGTATTAGAAAGCGCACAAGGCATGTCATTTCCACATCCAATCTGTTTCTTTGTTTTGTTTTCATTTGCAAGAGAGTTGAGCACCCAGATTCGCATAGATATTTGGAGACAAACGGAAGGATACCTTGGATAAATGTCTTAATTGCAGAACTGCCCATTGTTATGTAGTAACGCGTCATATCGATAGTGTTGCCGTTCTGAACGAAGTCCAGAGGCGACGTGGGCTATAATCTGTGTGCTGCGCATAAACGTGTGGCAATTTAGAGAGCAGCTGGGCGTGCTACACCACAAAACAATTAAGAAACTTACAGAACTGGACGCAACAGCTAATGCATGCTTAAGCTATATTACATTTTAAACAAAATCCTAAACAAAAAATTCACCCCTTGCAAATACAAAATTCCCCCCTGTTGGGGAATTCTCCCCGGTTGAGAACTCTTGATGTAACGCAAGAATACTAGCCATCTGAGGAAAAGTGCGTTTCCACCATACGTTACCCTTTATGACGAAACAAAGGTCGCAGTTCGGATGCGGCTACCGCCAGACGGCACAAGAAATTACAGAATCATTGATACTAAACTGCAACCACAGCAGAACTAGTTTCTGCTGCTTATGCACGCAAATAGTATCGTTTTCGCGACATTTGTGCAGTAGGCGTGATGCACGAGTAGATACACCCATGCCAAAAGAACGAATTTTAGGAAAAGTTACAAGCAAAATTCAAATATATTTGCATTGAACAAAACCGTAAATATTCATATTCAGTAGTGATTACTAAAACTGGCAGAAAGTCAAACTTGCAGAAAAATCATCAATGATACACAACGCAACATCCAAATATAGAGTTTGTATTCTTGTATCTCTTTTGAATCACCAATCACGACAATTTTTCAAACGAACATTTTATTTAAAACAAATAAATGTCATCACGGGGGCCCCCTTGGAGCGGAGGGCCCGGGGCAATTGCCCCTGTTCCCCCCCCTTAATCCGGACCTGGGAGAAACACATAAATTGTGCGAACACATGGCGTAGAGCAAACGTATTTGTTCTGTCTTCACTTTTTGGACGCGTTTCGTCTGATAATAACAACTATGTTCACTTTTTCGAAAATGGTCGGAACCATGTCAAGCACAACAATGCAAAGATCAGTGATTTAAAAGACTCGAAAAAGCAACCGCTTTCATTTTACGTAGAAGCACAACGCGATAGATACTACAAAGGAACGGGCGGCTTTCATACTGCACATAAACAAAAAAGGCAGAGGTAAACATCCCAACATTCTTATAGAGGCAAATTAATGTTTTTGCCTAGAGACATTTTCATTGTTTCAAGTGTATCCCATAACCACTGGAAGCGAAGACCTCTGGTTCGCCGAAATTTACAATAATCTCAAATTCTCAATAAAAGATGTAATAATTAAATAATATACTACTTGGTGTGCGCTTGGGCTTATGAGTTTGATGATGACCTTTTGCGATTATCCAATCTACTAGAATTAGCTCTATTAAGTTTAATTTTAGGAGAGTACCAGTCTTAACGATATCTGTTTTGCCGCAAGAACCTATCAGTCAGTATAAGACTCCAACCGTTTTTGCAGCTTGCTTCTGCGCAGTTTGTGTAGAGTTTGAATGTCTCACGCACGCGTGTGAGAGCAAAGGTTTTGATTTCTACACAAGAGAAATGGTTGGTCATTCACATTGCAAATGGTACAACGTTAAAGTGAGAAGCAGGAATTTGAAAAGTAGATAACTCTTGTTTTCAGTGGTCGGAACTTAAAACTCATTTTCATAATGTTTTTGTAATTGGTGGATGTATTGCTGTGCTGCATGCACAAGCATTTCCAAAGATAGAAGCATGAAAAAAGGACGAATGAAAGCAACGGCTGCATCACCTGCGAGGAAATATTTTAGCGTGCCGCTGTTCAACCACAAAACCAAGGATAAAAAATCGCAGTGTCAATTCAATATTTTTCTCATTTGGGCGCCACATTTAATGGCCTCTTGGTCCCCAAACGCTGCGCCTTCAATACATATCCTTCTCCTTGTGACATCACTGCGTTTTACACTAACTTTTTGTTGACGAAAAGGGTTTCTTTTCAAAACGTACAATATGATTTGATTTCAATGATTGTTTTGTGCGCTTTTGATACTTGAATGAACTTCAGCAGACAACCAGTTTTACTTTGGCGTATATGATAAATAGTTATACAATTTTGCAATTCGATTTAATGAATGTGTAAACAGAAAAATCCTTGAAAAGACGTTTGGTGGTACAGAACTTGAAGATGGCGTGAAGTAGGAGATTCATCCCAAAGCTTTTCGTCTGACACTCTTCAGGGGATA
>JGI24159J19872_10003833_pt1 | contig 18982 bp, 10 predicted proteins | sample Ectturendosymbi4_FD_19872 | JGI IMG/M metagenome (IMG submission 19872) | reverse complement strand
CAGAGCTGATGATGCCTACTTTGTAGGCGAAATATATACTCTGTAAGATCTTAGTGTCTGATTCTGTGCTGAGAAAGGATTTCTTTCAATAGACAGTATTACGTATAGCTCCGATGAATTCCCGCGTCGCTCTTCAAAGGAAAACAGCAAAAACCCTACAGGCTTAAATATAGTGAGCTTATCAACGTACAATCGTTAACATGGTCGTTCAATAATAGAATGTGTGGAAGTGGTTTTACGATCATTCGGTAAAAATTCGCGTTTCACTGCCACACTATTTAAATCGACTGATAACACTGGTCAACGCAATATTTGGTGCTCTAGAGACTAGATTTTAGAGGTGATTTATACTAAATTTGGCGTGCTGATTCGAAAAATCATACTTTTTCTCTATCAGGTCAACTTTTAATTTTTTTTTTTATAATGGTTCTTACATGACTGTATTACAGCCCTGCTTTATGATTTCCTTGTGATAATCACAAATGTCAAGTCATGTGCTGTTTGCGGGATATGCTAAACTTCAATTGATTGTTTGTGACATCATAAATAGCATTTACGTACCTACCTTATAATTGATTACTTCCACGTGCAGTGTTGCCGTTTGGGGTTTTGAAACCAAATTTAAAATTTTGGCTATGTTTAATTCCTTTGTTTTTTTCACTTTGAAAAAAGACCAAATGAATCTTGGCATTTTTGACCTTTTTTGACCATTTCCAATTTTTATGTCGGTATGTCAGATTCAAAGATGATTTTGTCAGATTTCTGGACACTGGCAGATATCTGGACACCGTTTCTGTACACAGAATGATAAATTTTTACTGAAAGCTCTGCACTAGAATTTTATAAATTGTAGTTTTGCAGCTTCATGCTTTTGCTGTTTCAGGTTACTCCTTAGCAAGACCAAAATTTTTCGAATCATATATTAATTCGTGAGCTTTTTTCTGTATATGTACATATTGACTTTTAAAAGTGCTGTGCAAACTGTATCGGTGTTTCAAACTGTTGTTGCGTATTTATCTTTGTATTTGGCTCTTTTGGTGCTTCCTGTTTTCTACTGTTGATATGGCCTTTTTTACTCATGACAACCTCGCCACATGCGCCATTGTCCACATGTGCCATTTTTTAAGCGTGAATAAAAATTTTAAGTTGTTTGCCTGCTTCGATTTTGAGGCTTGTTGGCCGGTTGAGAGTGTGGCGGTGTCTGATGTGAGTTCAATGGAGTCAGAATTGAATTCAAGCAGATTGGCAGTAAAGTTAAGGGTTGCATTACACTTATGAAATTCAATTTTATCTAGGATTCTGTAGGTTTTGTTTCTGTAGTTTTTTTCTGAGAATCTTACACAGTATATGGATGCATCACCGAGAAGACGTTGTTTAAAAGAACCAAAGGTTTTCTGCTTAATTTGTGGTGAACACACCAAAGCATTACAGGAAGGAAATCAACAATTTTGCACAGTGTGTTTATTTTGCCTACTTCAAAGTGATCCAGTAGACAAACAACACCAGANAATACCTAAACTTTGCGTGAAACGAAAGATCACTGTAGCGACTGCTACTATTGTACAGTAAAAAAAAATTTGTGCAGCNAAAAATATTCAGTGAAATTGTGGCCGAATGCATTTTACTGGGAAAGCCAGTGTTGGCAGATTAAAGGCATAAAGAAAATACCGGTAGTATTTCTTGAATGGTTCACCCGTATGTGTTCTCATCAGCATTTGCTTTAAGACTGACCTAGTATTACCTAGATTCGACAAAACTGCACAAAAGTTTTGCCTTTTCATTCTGCTTAATAATAATAACTACACCCTAGCCATACTCAAACAATCGTGATGAATTTTGCATTTTTCAATTGAAAAACAAAATGGCGCCACACAATTACCTTTCTTTTTCCTCCACACAGGGAGCCATTTATAGACGACCTCAGTGTGGCCAATGAGTTTTCTCGTCTAATGCACCTCGTGTGCAAGCAAAAACACAAGTTGTATAACACTTTCTTGTCGCATTTCGGCGTCTTTGCCCATTCTACAAAAACTAAGCCTCAGCGTTCCAGTGATTGATTACCTCTTCTATAAGAAACTTTTACTTGATTTAGCTGTTTACTGTACTGCTGCAGAGGTTGCAGCAAGGCCACAAAGAAAAAAAGCATTGCTGGAATTTGAAAAGTACAGGTAACTCATAAATGTTTTTGTCTGTAAGCGTCTGCACAGCCCGGAACACAAGCCTTTTGAAGATATTTGCTGTCCACAGTACAAAGTGCGGAAAGAACACTTCAACAAACTTCTATCCCGTCTTGTATTAGACAGCAACAGTTTGTTGCTTCTCGCTGCAATACTCAGTTAGCTTTTGCTGATGAACATGGTGCTTACCAGGTGAAATTCTAAGCCTTTTTTGCGTTTTTTTCAAGCATTCGATATTTACTTATTTTTTGCGACAGCGACAAGAAACTCAAAATATTTCTACTTGTTATTTTTGTGCCCGGTAAGAATTTTATTTTTTATACAGCAGTAGTATTGCTCAAAAATTTGATGAGGTACTTAATAACTAAAATTTTGTTGTCTGTACTATTTCTTTATTCTGTGTATTTTACAGAGAACTAAATTCTGTTTTGTGTTGTTGAGAATTACTTAGACCATTTCAATATCGTTTTTAATACAAACCACTTTAGTGAAAAGTAATCCACCAACTGTTAACAAATTATTGAAAACAAAAGAAAAATTTGACGAAGTTTTATACGAAACAAGGTACAAAAAGCAATTATATGAAAATATTTGTACTTCATCGAAGGAATCGCTAATGCGTAGAACTAGAAAATTACGCAAATTCTGTAAGGATCCAGTGAAATGCAGAAGGTAAATACAAAACAAGCTAATGCACATGCAGCAAATTGTTTCACAAGTATAAGGAATGCTCTCAGAATGAGGTGCCAAAACCTTATAACCTGGCTGCATTCAAATTATCCAGCTATTTCAGGAAAAACTTCAACTACAAATATTTTTATCTTGAACCGACTTCAAATTTTTGTGTATTGTCACTTGTGGTTAGGTGGTCATGTTTCTTTCTATAAAATTAGTTCGTTTGCAATTACTTCCTCAATTAAATGAAGTTGATTTCCGCGCTTCCGTATCTGGCATTCTAGCCTAGCCTATTGATTTCGGTTCACTGCACCTGTTTAACAAAGCTAAATCCGTTACTTTACGTAATGCAAAAACTATTATAACACATCACGCTAAACTGTTACCTTCTGTGTTCCCGGCCTGCTGGATTTGGGTTTGCTTAAATCTGACATTTGCTTGAAATTTCCCAGTGGTGGTGAACACATTTTTTGACACTAGTTGACATTTAAGCTCTAGCTGAAAACGCAGTGTTCCACTTCCTTGCAAGAATATCTGCAACTTCCCACTTAATGCTTTCGCATGTTTCACGTGAAAAAATGAACAGACAAATTGAATTTTGGACTCGTACAAACAATTTTACAAATGTGATTGATTAGCTGTTTGTTCTTCGTATTTTCACGGTTACTAAATGATATAATAGGTGTAGCTTCCAAATAAAGACATCTGTTACGACACTAACTTTCACTTTGTCTTTCACTTTGTCTTTAAACGATTTTTAATGTACATTTAAAGAATGTTTTTTAAAAGTAACTTTAAGAATATTTTCACCTTACCCCTGGTTGGCCATAAACAGTTTTTGAATTTGTCTATTATTTTATAACGTTTTTAATCGCGAGTCATTTCCGCTCACACATCCATAGCCAGTGTTCTATTTCCTGCCTTCCACTCTGCATAGTTTTAGAATTGGTAACCTTGAAAAGCGCTTTTTTATTAATAGGCGATAGAGTTTATGTAGGTTTTTCATAAGTGCCGCTGCAGAAAACAGGATCAGTTGATATTTTGGTAAAATATGCGCAAAGCGACTTCTAAACTATTTGCATTGTGAAAACAGAAACTTTAAGCTTTTTTCAACAATTCTAGATGCACTCGTTTGGATATGAAAGGCTTTCGAACTTACTCAAGTAGCAACATGGTGATCAAAATTTCTTTGCTCTGCAGGTAAACTACAACCATGCCAAGATGGATTGCGCAATATCATTTCAGAGAAACGGTATTGAACGTTTCAACTGCTCTTTTCTTGAAGCTGGAACATTTATAGAGAACTATTTACATGGATGGCAGCGAATTAAGAGCCAATGAAAGTACGTAACTTTGCAAAAAACTCCTTTCCTACCATTCACTCAAACCCACAACGTTGTTCAAAAAACCAAAATATATGCATTTTCGAAATATCAAAATCCTGAAACTGCTTTCGAAATATTTTACCTAACCTAAGGTACACACTTTAAATGAGGTGTGGGGAACCTTTTGACTGCAAAGGGCCGCGTGAATTATGGAATATCATGGACACGCAGCACAAAATTTTTATTTTTATTTTATCAAGAAACCACAAACTACACAGTGCACAGGCCCGTAACCAGCTTGGGACACCAGGGGGGACGAAGAGTTTTCTGAGAGGGGCCCTAAGTTTTTAAACTATGTCCAATACTGTAGTTTTAAACTATTTCCAACACATTTTTCCAGGGAGGGCGAAAAATTTTGCAGGTGGGGTTTCGCCCCCACTGCGCGCCCTGGTTACGGGCCTGACAGTGCACATAATATCGTTTACTTTGACACCCAAAACAAAATAATAAGTCCTCTCTCCTGACTTATTCTCTAAATATCTACATATTATTGAGTTTCGTATTGACGCGTTGTTGTAATTTGGAAAATTCTTACGCGGGCCACATCAAATGGTCACGCGAGTCGCAGGTTCCTCACCCTTGCTTTTAAACCATCCCAGCTGAGACGACATTTTCGTGCGTGTGATTTAAAACATAAAATGGCAGACTTTGACGTGTGGCCCGAAGTTTTTTATAAAACTTTGAAAAGTGCAGATATGGTTTTCATTTTGCTTGTTTTTAGATAAAAGCTGTTTAGCGAATTTTGTGTGCTGCTCTAAGTTTTTCGAGCCCAAGACTCTGTGTCTCACCTGTTCGATTTCTGACTTAAAGCAAGAATTTTGCTCAAAACCTATATGATGACCAAGTTCAAATGTTTATACGGAAAAAATTGCGTGAAAATGAAACAACTTCGCGCTGTTCAAGCGAAATCAAGCAAAAGTATTTGCTATTATTTACTGACTCAAACAGACAGCAGACTAACTGAAATAGACGTGTTTTTTCTAATGGTTTTCATATCCAGTGTTTCGTTATTTTGCCAAAAAACAATTCAGTTGTATTCCTAACTGCTGGTAACGTTTTATATTAAGTTTTGGTTTTAATGGCCTGCTTGTTTTACAATACAGAAGTACACAAAAATTGCCATAGGTTGTTTTCATCAGCACGTCAGTCTTGGATTTCCTCCATTTAGCTCAAAGCAAACAGGTGGTGACTACATTATAAAAATAGCATTGGTCATAACAGGACAAGCATTCGTCACCGGAAATGTTCATGACATATTTTGCAGTCAATAAGGAGTAGAACGGTTCAATTACATTGTACGCACAGTCTTCTCCATTGCGATGGCTTTCTCCAATTCATGCATCATCATTTGTTGGGAGAACAATGTTGTGAGTAAAAGACGAACGTTTGCAACTCTAAACTTCCCTTAAATGTGGTTTCAAAAAATCTTTATAACCCAGAAACATAAAAGATTGCTAAGAGAGGAATGCTCCAAACCAGCGTGGTCCCACTACCTTTGGGCCATTTCACAAAAACGTCACAATTTGCGGACCACTTACAATAAATATGAAACAACAGATTCACATGAACTAAGAAAATGAAGATAAGTGAGTGCATCATTGAAATTACTACACAATTGCAATTTTTTGCAAATTTCTATCAGTGGGATGCCTGTGGTTGAGGCTTCTCTGACACTATCGTTCCCATGTTAATACCAACATGTTAGTGGTAGTTAGTCGGAGAACATCGTCCAGTGTTTCGTCTGCCATTCGATTTGTCGTTAGATCTAACTTGCTTCATCGTAGAAAATGTGCCACGTTCTCTCACACACGTATGTGTTTCCAAACATCGAGTGCATTTTTAGTGCGAAATCGTTCAGTTTGGGAAAGCTAGCTTTGCTGACTAATTTCCAGAAGCTCCCTAAAGTCTAGTCTCACACCCTTAATGTTGTTCATTTTTATAATTCATTTTATTAATCAATACTGAGAAATCTAACTGGCCTTTAAAATTCTGTCTACGGGTCGCATGGGGTCCGCGGGCCTGTAGTTGGACCACACTGCTCCAAACCAATTTGTAGCCTGATGCAAAACATTGCCGCAATCGTCAAATGAGAATTAAATTTTTGGGTAGGCATAAAATGTATTTACCTGGGTGATTCATAGAAAGCTCTACTGTAAAAGGTTTACCAGCAGAGTTTCTTACACCATCGCTTGCGTGAAAATTTTATGATACCTTGAATTCATTTTCACACAGTTTTTCTTTGAAATTTCACCATCATCACATATGCAGAAGTATAAGGTTTTGATTTGCAAACTTTATACACAGAATTGTTGCTGCTTTTTGAAGGAAAAGTACGTTTGAACAGTATTTTGCAATATGATGCAAATCTGCGTTTCTTTTATACTATTGCAATAATTCTGCATAATTTACCTAAATATAAGCTTTTCGTCCCAAACACTTGACGTTTATGATGAGCTTCGGTATTTCTCTAACTTCCGCCATTTTTGTGACGATTGTGGCAAAGACCCACAGGTCAAAAAAATCCCAAACAAAAATGCAAAGGACAGCAGTAGAACAACTAAGATCACGAAACACAGCAGTCGTTTTTGGTACGCAAATAAATTTATCTTTCTACATTTCAAAAGCTATGACTATAGCTCTCGTGCAGCAATGCCACATGTCGAATAAATGAGCAGCCAAAAAACGGGTCAGCAATGCACCACAGATGTAATTCAACACTTTTGCAGCTATCATGTGGACATCTTGATATGTAGCTACGCATCACATGCCTACAGCATAACAACAATCGTTCAGATCAGAGCCATCGGCAAATTTCTCTCGAAAATTTGATGATTATAAATCTATTTCAGATTAATTCCCTTGATTTTCAAAATGTGAAGGATTTCAGAAGGCACAGGGTACACCTTTGACAGTTATGTCATTGACGCCAAGCAGGTTTGAGATACTAAATATTTAAGTGTGCTGAATGCGATCGTTTAGTCTGCGTGGTCACTACTAAAATTGGCCATGAGTACGTTTCTTAACGTGATCAACAAATTTGACAAAACGTATAAACACCGATCGGCAAACTTTTCAAATTTATTTCAAGCTTAAGAGCTATTCAACACAAAACTTTTAATAGTTTTTTTAACCAGCCTGCAATTAACAAACCTGTACGAAGGTCGGACTTCCATTCAGCTGCATTTGAGCAATCATCCGCGGCCTCGTCTGGTGATACCGAAGCCTGTCCCATTTTGTCATCCAATTCTTCTGCACTCGATGAAACAGTCTCTTTAAAAAGGCGTCTCCTGTTGTCATCAAGCAAAAGACTAGAAGCAAAATTAAAGAACGTCCGGGTGTCATGCTGCTGCTCTTGCGTTGGTGACGGAAAGACTTCGGAGTGTTTGCAGAAGGTTATCAGCTTGCTGCAAAGCCGCGTCCTCTCCTCGCACTTGCTTGAAGAATCGGAATTGGCGTTTGATGTCTATTGAAATAATGACCTTGTTCCGGAGCGCAAGAGTTTTCCGCAATCCGAGTTGCCTAAATACCTTTGCAGCAGGATGTTAAGCGTAGAATCTTTTTACATCGCTTGCCATTGCCACATTAAGTTTCCGATGCTGCGCAATGCAGCTAGTGGCGTGTTCCCATGGTATCACCCCAAGTAACCTTCCAGCTAAGAACAGCACCTATGGCCTGCAGTGACCCAATGCAAACTCCAACAGTTCCAAATTCGCTGACGATTGCTCCCTGAATTAACCAATAAGTCGATTCTCCGTCCATAATGGCACAAAATTTGCCGTGCAGATTCACAGAAATAAAACGTCTGACTAGTTTCTTCAACTACAGTCCATTTGCGATCACGGTTTGCCTATTTGTCTTCTCTTGAGCAATGTGACATGCCTCAGCGTAAACAAATCAGAACATGGCGCAATGTTACACCACCTCTGCGACTTCAAGCAACAGGCTTGAAATGCCTGTCCAGTTGATCATAAAACTTTAGCCTAAGTTGGAACTACTTAGTATACCGGATACATCTCTCATGCTACAGCGGCCCAAACCCGTTTTCTTTGAAAGTAATCAGAAACAATCAGGGACCGAGTTTAAGGGGAGGACGGGAGGAAATGTTCCCCCCAACTTTTGGACAGGGGGACATAATATATTTTGTGTTACCCAACATTTTGTGATAAAAAGTAATGTAGTTGTGCAAATTTCATGGTTACATTACTGTTGGAAACGTTTTCCCAGCATAAAACCAGGGAATAAATAATAAAAATGAACATCATCACTGGATTATCTGTAGGCACAGTATACAGATTTCCTATGTAAACTGAATTGCCATGATTGTTGAAAATCGTGGTGGTTAATATGAATTACTGAATCGGTATGCACATGAACTTCGCTCAATCACGAATTCCTGCGTTGGTCTGCAGCCCGCAATCACAATACGGTTGCCCGCAGGGGCGTAGTCGGGGGGGCAACGGAGCAATGCCACCCCCAATTCCAAAGTTTTCAGGTTAATAAAATATTTGAAGTATAAGCCAAAAAAATACTTCAGTGCAAATCAACGAACTGCCTCAAGGATCCTATCCTATTTCAGCTTCTAGTCGAATACAAACTTGTATCTTACCATTTGTGATCAACGACCGCAAGTAAAAACAATTGGAGGGACGGTTTTCGCAGCTGCTTTTGCCGCACCAACTTGCTGTATCCCACCTAATGGTTATGTCAGCTTCATTTCAAAACCATTGCAAATTTCTTTCTGATAACCGTGGGTGTTACAAATATAACCGATCCTTGTTTCCAGAGTGAGTGTAGCCTTAGATCAATATCGCAGATTTTTGTTTTGGCAAAGTTTTAAAACAACATGCGTTAATATGGCGGTGAGACAAATTTTATATGTCTTGAAGCTCAAGCTTTGGCGAAGAAGCGATTCAGTTTCGAAGACTTCTTCATTGCGCCATAGTCACTGCTTAGCAAAAACAGCATTCATTCTAGCTATTTATTTGTGATGACATGTATTGTGACGGTTCAATCACAATTATGTGGAGCCTTTACGTTTTCATCAATGATTTTCCTTTAACTCGCCGGCGAGTAAAAAATCAGTCTTGTCAAGATACTAAACCCCGACCTACTGTTCATAAGCTCAGTGTTTCAACTTTCATCTGATGTTAATTGCCACCCTATCGTCCAGTAAATTATTTGAAATCATTTAACTGCAACGAGAAGAGTCAGCAGCAAAATCTAACGTAAGTAACAAGATGCTTTTTATTTTGCAAGTGCTGAGGGAAGTGACACTGCCATTACTTACAGATACTGAAATAACTTGCGCAGGGATGGATATTAAAATTTAGGGGCCAGCTTTCAGGAAGGGGTCCCAAAATATCGCCATTGCGAAAGGTAGGTGTGGGATTACGTGGATAATAGAGTTAATTTGTTTCACATTTCATTTTATGAACTACTTTCAAGAGCATAAGATACATACGAAACGAACAAAAATTTGTAAAGTTTTGCAGCTACACAATTGAAAGCTGCCTGCTATGGCACATTTTCCCATAATTTTTGCTTTATTTTGAAAAACATATGACTTGCTTCAGAGCTTCTTTAAACGTGGCTCTAGAGTGGTACATAACTTATTTAACTAAACAATGTCTCAAGTGGGGCACGGTATCTCTGGAAAAGAGGGGCCCGAGGCGACTGCCTCGTTATCCTTCCCCAATATCCATCCCTGAGTTTGCAATCTTTCTTGTTGGCAAAACGCATGTGGCTAAATTTGAGTTTTTCCCATTAGGGCTTCAACTTCCGCAGGTAAGTTTGTATTGATTTGTACAAATTTAGTTACGTGCAGTGCTAAGCTATCTTCACATGCAGCTGAGCGTGGTCAATAAGTTTTGTAATACTGGGGTTACGATTGTGTTTACAGTTTAATTCCACCTTATACTTCAATAAAGTCAGTTAAATTTAGCAAAGTCTCATAAAACATTTCAAATGAAGTAAGTTTAAAGTAGCTACAAAGGTTTTACGGGCCTAGGACATTTCGGCGATGCCGTTTCGGCGACGACGATTCAGCGACCCTGTTTCGGCGATGGGACGTTTCGGCGATGGTGGTCGCAGATGTTACATGCGAAAAAAGTGTGATTTTGAAATACTTCAATGGTTGTGGCTACAAAGAATGTTTGCTTGATAAGCGTTTTTGTTGTCATCCTGAGGGCAGGTGTGGTTTCTCTTCCGCCGGAAGTTTGGAAACGTTTAGTGAGACCGTGATAATATGTGGAAGGAAATATTGCTTGTGACGTTTCTGTTTGCTGGCATGAGGCGTTTGTGAGTTCACACAAAAGTTAAGCCTAAACAGCAATTATTGCTTCAACTTCGCGTAGTTATTCTGATTTCATTTCACACCTAATTTAAGAGTATATTCGTTCTTTCATTCTGTCGGTTGCCTGTCGGTGTACGAATATTTTCGTACTTCCAAACCTTGGCAGCAGTTGCCTCCCGGAGTGCAAGCTCTTGTTCCAACAGCGGGGTGCCAGAGATTGCCTCTGGGCGAACGCGAACACGCATTTGGCATAGCGGGATGACAGAGTTTGCTCAAAGGCAAACTCCAACTCACATACATTTGCTCATAAACCTTTCATATTTACAATCAAATGCCAAGTAAACTTTTTCTGTGGACGTCTGACAAATATTCTTGGCCACCTTGGCCATGAATACAAATGGTAGAAATTTTCCTAGAGCAATTCGGCAGGGTTGACAATGTGTATAAGTTAAAAAATTTGGAAGCAATAACGTCCATCTAAAGTCCATCGCCGAAACGTCCATCGCCGAAACGTCCATCGCCGAAACGATGTCGCCGAACCGGCATCGCCAAAAGGGCATCGCCGAAATGTCCCATTCGGGGATAGTCAAAAGATCTTATGGATTATCAAAAATGCAAACATTTTTCAAACGCGTTGAAAGACTCCAGCGTTTACGTTTATTAACTACATAAGTGAATTAATCGCTCAAAAATTGAATGACAACGGATTCACTTCTTATATGCGCGAAAGTTTTGTAGAAGACCGACTTCGGAAGTCAGTGCCTCTGAGCAAAGTCGCTGCTCGGCTTCGGTTGAACGTGCTGTGTTGGTGTACATCAGACGCGTGTAAATAGCAGTATAACAATCGTAATGGCGGCCGCGATGACTTCTTGCTTAACTGCAATATTGGGCATTGAGAGGTTTACTAGCGCTTTTGCAGGAAAGGTTTATGAGCAAATGNTGGCATTGATCCAAAGTAGAAGCTTGGAACTTCACTATCAAAACTTTTAAAACTTGTCAATTCAATGAAAGCAAACTTTTTATTTGTCGAATTAAATCTGAACACAATTGTTCAGGAGAAAACGCCAGCAACATGCACGTTTCATGGATGATGCTTTGAAAACAAGGAGCATCAAAAATATTTAAATGTTGAAACTCAGTTGTTGTTTTCCCCATCCCTAATAAAATTTCTGGCTACGCGCCTGGTTCCATTGCTAGTATCTACCAAAAGATCTTGTGCTTTGCTTTTGATTTGATCTATGTGGTGATTATTAGTAGCAGTATATTTTATTTATCGAAACAGACCAAATTTGAATTGATTATCACAATTTTGAGCACAATTGTGTCTATTTGAGCTCTCAGAATTAATGTGTTTTCATATTAAATGCAGTGCTAAGTCTAGATATCTAAATATAGCACCGTTGCATACTTGCATACACTACTAGTTGCTACACCACCACGATGGGCGTAGCCAGATAATCAATATCTTAATGTGCCCCCAATTTGGCCTATTTTACAAAAAGGTCGTACTACGGTTGGGTGATCATGGTGACGTCACCGAAACGCAAACAATAAAGTTTGTTCCTCCCATAGTTTTTTAGCAAACTCGGTCCCTGCCTGTCGTAGGGTAGGACTTAACCTGGTACATGTAGTCGACATACATTTAGAAGAGGTACGGGCACTGGATCAAGGCACCAGTCACTACTGCATTCGGCGATCGTCATGCAGAAGCGTTGAATAATGGTGGAAAATGGAGATTTGTAAAAAACATTAGAAACTGAAGTGAGCGGATAAAAAAGTTGGATGAAACTTCGCATCGTTGAACAGAAGCATACACATTGTTTCTTATCAAGGCATCAAATTTTCTGACAAAATAGGTAACTGATGTGTACAATCCGAAGCGTGTAAATACAGTAGGCCTATAAGAAGCGCGGTCGTCATGGCGGCCGCGATGACTTCTTGCTCAAGTCAGAATCGTCGCCAGAAAGTTTCCAATGGGGGGCTTTGCGTTTCTTCGGGGAGGCTTTGCGTTTGTGCGGGGTGGGTTTGACACTCTAAAATATGACAAAATCTCAACTGATTTATAGTGTTTCATGTTTCAATTTGGGGGGGCTTGGAGTCTTGTTTGGGGGGGATAAGCCCCTAAAAGCCCCCCCGTGGCGACGGGACTGGCTCAAATGCAATACTGACTGCAAAAAGCATACTGCAAATCGTGCACTTTAGCACTGTGAGAGGCATAGAGGTTTACTAGCACTTTTGCAGGAGAGGTTTATGAGCAAATGGCGGCATTGATCCAAAGTAGAAACTTGGAACTTCACTATCAAAACTTTTAAAACTTGTCAATTCAATAAAAGCAGACTTTTATTTGTAGGATTAAATCTGAACACAACTGTTCAGAAGAAAACACCAGAAACATGCACGTTTCATGGATGATGCTTTAAAAACAAGGAGCATTAAAAATATTTGAATGTTGAAACTCGGTTGTTTTCCCCCCTATTCAAATTTCTGGCAACGTTCCTGGTTGCCACTACTAGTATTCACCAAAAAATCTTGTGGATTAATTTGTTTTCGTACTAAATGCAGTAGTGCTAAGTGCTAGATATAGCACCATTGTATACAGTACTAGTTGCTATACCATCACCAGGGCCGGCCTTAAGCCGATGCAACCGATGCAGCTGCATTGGACCCCGCGCCTCTGGGGCCCCGCGCCATGGTGTGTTAAGTAGATTGTTCATTTTTGCCAGATACACCTTGCGCTTGAGAACTCAGTAGAAACGCCAGATAAATTTCATTGTTAACAAAGAACGCTCTCGTCAGAACCAGAAAATTTCCTCTCGAACGTCAGCAAACGTGCTCAATTCTCGTGTTAGTGTTGCACTGTATATCTGCGCTCTACCACGATTGTAACACAGTTGACTGAACACCATGACGTCATAAAGTCACTGCTCAGAGGGGCCCCGCGCCTAGGCCGTGCATTGTGCCCCGCGCCCAAGTCATGCATTGGGCCCCGAATGTGCTAGGGCCGGCCCTGACCACCACCATGGGCGTAGCCAGGGGAGGCACTTGGGGCATGGTCACCAAAACATATAAATTCCATACTGTGTCTCCCACTTTTGCCAATTTTACAAAAAGGTCGTGCTACGGTCGAGTGGGCACGGTGACATCATCGAAACACAAACAATAAAGGTTGGTCCCCCTAAAGTTTTTAGCAAACTCGGTCCCTGGCTGCATCCAAAGCCTCGATGATGCAAGTACGAAATGAAGTCATGTGACATGAAAGCCGAACCCCGATCAGAGTGTACAGGGACGCCGGGACATCGGTAGGGCAGGGGGGCAGAAAAAAGTTGATGGCAATGGAAACTTATGAAAACCAAAAAATCGTTACCAATTATGCTTGCTACTGTTCAACAACAATGGTGACCTCAAAAATAGTAAAAGAAACTATAGAGAATTTGTTTCAACTCGATCTTGATTTACCATAAAATTACCTATGATGTCGTTATGAAAAAGACACTTTTGCCCCGTTGTAAGGTTGCCAGATGGCCGGTATTTCACCGCCCATCGGTATTTTATTGCTAATTTAGCGGAGGCCGGTAAAAAGCTGGTGTTTTCAAAATCGGTGCATGAAACCGGTATTTTGAAAATAAATAATTTGCAGTAACTGCAGAAAGAACTAACGCAGAACCTCTCAAATTATAATGACTCTAGACGTGAATCTTGTCAGGACAGTTCCTTCAGCGAAGTTCATTTGATAACACTCATTGTCTCTTCGTTTTCCCTCGCTCTTTGTTTTGTCATACTTAGCATCTTCCGTCGTCCTAAACCTGATCTGGAGGAGCATTTCTTTTGGCAGTTAACCGCGTAACCGGCGTAGGTTGGATTTTTGTTTGAACTATTACCAGGCTACTGCAGGCAGAACGCAGGAAAATTACAGAAATGAACAGGATGACAGTGACATTGTAGAGACTAGCAAACCTTTCACAACCACGCGAGCTGCATTGAACAGACACATTGTTTCGTTAGAGGACTATAACTGGCTCAAGAAAAGGCCAGCGAATCAACTGGGTGCAGTGGCGTAGCCAGCCCAAAATTTTTTGAGGGGCCAAAATTTTTGACTTTGAACGAGCAGCAGTATTTTGCAAACAGATAAGTTCGTTCTTCTCTGGCGATTAGTTTTATTGTCTAGCGGACGTTTCGCCCATCTATTCAAGTAGGCTTCCTCAGGGCAATGTTTTTCACTCCGCTCAGGTGTATTTAAAAAAAATCGATGTTGGTATAATTTGCCCCACTCTGGCAAAATTGTTCCCACCATAACCGAGGCTTACGCAAACGTTGTAGGTGCACAGGCACGTGTGGGAGCAACTCAGAAACTATTCCCAAGCTCAACTGAAAAAAAAGAAAGTTGTTGCATGTCGAAAAAATTTTATTATTTCAAAACCAAACACATCTCCCTACCAAAATATGCGAGCAGTACGGTTGCAAAAGACACGAAAACGTCCGAAATTCCGCCAGTAGGTTTCATTGGCGGTCTGTACAAGGTCCACCTTGTGATGTGTTCGAAGCTGACAGAACTACAAGCAAAAAACGTGAATTAGGTTGAGACATGAAAATGTGTTATTTTTATGAATTCTTGCACATAAGTTGCATTTTGCCCAAACTGGGCAAAATTATTTACGACAACATCTGCCGTTCTCCTGCACAGAATCGATCAAAAAAAGGAACAAGAAAGTGATTACAAAGGTGTAGTGGCTGCAAAGCTTGTTCGGAGTTGCCGCACTTGTTACAAAGGCACAACAGGATTTTATTGACAGACTAATGTGCTATTTTACTTTACGTCTCACAAGCGTAACTTGGCTAAAGACTTCGACACACAACTCTTGCAGACAAATTAATTTTTGTAACACAGTAGCAACGTTGAAATGTGCTACACAACAAAAACCAAACTGCATGAAACTCTTACCTTTCAGCAGTCTGGGCAGATGATTCGAAAGTGTTCCTTGCACACAGGAGCTCCACACTTCCGGCACGCGAACCTCGTCTTGTTTCGGTGCGACAGACGGCAGATTCGGCAGCGTTTTGCTGCGGGCAGTCGTTGAGGGTCTTGCGCCGGTATCGGTGACATCAAATCAGGAAATGTTCTGTGGCTGGTGGACCGCACAGCGGAAGGCAACGTAGGATTGGCAAGACGCTTTTGAGCCAAAGGCTTGATCAAACTAAGTGCTAGTTTCTTCTGAAAAACCGCCGTTTCAAGGTGTTTTGCGGTTTGTGCTCTTTACACAGAATATAAGAATTGACCACAGATGCATTCAAAATCCCATATAAAAACGTAAGAGGCCATTCTTTCGGTTATGTGCCTGCATGAGTGATAAGAACACATCTGATTAAATGTATCCACACCACCTTTCGTTGAATTATAATATGCTACATAATAATTTCAGGCTTGTTATTTTCACAGACCACTGGATGGTTATGTATGAAGGAAAGCAGACAAACAAGCTTTTTATTTGTCTTGCTTGTGGCAGTTGCAAAAGCGACCAGTGTCATGTCCATGCTGAAAGCAAAAGCACTTTGGCCCAGGGTGTAATTTCCCTTGTCCAGCATTACACGAAGGATCCTCGTTTCTTTGTACGAACAGTTCCCCACATAAGTTAATCCGTAATTTTCTCGCAAACTTTTCGCTAGGAGATAAGACGTGAACCAGTTGTCGGCTGTGACATTCTGTGCTGCCCCTGTATTTTCCAACCAATACCATCACTGTGCCTTACCCTTGCAAGTGTACGTCTTCTTCAAACATGAAAGCCAGAGGCAGGTCGTCAGCATCAAACATGATGTTTTGGTCACAACTAGACATTTCACCATGACCGACACTCGCGAATTTTCAAGAATAAAAACTCTAGCACAGACCTGCGCAAGTAAAACCTTTGAAAAGGCAGCTGCTCTGGTATTTTTCAAAATACCGCGGTGTTGCATGACAACAACTAGAAAACATTTCCCATACAAACAGAACATAACAAGCTCTGTAGTAAAAACTCAGCTCATTCCATCCCAACGGAAAGTACTGAACAGAAGGGTTTCTGGCACTTGGCAAGCAATTACCGAACGTTCGCGGTTTGAATCTGCTTCTCGTCAATGACTGATCTGCCAAACTAACGCGCTTGGTACCATATCAAAATGTCAAAACGTTTTTGCCGCCGACTGGAAAAATTGGTTTTCACTGAATGCTTGTCGGAAAACTTCAGGTGTACTTTGTCCGCTCCTGGCACCCCCCCCCTAACTTGATATGTACAAAGCTTATGCAGATTTTGATAATGCTGCTCGACAGACCTTTCAAAAAAATAATCTATTGGAAGGCTCACCTTGAAACGGTCATTTTTCGTATGATTACATCACGCCTCAATTTCATTTGCCATATACAGGCAAAATAGACCTGAGCAGGGTCAACCACATGACAAGTAATTTACCAATAACAAAAAACAATGAGCAGTGTGACGTACAAAGACAAAAAGCGCAAAACCCATCATCAAACTGTAGGGAATTAGTGACAGTATGCGACAAGTGACGATAAGAAGTGTAAATGAAAAAGAAGATAAGAAGTGTAAAATTAAAATGTCGGGAGGTGACAGTATATTACAGGGGTGGCCAAACCTGCTCTGTGTATGAGCCGCATATCGTATAACGCAAGTTACAAAGAACCGCAACATAAAAGTCTAAAAACACGAATTTATTTACAATCTTCGCTTCTGTGACATCATAATTCTTTTTGGAACGATTTGCAAAAGTAATGCTGTACGGCACGCTAGCTACCACAGTACCATTTTACAATATGTTGAAATATTGTGTTGAATCTGCAATAGAAATAAAAATAAAAAACAAATATACAATTTTTTGGAATACTCAAAGAGCCGCATGCAAAGGTTCGAAGATCCGCAGTTTGTAAGAGAGACGAAGTACACTTCACAACACTGCTGTGACAAAACAATAGACGGCAAAATTGGTCTTATATCGCGAACGCTGTTTTCCGAATTGTACAAAATCATGGTGAAAAAAGTTACTTTCGTAGGTTTTAGGGGGGCGATCGCCCCCCCTGGATCCGCCCCTGATTCATAGTGTCAGTTTTAAATTGATATACAAGGATTCTAAAAAAATTAGCTTATGATAGTTATTTACGTGATGTAAAACGTGGGCGCAATCTCTGTAGAAACCATAGGCACTTTGGGCTGCATGTTTCTTTAAAGCTGCTTTTTCTGGATTTTTAATAATATTTTTAGGCAAAGTGTCCCTGTTTTATCCTTTCAATCGAGTACTCAGGCTTCGCTTCTTTTCTCCAATGTACCTGTGTTCACATTTCCCGCATGGAATTTCACAGACTATTACACCTCGACATTTGCTAGCGGATAGGCATCTTTTCCTGAAGAAAGGATTTTGCTTGGCTTATATGTAGGCTACTGTATGCTTGAAGATAGCTAGTTCGTTTCCTATGTTTCTCCATAATCCGTTTCAAAGACTCTCCCAAGTCAGTTGTGTACGGTAAAATACCTTTAGATATAAACTCAGAAAATCCGTTGTGTTGTTTCTTCTTTTTGTTTTGAATCATCCATTTGGTGTAACCATTCAACATGAGAGTCCGTTTCACATAGGCTACTTCATTTCGCTGTTTAGGTCCTAGACTGTGGAGGAAAGTTTTTTAGCCCGTTCGAAAGGAGTGTTAACTACTGATTGTTGTTGTTGTACAGGATGTTCTGATCTAAAGTTAATGCATCTAAATAGGTTGGCTTACCACAGACTGCTGATAATAAGTGGAGGTTTGATGAGCGTTTGATCAATAAGCCCATAAACGGAAGACACTCTTATTTTTCTTGTTCCATAGTGAGTTGCACGAAGCTCTCTATTGTGTTCACATGGTTGAAAAACTCGGACAAGTTTGATTTTTTTAATGATCACAAATTTACCATCGACATATCTTCTCCACAAACGTGGAGGGTCTGCAAAGGTTTCCAAAGCGCTTTTTTCGACGTCTTATATGACTAGGATCGCAACAACTGGTGAAACGGGAGAGCCAACCACTGTTCCAAAAACTTGTTTGTAGTGTTTTCCACGAAAAGTAAAATTTGTTGAACTTAAGCAAAATTGAAGTCCTTGATTAGTCAGGTAGTTGACAAATTTGTACGTTGAAGCAGTTCGGGATTGGATTGTAGATGTTGCTCAGCTATGCTTAATGTCAATTGAATTGGAACTTTTGTGAATAAAGATACAACGTCGAATGAGATCACACGGGCGTAACTAGTGTTGAGTTCGCCTTACGTCCTCAACATGAAACGTCTCTCGATTCTGGAATACAAATAATAAAATATTTCAACTACTTCAAATCCAAGTCAACAAAGCGACCTAGAAGCTTGTCTATGGTTTCATTAAACAGCAACGATTGGGAAGAATATTGGAATACTAAAGTCATACCACAAAATGGATTGAATTCT
>JGI24159J19872_10003832_pt1 | contig 18983 bp, 10 predicted proteins | sample Ectturendosymbi4_FD_19872 | JGI IMG/M metagenome (IMG submission 19872) | reverse complement strand
ATTTCTTTAATCAATGGACAAGCCTTCAACATCTTGCATTTTGCAATTGAGATATAAAATTGTAATATATCTGGCGGACCGGCAGGAAAGTTGACGCGGACGGCCACGGGCCCGCGGACCGGCGGTTGAGAACCACTGCTTTAGAATAATTATTCATACGCCACGTCTCTGGCAAAAATGTGGCTGAAAGTGAAAAACATTGTGATGCCAGAGAGACAATGTGCCCCAATCTTTGTTTGAAGAGATGAAAGATAACCAAAAATATATCGAATGCACACTAACAGCCTGTCCCATGCAAAACAAAAGACAAGATGCAGTTACAAGTTCTCTGCAGGATCACTCTCCCAAAACGATTTGGAAAAACATTGCACAGAGTAACAACAAACCCATGCTCCCTTCACTGGTGGGGGCGGAACTGAAAATGATGCTATCGCAGCGATGTGGGAAAAAACATTCAAGCATTATTGAATTTACCAAAAAAGCAGCAATATCGACACCTGCATGAACCAAAATCTAAACAAGTTACAATGATATCAGGATTTTTTAAGGTGTTTTAGGGATCCGAAAGTTATCATCGGGTCCCTGAAATCAGAGAAAATCGGGTCCCTAACATTTTCCTTGAAAAAACCTGACGTTATGAATAATATTATGTGCAACAGTGCTTGTTTTCGTGCAACAACGATATTTCTAAAGATGAAATTTTGGTGAGTATTCACCTGAGATGCTGAGTCCAGTGTGTGCTTTTATCTCAGTAGTGCTGTACCTTCAAATTTGTGCCCAGGCAAATACCTCAGCAACACATGAAACCTGTTATTGTAGCTTACCTATTGGCAAAAACAAGAATGGTGACATAACCGATGCTGGTATTCAGAGACCTGTTTCTTTGCAACACTTAGCTCTAAACTACTGTATTTCATTGATTTTATTTCCCGGCTTTCCCCCTCGGTAGGGTCGCACGGGCAGCTACCCCTTTTGCACTAATAATCGAGCGGGGGTGGGTGGGAGGGAGGGAGCAATTGCAAACGACATTAGACTTGCACGATCTTCGTATTTATTCGAAAATCTATAAAGGACCGTCCAAGAACACAGGACGTTTTCAAACGCAGGCTCCTTCTCCGCTTTATTTCTTAGAACCTCAACAACAGCAACAACGCACAGCTATAAACAGACAGCAACGAACCAACAGGCTTTAGTGCAGTGGTTCCCAAACCGTGGATAAATTATCCCCCGGGGGTAATGCGCGATTCTTTGGGGGTTAATACGGAACCAAAACCACAATGTTGCTCTATGTTACGAGCGATCACTGCGAAACCTTGAGAGTAATCAAGGCATAACAGCTACCTTGATTTGGGCAACGGCTCGAACAGGTTTGGAAACCACTGCTTTAGTACGACCTCGGCGCAAATCAAGGCATCGCGAGAATAAAGCGAACGAAACGCGCGAACAAAGAGAACGACCGCGTTTCGCTCGCCATCGCTCGAAAAAGCGAACAAGACCGAATGACTCCGGTACAGGCGACACCGACCGCAATCGTCGTCACGTCGAATCGAGGAGCTTTGCGAGGTCGTTTTCGTATTCCTGCCGACGGGCCAGCTTCTCGAGCTGGGTCTTGTCCGGCCTCGCGATTTCGCCATCGCGTATTTTCGCGTCGAGCTCGTCGATCTGACGCAGCTTTTTGCGCAACTGTTTTATTTTGCGTTCATTCTGGTCTTCGTCGGCGGCGCGGCGCGGCCCGTTCTGGCCGTCGGACATGGTGGCCACCGACATCCGCTCGGAGAGGGCCTCTATCGTTTCCTGGCCAGTGACCAGGCTGTTGTACTGCTGCTCGATCGACTCCTGGCTCTGCTCGTCGCGTTGTTTCTTTCGTTGCTCCTTGCGCTTCAAGTTCTTCTTGGCGCCTTTGCTCAGCGGCACTGTGTGGGCCGGAGCAGTGCTGCTGTCGGGATTCGAACCCATGCCCGGTACCGCGCGAGGTTTGGTCGCAATCGGGGCAGTGAAGCCCGGGCAAGGGTTAGCGCCGCTGCGAGCACGAGCCATACTCGTTTGATATCTGAAAAAACGAAAGAAACAAAAGTTTTGGGCGAGTTGGAAACACCTTTACATGATACAATTTATGCAACAAGCACCTCTGCATTATTAAATTTGAACACGGAACACCTTTACATTTTTAATTTTGTCACGTCATTATTAGCAAGAAAAGGTGTTCCTCTAGGATCAGAGGCGCCGCTGGTGGTAAACAGTTGGTTCCGGGCCCTTATTGAAAAAAATGTGCTTCCGCTTGGGCTATGGCGCTTTAGTGTAGAAAATCTAGTTTCGACGTATTTCGGGAATTTCTCGGCAATGGATTTGGAAAAACGTGAATCCCGCGCAATTTGGGAAATCGAAAACTGTGGCCTAACTTTGTCTGAAAAATTTCAACGACTCTGGGCAAAAGTTGGGTTAAATTTCTTTGTTTATCCCTCCTGCAAATTTTGTTAAATTGCAAATTTTGTTAAATAAATGCAAACTCCTGCAAATTTTGTTAAATTGCGACGGCTTGAACTGTACGTATTTATGAACGTGGTCTTTTCATTTTCCCCTCCCATTCGACCTCCAACAACACCTGGCGGCATGCTTCATTTAAGATGAGGATGCAGTGGGTTTGTCAGCCCAGCTGCTTTGATGTAAAGGCCTAAGCGCGCTACAACTGTCAGTAAACCCAAACAATAACCCAGGTTCGCGGTCAAGACATCGGACCAAGAAAGGCCCCAAGCACTCCTAGCTGAGGAGGTGGATATCTCAGGCTTTTGTTCATAAATGCGTGTCGGTTCACTTCACCGTACAACCACTGTCACTAAAAACGATATCCAACTGGATGAGACTGCTGTGAACAGAACGTAAATAGTGCTTTGAGGACAGTAAAAAAAAGTGGGAAGCGCTTGACACGACTTTTAAGCAAAGAATAGACGGCACTGGGCCGACATTGCGGTGGGAAACAGTGCCGGGTGCAGTGTTGACGGGCCTTTGCGGCGCTGTACAGCTGCAACTTCTTGTAGCACAAGGATTTTTTGCCGTTTTCGCACCACGCCGTCCTATGGCTCTCGTTTGAATGTCTTTCTGCTTATTTGGAAGGTTGACATGAAAGAATGCAAGCAAGTAACTTAATCGATTCCACCACTTTTGAATTAAAAACTGTTTTGCTACATTTTCAGTGTGCTCGGCCACTGGTCACTGCCACAGCCGTGCTTTGGCCGCGTCTTCGTGTTCCAGTATCATGTTCCAGTAAAGGCGTAAACGACAAAGTCCTTCGATATGACCGCCACTGCGTTTTTCGTTTGATGACGATGAAAACACACAGCAAAAATGTATTCTTTTTTTGCAAAATGGATTGCCCCCAGACTTGAAATACGCTTGCCTGCGAAGCAGGGCTTGTGTGCGCCGTTTACCGGACGGCGAAAACGTGAACGGCCAATCGCTATTTGGCGTTATTTCTGATGTTTAGGAGGGACGCAGTCAGGGACAAAGTTTCATGCGTCATCGTGAGTCGCGCGACCAGCAGGGATCCACGTAATGGTCAGTCTACCCTGAGGAGTTGCCAGGAGTAACCGCGCACGATTCTTTGTTTGTTTTGTTGCGTCGGGTAATTCTGCGCTCGTGCACGGCAACTCCTGGGTGCAACAAAACAAAGAATTGTGCACGGCTACTCCTGGCAACTCTTCAGTGTAGATTGGCCTAAGTGCTGGTACCAGCAAGACTCGCCACAACAACGCACGCCCACGCAGTGCGCAAATGAACAACGCCATTGCTTATAGCAGTGGTGCTCAAACCGTGGCCCACGGGCCACATGTGGCCCGCAACGCCCTCTGGAGTGGCCCACGAAGCAATTTTCATTGGAAAGAAAACTTAACACTTTAATCATTTAAGAGAATTTTTTAGAGAATTTTTATTGAGATTATTAGTTCTTGTGGCCCGCGAAGGGTTTCTGAAAGACAAATGTGGCCCACGAGCCAAAAAGTTTGAGCACCACTGGCTTATACCAATAGGCCGCAAAAGGCCCCGGCCCGCGGGCCGTATGCTGTGCAGGCCTGTGCTGGAAGAAACTAAGTCATTAGTTGAAAAACGCACGCTTGTCTCAGACTGGCATTTACTGTCTCCAAGCTTCCTCCGCCAATAAGCAAGCTGCACTTTGATAAATGTAACAAATGGGATTCGTCCTGTTCACCGACACAAAAGCCAGTTGCGATAAGCCGTAGTTAGAAGTGGCTGAGCTTGATGTTGAACGAGATTTCATGACACGCGGCCAGAACGCTGCCTGAATAGGTGTGAAATCACTGCGCGAACACAATGCTAGGAGGTTATGCAAAATAAATTAGCAGGTCAGTGTAACAACGTCTCCGAACTTTTTTCGTCACGAACCACTACCCAGTTCGCTCTTTCAAAGACAAGGACGACCGCACCAATGATTTTACCCGAATACATCCCATTTTTTCGAGAAATGTACTTGTTTTTGTGCAACAACGATATTTCTGTCATTCGTTTCCATACCCGCTTTCCCTCTGGGAAAGGTCGCGGAGGCAGCAGCTCTAGGAGGACTCGAAATACCTCGCGGTATTTTTCATCAATCCGTAAACAAAGCGCGATTTAAAATAATGTGTCATTTCCGCCTTACGCGAAGTGCTCAGTGTCATATTCGTCTGTCAGTTAGTCACAAAAACCTTTCGCGCAAATCCTGACATATCGCACCACAGGTTTAAAACGAAACAAAATAAATACAGTCGTTGCGCATGCGCAACGAGCCATGACCGATTATGACCAACTCACTCGGCAGGAAGTGCGCGATGAAGCATTTGCGAGCAACGACGAAACGCATCGCGTCGCCAGTGGCAACCGTTCGCGCGCGCCTGTCTGGCAAGGCCACCAAATCTCCGCACGGTTTCTTCGAATCACAACGGGCTGAAAAACTCGATGGGTTGTGGTGCATCGTTAGTACGACAGCACAACATGCATGCGTGCGTGGTAGCAAGTATCACACTTAGCACAGCATTGTACGTTTGGCCACCTTCAATAATCGTGTGCCTTCAAGCAGAAATTCCAGTTCGCATACAAACTCTACAGAAATATATTCAAGCACTGTTCAGAAGACTTTTGTCGCTAAAATGAACTGACTGAAGCGAGTCGAAGCACTTACAAGTTACTCAATTTCACTGAAACGGCCCGAGGTGAATTAGATTGGGGCTACATCAGTGCAAGCTGTGTTTATTTTTTCGGTCATGAACAAAATTAGTACAATTCGGGTGTAACGTCTGAAAAGGTAAGCTAGTGAATATTGCTACGGCGAGTTTTAATACTCATACGGGACAAATGACCGAAATGTATCAGCGAAAAAAGAAACCCAGGTTACAAGCCCGCAAAAGAACTTAGTCAATTAGCAGAACTCAGATGAAATTCACAAAAATAAAATAATATTATGAAAGTCACAAAAACTTTCGTGACTTTTATGTAAGCCATTGCTGCCTGCGTGCGTTTTCGACATCAGGGCTAAAGATGTTTCATTAATTATAACAGTGTATACTATCTAATTTGCAGGATTGGCCGCGCTGGGGCTACCGAGCTGCATGTGGGTCTTGGAGTTTATGGAAACATGTTGGCAGTTTTTATCGCAACAGTAAATACATAATATGCAGTTAAATCGGGTTCTATTAAGTGTGAACGTTTATCCAAAACACCCTCTTTCCATCGTGAACAAGTCTGCGAGCTTTTATTCGTCACCCTCTTGCGAACGGATGATTTTCCAATTATTACATCAAAACAACATTGCTATGCTGACCTGGAAGTGAGGCACGCAACTCACAGGATCCAGGCAAACTGCACTTTGCGCCCACCTGGGAAAGCGGCTCTTTCAAGCATATAGTGGACGCATTAATGCTTTAATGTTTTGTGCATTCTTACTGCACAATTTCCGGTGATATTCCATTCGTGATTCAACGCAATGTACTTGTTGGCGAACAGTTCAACAGTCGACACAATAGCCTGCAAACATTCATAACCGCAGTCGGTCGCTGTTTCCTGTGGCTCATTCGAACGCTCAACGCTTTTGTTCGTCGTCATTCTATTCTAATTCTACATCGAACCGTTTTAACGTTACGTGGTTCGGACTTCACGCTAAGGTGTATCGGAGGTTTTGGTGTATATCTGAATATAATGGAAAGCAATCAACTTAGAGTGCTACTGGAGAGTTATTAGCCGACAATTCTACATTGAACTGACAAAGTGGTGAGAGCCTTTTATTTCGCCTTGCTTAGGCTTGGCAACTTCAAGACGTCAGGCTGCTTAGTTGGGAGACTTTACCTGTGCTCCTACAACAACTAGGTTGACCCCTTAATCAGGAGGGATCGTTGTGGAATCGTAATCGACCGACTAATCGGCACCGCAACCACCTACGAATCCTACATCGCTTCCTACATACGAGAGTCCCTACAAGCATAACCTTTGTTAAACCCTTTGTTCGAACATTATCATCATCGTATTGCTGACCTTGCCAATGCTTCGCCAGTCTTAAATCTCATCTCACGTCACTGCTTCAAGCATAGAAATCAATCGAAATTTAAATGATGCGCTGCATGATGCGCTCCCGCGCATATATTGAAAATGCGTTGGATAGTGTGGTAACGAGTTCTCATGATCTACTGAATAAAATGGTCAGTGTTGCAACAGACGGAGCGGGGCGTCTGCCTTGGTGAAAGAATGCAGGATGATTAATTGTACTTTTCAAAATAAAATCATGATTTTCAAAGCGGATCTTTCATACAAAAATTTAGTCAAATATAAAAAAATTAAAATTTAGTCACTAACTAAATCTCAGTAAGAGACTAAAGGCATTCCATGATGTTGAAGCAAAGAACAAGAATCTAGAAGATCACAAAGGCAAGATCAAATAACTGCTTGATAATTTTAAAGTAAGGTTTGATGACTTGCAGAAGCTCGAGCTCTGCTTTGCCGTTTTTGTAAATCCATTCAACCTGGATGTTACCTCACCAGCGGATGCCACACTCACAAGGCGTTGGTAAGATAAGCATTTGTTGTGGAAAAGTTATTAACGGAAATGCAGAACGATCTTGGCTTAAAAATGACCCATAAATTTCAGAAGAGAATTGAGTTCTGGAAATGAAGCGAACAAGCGTGTGGCTGATCGCAGTCGAAAGTTTAAGGCGTCGAAGAATCTTTACCAAGAAATACCTGAAGGAGCTATTTCGAACAGCTTTGACCAAACCCGGATTTCCCATATAGGCTTTCGAGGCTACAGTTTAGTGCGCCAAAAGTTTTGGCATGGAAACAATCTTCTTTTTGGGTGAAAACAGGGGATTAAAAATTTTTCTAGCCTATGGGCGGCCAGCACTAAAAATCCGGCACTGGCTTAGAACTCTCAGCAGCCAACTTTCAAACCACGGGCAGTATCGAGGCTCGCGAAGTCATCGCGCGACATTGTTTTTCGTTTGATAATCTTCCAATAATCCTCAGCGAACGCGTTTGATACGCGTGTGTTTTTGTTTTTCGCGCAATGCCGCACCCGCAAATCTGAGTTCTATCGCGCGCTATGCAAACGTGTAGCAGGTTTGACCGCCCTCCCCTCCCCCCGCAGCACTAAAAGTTCTGCACGCCAATGTTTCAACAACACCTTCGGCGGACACAATTTTCGAATCGCTCTTGCGGAAGAGTGAAAGGTTTGCCTATTTAATGCCAATCGCAATTTTCAGAAAACTTTCTCAGCACAACGCAACAGAGACGCCTGAAAGCTTCCCGGTATGACCTGAGTCGGTGGCGCAATTGCGGTTTAGAAACGCAGAACACTGGATTGAAATTGGCAGCAGAACAGCTAAGACCCCCTGAGAAAAAAACTGCCAACGGTCCACGTTTTCATACTGCAGTGTCGGAAAAGCACAGCGCTTTTCTTGCAACTACAAATGCAGACGTGAGCAAAACGCAAGGCACCAACAACAGCCAGCAGTACGCATGGTTGGTTTTGCTGGATCGCGGCAGCAAATCAAAGACAAATGAAGGTTGCTCGGCGTCACGGTCTGCTGCGCGTAGGAATGCAAGACACGGTTCAGCGCGCCCCGCGTGGTTTCTCGACGACGAAGTATCATCGTCCAGGCAAACAAAAAGGCACAGCTTTCTTTCTGAAAAATTTACGAGCATGTGAGCGCCACTGGTTTGAAAGAATTGGTGGCGTTCATTATGGCAACGTTGTGCTGCGTCACGCCTTGGTACGCGCGCATGCTGACAACAATCCGGTCTGCTATTAACGACTGGATATTTTTTGGGATATATTAACGACTGGATATTTATATTACGACTGGGATATATTAACGACTGGATATTTTTATATATTAACGACTGGGATATATTAACGACTGGATATTTTTTGGAATCCGGTCTGCTATTAACGACTGGATATTTTTTGGCGGTGCGAAGGATCAGGGAATTTTCGGCGAATGGCAAATGTCCCTGGAGCATTTCGGATATGTTTTACTTTTCAATGATTTCTAAAGACCGCGACGTGCTGACGATTTGCACTTTCCTGACCCAGTGTTGTGCGTGGAACTTTCTGACGTTGGTCAACTTCGAACACGTCACTCAAGATCTGTTTTTTTTTCGCTGAGACATTTCAGTAATTTTCGCTGAGACATTTTGGTCTCTGAAACATTTCGATATTTTGTATCAAAGTTGTATTAAAGGTCGCCGTAACAGTGCTTTTCAGCCTGTATTTACAGACATTCTGACCGAAATGACTTAATTTTTTTCGGTCATTCCAAAATCATTTCGGTCTATGACCGGAAAATGGCCGAAAAAACAGATCAAGATACACAAATCACAACGAAGCCAAGCGACGTCACCACGGCAGTCGTACCGACCTTTTCACGTCTTCGTCGGGAACGTAGCCCTCCTTCACACGCTGCGCTTTCCTCCAGGTCCCGTCTGGCCTCTGCGTGGCCGGAATGAAGGCGACTCCTGGACAAAACGACAAATGCTTCAGGCCAGGCACACGATGCATACATTTATTCACGTAGGTTTGAAGTGCAGAAGAAACACCAACGGAAAACTGAAATTTAAATGAAACTTGTGGTTTGTACAGTGAAATTTCTAATACGACAACACAAGACGTTCTGGTTTTCCTTCACTCCGAAGAGGAAATCAAACTGCAAAATTCAATCCTGCAGCGCTTAAAAACAAGATTTGAATTTAAACCACGGAACATGCCTGCTGCCCTAAGTCACTCGCAAATGTAGGGAGCTGGGTGCGCGCAATTGGATTTCTTAATTTTGAAGCTAATTTGGGATGCTTTCGAAATGCAAAAATGTTTTTGTCAACAATACTTCAGTTCAGTTTCGTTCATGTTCGGTTTCCGTACATTTTTCGGGAGTGCCACGAGTGATTTGCGGCGCCCATTTACGGTGCTTGTGTCGTGGAACACAAGGCTGCTTTCGCAGTTAATGCAGCACTGGTGGCCAAGTCAACGACAACGTCGTGCGTGAACCGTTCCTCGCATCCATCCATCAACGTCGAGCACGAGGCTAGACAGGCCGCAAGTACCGTTTCTATGTCTTCAGTAGGACCCGACCGGAATCGAACTCGGCCTACCAGCTTTGGTGGCGCATGCTGAACCATCTGTACCACAATATTTTGATGAACTGATGAATTTTTCTGCTGCTCGTCACGTCTAAGGTATTCAGCGAAACGTCAGGGTTTTCTTTTGCTATGTAAACGGTCCATGAGATTTCAATGCAACTATTAAACGACGTTGTCTTGGCGGGCTGGAATCTGCCACAACGCCATAAACGGGAACTGCCATCTTCCCCTCCTTTTGCAGCGTTGCAAAATTATACTCAGGTTTCCATTTCAATCTCATTGATAAGGAACGTACTAGTGGCAACTAAACAAGGAATAAAGTTGCATAACTCTGGAGTTCAAACTTCTTTTACAGTTAACGGCCAAGCAACATTTTTTTAACACAGCAAAAACATCAAAAGCACCAGGGCGACCGAGCATGGTAACAAAACAGTGGCACTTTTTGTTTTTCTGCCTGTGACTCTCCACTCTTTCCATTTGAATTTCATAAAAGTGCGATTGAAAACTTTGTTGGTTCAACAAAATTTACATCAAGAAAAGTTCGGCAGAGTTGGAACCTTCATACCACCCAGAAGGGCCAGCATTCGACAAAACTGTGATAAATAGCTGATGGCCAACATCGTTTATGGGAAGAAACTACAGCTTAGCCAAGAAACCACACGTGGCCAACAATGCTTCTCAGAAACAGCAAGTTTAAAAATTTGATGAGTAACCCTCGGACAAACCTCGGTTGTCGCGCACTATCCCAGTCACTGCCGAGACGTGGAGATTGTGTTCCTGGCTTGACATTGCCACAACAAGTAACTAGCCAGTAACTCAGTGACCAAAAACGTCTGTTAAACAAGTCGTTGGTTAAGACGTACATTTTGTTTAGTCAGTAAGCACGCAGACTGTTATGAAACGGCTTTCCAAATAACATAAAACCAAAAGAGCGACTCAAAAAGCACCATTGCTCGGTTATGCCCGCAGGCAGTGCAGGAAAGTTATGCACTGAGCCGATGTTTTGTTTAAGTGCGCATGAAATTGCGCAACCATGCAGACACAGAACCAGTGACGCGTTTCAAGCGCTGAAAGGCCTACGCGATATATATATGCAATATCAAAATTTTGGAACGTTGCAAGTGCGCGAGAATGAGATTTCACTGCGTAAATGGTCTGGTGGCACAGCACATTTGTGCACCGTTTGACCTACAAAACAAATCAGCATAAATTCAAACAATACAAGCTGCCACGTGCAAATAAACGAACAATGCCTCAGAAACGTGGCGAAACAATGAGCAAAAAAGAGTAAGAACTTTGCATAAATCTCAGATCATTTGCTATGACAATGTAGAAGAATTCATCGTATATGGATGAAATGAAGAAAAACACATTTAACTACAGTTACACGCAGGCTTACAAATGATTACGAAACATGGAATGGTACCTCAACGAGGTTAGATGGCAAGAAGCAAGTTTGGTGCCCCCCATCATGTTCGAACCTGAGGCCTTTAAGAAGCAAATGTACTGTATTGAAGAAAGTATACTTGTGACATTGTTGGGACTTTTCGGCGCCCACATAGTGACTCGGCGTCCGGGAAATTGTGTCCTTCCCCTCGTTACGCCCCTGTGGTACCTTGCGCTGCATCTACTCGTAAAGCCGTCACGAGGAAAGGCAGAAATTAAAAGCATTCATTTTCATTTTCATCCCCAATTTCTTCTGGGGGGGGTCGCGGGGCAGCACTCGAAATACGTCACGGTCATTAAAAAAAGCATTAAAAAGCAAAACTAGCGCCACCTCCACTTTTATTTACACGAAGTTAGAGCATATCAGCAGATAAACGTGAATAGTGACGGGTTGAAACGATACAAATGTGTACTGCGTCTTCTGCAAGCTTAAAACAATTTTTTTTTTTAATGTAATTTTCAAAAAGTTTTCGGAACCAATTGTATCTTCACCATTCGNGCGTGGTGGCAACGATATTCATCGTAAACAAAAATTGCGAATTTTGTTCAGGAAGTCGTAAAGCAATAAAAAAGCTGAAATAGTCCTATGTGTGATTGATAGGTGGCGTACACGATCTCACGGCTAGACCGAAGTGCAAAAGTGAGTGAAAAGCAAATAAAGCCGGAAAATTCACAAAGCAAGTATACAGGTAAGCAAGAATGTGTCATAGTCGAGAATAAGGCAAGAGTTGTAAACGACGTTGTTTTACACGCAGTATCCACACGACATTCAACACCAAACGACCAGTTACGTGAACTTTCACACCTGATGCTTCTATTACACTGAAGCGGCGCAACAAGGTAGAAACAAATATAACTGCGAGTGGCATTTGAACGTGGTGAGTGGCGCGTAAGTAAAAATAAAGCAAGTAACTTAATGACATACAACCAAAAGCGACGGCAAAAACAGTGCTCTATTATGAAAGAGACCAGGATTATGAAAGAGACCAGGTTGGATATTGATATTAGGATAATTCATACTGTGCCTTAAACTGCTGTTGACTGAAAGCCACCCCTCGGTTACAAGCCTTCTGCTAGGAAATATAATAAGTCAATTGGGCTATTGTTTGTTTAGAACGGGGGGAAAAGAAAACATCAGCTTGTAGCGTCTCTTCAAACAACCTTCCCAGTGCTTAACAAATGTAAGTGAATATAGTTTCAACAAGTAGCTTTAGTTTACACAAGGAATATATCACTTGCTGCGGGAGTTCATACTGAAGTCCGACATGCGATAGAACAATTTGTTACGACGCTGGTGATTTCGTCAAATCAACCCACCTTTTTTCTCAACTCTGCATTTTCGATCGAAGTTTCCGATTTACTGCACTCACATATTTTGTTAATAGTTTTTCTCCACTTAACGAAAAAATGACGACATCGATTGGGGTAACACTGTTTGACTTGTCGGTATTCATATGCGATGGTGACATTATATGTTAACAAAATAGATTAGGATATGTGAGAGAATTGTAGTTTGGCGATACACAATTTCAGCCAAGCTAGAAAGGTTTACAAAATTCAACATCTGAAGAAACTTATAACAGCAGCGTTTAAACGTAATTCGTGTTCCGTTAAAAACATCCCCGCGGAATCAACGCTATTGCAAAACAGGATATTTATCACATAGAAAATATATTGTCAAACAGACATGTTCTGAGACCACTAAATCAAGATTGACAACATGTGGAAAATGTCAATGTACTCTATCTATAACGGAAACACATATTATGGCAAGTTGGCATAAAACCTGGTTCAGCCTTCAAATGCCGACAGCATTTTAGCAAATGCCGAGTCCTTATTTTCTGTTAACTTTCCCGGAGTGTCAAACTCGACAACATGGCCGTCCCCCATGACAATAACGCGATCCATAGTCAGAACTGTCGACAGACGATGAGCTATGGTAATCACGGTGCAGTTAGCAAATGCCTCGCGAATAGTCTCCTGCACCAGTTTCTCGGTTTCAAAATCTACTGCAGCAGTCGCTTCATCTAACACCAGCACCTTGCTGTTTCGGAGCAGAACCCGCGCCAGGCACAACAGCTGACGTTCTCCAAGTGACAGATTGTTTCCACTCTCAGTCAAAACGTGCTCCAGCTGCCCAGGTAAACTGGAGATTGCATTATTCAAATGTGTTACTCTCACCGCATTCCAGATCTCGTCATTGCTGTGTTGATCAAACGGATCCAAGTTGTACCGAACGCTGCCGGTAAAGACCACAGGATCCTGCGGAATTATCGACAGACCGGATCGCAAACGTGATAAAGACAAAGTAGCTATGTCCACGTCATCAACCAAAATATTGCCGTCTGATAACTCCACTAATCTGAACAAGGAAACCGTGAGTGACGATTTTCCCGAACCCGTTCGTCCGACAACGCCAATCTTTTCACCTGCTTCAACTGTAAATGATACACTGTTTAACGCCAGAGGAAGCCCACTTCGGTACCGCATGCTGACCTTGCAGAACTCAATTTTCCCTTCCTTGGGCCATTTCTCCACAGGCGCCACCTCTTGCTCGTTGCTGTCGCTTTCCTGAGGAGTGTTCTTGATGTAGTCGGCTATCCGGTCGACGCAAACGAAACGAGCCTCGCTCTCAGTAAGCATACGAAAAGTGAATTGCAACAATCCGCTCAACATGAACGCGGTCATCAGCGCCAGTCCTGCGAATGCCGGGGACACAAGGCCGCGGTTCAGAATGACAAACAGCGCCGTAAACACGCACAACGTGACCATCAACAAATCCAGCCGGACAGCAAACCATCGGTTGGCACATGCGAACAAGTAGTACGGTGAGGCGTTGTCGTTTAGGCGATCGATGAAACCAAGAATAAAATGATTCGTTCGCTGATAAGCTCGTATCGTTTCCAAGCCAGTGATCGTAGTACGTATGTGCGAAAACCACGGGGAACGAGTCAAGGCGTCTTGTCGCTTAATGTCACTAGCTGCTGGTTTGAACATGCCTCTGACTACTGTCAACAGAACGACGGCGAAAGCTGTGACAAAAAGGAACTTAGGAAAGATGTACGCAACAATGCCGAGTGCGCAAACGACGGTCACTGCATTGAAAATGAAAATCTCCCAGATCAAAGCGATTTGTCCATCGGCTTCATCGAAATCTTTCTGGAACCGATTGATAATTCTGCCAGAAGGAGTGGTGTCGAAAAATGACATGGGTGCATTCAAAATCCTCTCAAGAAGCTGCCTGTGCAAGGTGCGCACAGCCTGGAACGTATAAGACAAGTATGCCCATCCTCTCAACACACTTACAATAAGCATTGCGATTGCCGACAAACCATAAATCAGAACAAAAAATCCTGAATCTGAATTTACTGCAACATTTTGCGAACTGGAAAATGCAGAGTGGTTAGTGTTCATCTTTGACGAGGCAAGAGCAAGAATGTAGTGACCTCCAGTGACGTTGGTACTCAGATAATCTGAGCAATTTCCATGCATACATCCGTCGAATAACTCCAGTTCTCTGTTAAGCCAGAAAGAAAGCCACAAATTGCTGAACTGCTGAACGCCAACATTGACACCATATAACAGAAGAATGGTAACACCAAGCAACCAGCCAGATGCTGCTTTTATATACACAGCATATGTAGAAAATGGAACTTCTAGGCCACTTTCTTCATCGCTGACAAGTTTTCCTTGCTTTGCTCGTTCTTCATCTGACAGATCTTTTGGTGAAACCAATGGTGCACTGTTGCCATCTATCCCAGAAACATTTTCCCCAGTTTTAGAAGGTAATAACTCCAAGTTTTCTGTTTCAAGATCCTCTGGTTTCTTTTTCAATTCACCTTGATCCATGACCAGAATATGATCACACTTCATCAACAATTGGATTTGGTGCGTGATGAGCAGAATCGTTTTGCCGCTTTTCTTCAGATAACCTAAAATTGCTTGATTGAAGATGTGCTTTCCAACATGAATATCAACAGCACTCAGAGGATCATCGAGAATGTACACATCTCTGTCGCTGTACAGAGCTCGAGCCACACTGATCCTTTGTTTCTGTCCTCCACTTAAGTTTATGCCACGATCACCAACTTCAGCTAAGTCACCTCCTTGAAGTACAGTAAAATCATCAAGTAGACAACATGCAGAAACAATTTCATTGTACTTTGCCTTGGTGAACTTGCAACCAAACAAAATATTGTCCCGAACAGTAGCATTCATCAGCCATGCCTCTTGAGCAGTATAAGCAACGGATCCATACAAACCTACAGACCCCTGCATTAAATACATGTTTCCAAGTATGGCCGATACCAAAGAAGATTTGCCAGATCCAACAGCTCCATAAATGCCAACCAGTGTACCTTTTTTAACTACTAAATTAATATTTTTTAACACAGGGATCCTTTTGGAGTTGATTCCAATCGTCTCCAGCAGTAAATCATTGTCAGAACTTGTAGCTTCACTCTCAGCAGTTCCAACATTTTCAGTTGGATGTGGTAATTCCCAGCAAAATGAAGCGTTTTCAATTTCAATAACGTTAGTTTCATCACGAACTGAACATATGTAACTTGTCCTACTTTCCAATAAAAAAACTTTTTCAAACCTTCTTGCTGTGACATTGAACTCAGCAAGGCTTCGAATTCCAATAGGCATCATCTTCAGACCATAGGACATGGCATTGAAAATTGCAATACACGTAAATGCATTTTGAGAATTTAGTTCCTTTCCTGATAGAACATAACAAGTTAGTACTAGAACTGCAGCTACAACAGGTGTGAGAAAAGCCAGAGTAACATTTATGCTTTGAGTCAAAGAGAGAAATTTAAGAATATGCAATTCTTTTTCACGAACTTTTTCCACGTGGTCAGAAAATGATGCTTCCCAACAGTAGAACTTGATTAGTTTGATGAATGCCAGAACCTCACTGATGATTTTCACCCTTTCTTCTGTCTCAACAATTGCTCTTTCACGAAGCTTATCAGAAATTTTTGCAATCAACCCCTGTACAAACAGCATAACCAGGAAGAATCCAGAGCCAATGAGTGCAGTGGGACCCAAAACTACACAACTGTAAATAGCACCACACACAAACAGGATGGGTCCATTTACAACCAAAAACCCAAGTCTGGCTGCTTCAAATATACGATCACCATCATTTGAGCACAAACTTATCAACTGCCCAACACCCATATTTCCAGAATTCAATGGAAGCTTAAGAACTTTTTTGAACAAAAACAAAATCAATGCTGATCGCAAGCGAATGGCAGATCTGTAGCTAACAGCAAACAGAAAGCTAATGGCAACAGCTCGAGTAATTTCTGTTACTGCAAGGATAACAAGCAATGTAAAGCCCTGTGAAATGTGAGATGATGGTTGTGACACATGCTTTAAAAGATTGTGTATAACATAGCTGTTGGTAAAAAAGGAAGCAAAGGTGGCCAACATTGTAAGAAACACACTTATTGCCAGTCTCAAACGAAGAAACCTGAATGACACACGCCATACTGAAGCATTAGCAGAACCATGAAATCGCACTTCATTTTTCCACAAATGTGCCAAGCGTCGATAGTTTATTTCAGCTTCATCATGCTGAGAGACCTTCCATAGATTCTTTGCAGAGGAAGCTTTTCTGAACAGTTTCCAAATAAGAATAGTCATCCATGAAAACAACCCAAAGGAAAACAGACCAGCAGAGTCACTAGGGTGAGCACCATTCTTCTTTGCAAATGGCCGCACAGGTATGAAAGTTTTTAAAGACTTTTTGTATTTATTCCATAATGAAGTAGTGTTTGAAACACCTGATACTTCTTCACTACTACCAACTTCTAACGATGTATCTGACTGAACCAGGTGTTGGACACCATCTTCATCTGCAATTTTCACATCGCACTCTTTGCTACTCATGGGCTTTATTTAAGATTAGACAATGTAAGTGAGTTTAAAATAGCTGCATCTACTTGAAAAACAGCATAACAGTAATTATGAAACTTATGAAACAAGGTAAGCCTTGATATATCACTAATATGAAGTTGCCTATACCACTTGACCTTTCCAGCTAGTTCACTGTTACAAAGGTTATCTGGTTTCTCTGTATGAAGTGCAGCATAAGCCTGACAAGAAAGAGATGTAATATATATGTCCATATACAATACACAATTGTATCTTTTTGAAACAAATATAAACACTACAAAAAAACAACCTAAAAAACAATGCAAGATTTAAGCTTAACACCTTTGGTACTGCATGGATTCACCTTCAAGACCCAGATGAGCCACTCTTTTACTATCTCTTTGCAACTCTGTAACTTACCAGCTGGCCAAGTCAGCTAGAGAGCTGTTCAAACCCTCAAAAGATGCGGCAAGTCTTCTGGTTTGGATTTTTTTTAATTGGAAAAGTTTTGGATTTCGGGTTTTTTGTGTGCAACATAAGTGGGGTAAGTTTAAGCATTTTTGGCTGAGGTCATCGGACCCTGGGCCCAACCGCAAGAGACAATTTTTGACTTAAGTTTTTAGTGAAACTAGGCTACAATCCAAGTCTTTAGAGTTCTTGATTGGCTTTTTAGCATTTCTGGTTCAAAAGTGATGTCCTGAAAACAACAAAGTGCTGTTGTTCAGATCATTCCAAAGTGGTAAGGCTTGGCAAGCATGTGCACAGTAAACACAAAAGCTACTCCCACACAATATCTGCTGTTTCACGTCAAGTTTATGTGCATGCTCTGCTAGTTAAGCATCGATAGAGTGAATTTTTTCAACATATGGTTTGGTATGGTCCAACATCAGAAACAGTTTGGATGCAGAGAAGGCAGACAACTTGGCTAAAATATACTGATTTTACAGAGCTGAAGATGATAACTAGTAGAATTTACTCATACTGTTCAAATTCTTCTCTTTATTTCAAGTCCTTGAAATGTCATTGCTGTTCGTTTTGTTTCATTTTTAAAAAATTTACAGATACTATACAAGTGTGCTGCTTATTTCACTTCATAGTAGATCTTTCAAAGGAAATGCAAAGTGTTTTTAAGTGGCCTTTAAAAAAAATGGGTGGGCTTTGGGTTGGGTCCAATTACATCAACCCTGATTAAAACTGCATATGGATGAATGGTAGTGAAACTACAAAATTTTATGCAGCATGAAGCTGCCAGCTAGAAAGCAGCATGTTATGAAAAAACTTGTGGTTTGTTGGTTTTGTCGTAAGTAAGCTAAATCTACTTCAACAGAGTATGTACTTAAACTAACTGCCTTTGCCATTGATGAATTTTTAAGAGTTTCATAAAGTGAGATAATAGTGTTGAGGCTGATGGCCCAGTGTACATGGACAAGAAAGCCTACTTGTGTCTCAAGCAACTGCAAGTCCAAATTTTATTCCCAACCTGCTTTATCTTGAGCAGCTGCCAAGCCTGAGTTAAGCTTTCACGACATTTCACGTGAAATTGAATTAGATTTATCAATAGACAACCCTGGCTGCCTTGGACTCTATAAAATTAATAACAATATATAATAATTATTTATTGCGGACTCGTGTTCCATATCACAGTCACAATCACACAACACCAAGGTTGATAAAAATCACGATTTTGTAAAAAAATCAAAAAATTGGATTTTTTTATTTAAATCAGATTTTTTTTATTTTAATGATTATTTTTTATTTAATGTGTAGGGGACTTGTAATTTTTAATTTCAAATACCGTATTTATTCAAGTATAAGTCACATTTTTTGAACTAAAATATGATGGTACGTGCATGGTCGTTGCTTGTAGTTCGATCGATTGATTGTTGCAGCTGCCCGGAGCCGTCTTGCTTATCGGTAGAGCGCCTTTNGTTTATTGAGGCGTGNGTANTTACTGCGCTCTGACCGAAGTGTTCTTGCTGCCTCGTATTCAGTTATGTTCTCTGCATCGTTTGCGCTGGCTGCTTCTGTCGTACGACTATCGTCAT
>JGI24159J19872_10003831_pt1 | contig 18983 bp, 11 predicted proteins | sample Ectturendosymbi4_FD_19872 | JGI IMG/M metagenome (IMG submission 19872) | reverse complement strand
CGAAACGTTTGCAAGATGTCAGTTGTATCGTTTGCTTTGGCCGTAGTATTTATTATAAGGCTATTTAGCACTTCCGCTTTTCGTGTACCAAAATTAAAAATAGTAAATGAAAAGAGACCATGACAAACATGAACAAAATAATCTCATTACATTTCAGTTGAATAACATATATTACAGAAATGTTAAGACATACTCATATACATAACAATTTTAAGTGAACAAAAACTTGTACATGTTGACCTAAGAGTATTTTGCCATGAAGTAGGAATTAAGGACATGCTGACAAAAAATCAACTACTTTATTTACCTGTAAATGTTACAGGCAAACAACTATATACTTCATCTGTAACATTTGACATTCGATGCAATTGTCAAATGGGGCAAACACAGAGCTTTTGAAATGTTTCATTTGTTCTTTGCAACATTTCAAATATTAATGTGCTTTTGACGGGACCAGGTTTTATTGACTCTATATTTCTGCTGACATTGCAATGTCACTTCACCTGTAACTTAGTACTGAGGAAAAGATCTCCACACAACAGCCTCAGTAAATCTAAATCATGTTTTGACTACAAATTATGAAAACAGTTAAAACTTCTTTTGTCAGATTAAACTTTGTTCTACCTTATCAGATACTTTGTGCAAGTTTAATGTAAACAAGCCACTTCTTACTGGTATATACATTGGTAATTCACACTTCCCACAGGATGGGCACAAAATGCATATAACCAACATTAAGTAACGCCTTTTACTTACCAGTCTGTGATACATCTTTCAATGGTTTTTGCTCGTTCTGTTCACCAACCCTGCACAATACAGGAAACCTGCGTTCATACACATGCTATACATCCATCATGCAACTCGTGGTAAAGGAAATACGGACAGAACTTCCTTTTAGGATTCTGTACAAGCATATTGCTGGTTGTATGTTTTTTCACCACAAAATTTCTAGCTCTTCACAGAAAGGAATGTTGACCATCAACCTAAATTTGCATTTAGGTAGCCATGCTAATAAGCCATTACGTGTGCATCCTACATCACTGTGGAAACCCATTCAATTAGTGCAGTGTCAACACTTCCAGGTACTCAACACATTTCAGTAACTATTACCAACAAAAATTTATGAAAAACAGAAGCAAGGAATGTGTCTATAGCTCAGGCTAGCAGTATTATAGCCAATTAATGGTAGTAATACAAGTGGTTATTGCAAAAACGAAGCACATCTAAGTATGGGAAGAGACTGAAAAGTGGATGAAGAACATACTTTATCGGCCTGGTAACTACAATGCATGCTGCAGGGCATGGCAATTTTGCACATACATAAGCCAATGGTAATTTTGAAGTCTGCTCCATCTCCATATAATGGTAATACAGCTGGAAACTAACACTGCTCTGGTTTTCAAATCATACAAATAATACAGTGAGCAGCTGCAGACTTATGATGATCGAAATCTATATTTGCTGGCTTCACTTGCTCTCAATAATACTTAGTGGTCTCGTAATGCATGCAACAAAAGCTACAAAGCTTTTATACAAATCGTTAATGATGCTTCCTACTAGGAAGCTAGGAATCCTAGTAATCCTTAGTTGAGTCAACCTTTTCATTTCGTTTTATTTTGAGCAAGAGGTATTGTAACCTACACACGTCAACCACAATACGCAGGGCACAAGTCCAAACCAACCATCTTGCTTGGAAATGACACACGTTCTGCAAGTACAGCAAGAAAGCAATTTTTTTATTTACTGCGACTATTTAAGCTTAAATAGCTACGATGCTTTGACTTCTACATTATGTGTGCAAACCGCAATAAGAACTTGAAGTATCTAACCAATGATTCACTGAATCATCATTCAGTAAGTTTCACAGGGCAGGCTGCCAGCAGTACAGGCTTCTTCAGCTTAGTTTATAGCAACACGGGTATACAGGCTTGCGTACGATCAGTTATCCCTTGCACTGTTTTAAACAACTCTCGTTTTCTACCGCAACGCACCTGATATCAACCCTAGACAACAGCGGCAATATCCTTCCACCGCAAGAACCGACGTTCAGTCAGCGCGGCGCTTCAACCAGTCGTTCGATAGAACACACAGCAACCCTGACATCAATAATTCAGCACTGGCATCGATCTGCACAGGCTGCCTTTATCGAGCGCGAGCCTCGCTTTTATCGCGACCTCCGTCGAGTGCTCAGGCAAGCAGGAAACCACGTTCTTCACGAAAGACCGTTTTCATTCTTGTAGTGGCGAACAAAGAGATTTCGCCAGCTCTTGCATCACTGCTTGAAGAATGCTACAAGCATTCAGCGCGTCTTCTTGCAACTAATTCTTTTTTAACGTTAAGTTAAAGCTTAATGGTGCTTGTAACAACAATGCTCGTTTGTTAAGGATTGAGCGAACGGCTTGGTTGAACACACTTAACGGTCTTTCAAAGAACCCTTCACTCTCAAACGAACAATTACAAAAGAGCAACCACTGAATTGGAACAATTAAGGCTGGGCGCGCCAATTCCATTCGTAGGTCTGCAACTGTGAAGAGTAGCAACAGTCATACAGGGTTTTGCTGCACAAGCGCTGCGCCTTCATTTCAACGCAAACTTTACTTTCTTACTTTGACATGATCAGATTCACAACCACACAAGGCCAAACACGTTAGGTTTAGGGTTATGTTAGTTGTCAGTTGAACAGAAGCTATCAAGACATCTACCGGAAAAAACTGTGTGCATTGAATTTTACGAATAATGTAAACGTGTCGCCCACGTCGCATGCGTTCATGAATTCAGACTGCAGTTACGAGAAATGAAAATAGTGCACGCCACGAACGACCGACCAAGTTAATTCGCACCACAGGCGGTCTAGCTTTCTCTCCCTGCGGGCATTGACGTCAACAGATCACGTGATCAAAATGGCGGCAACATGTCGCGCGGGAAATGACTGCTTAACAAGTCAGTTTGTGACATCATAAACAGGCATTCTTATGAGCCGGTTTGACGCGTTCTTGGAATGCCAGTTGTGTTTGATGCAACCGCTCTAAAATTGCTTTCGATTTTCGTCGAGCGGCACCTCCCGCAAGGCACTCACCGGAGCAATCCGACGTCATGATGATGCCTTTCAAAAATGTAAGAAAAATCTCACCTCAATGCCAAAAATCTGAAGCTATTCCGGACATTTTGGCATTTTTAATAGCCTACAGTGGATGTCACAGCCCTCAACATTTTGGTATGCAACATAATCTGACGACTCAAAAAGGTTTACGGCGACCATCTGCCATCACTACAACTGCAGAGGTCAAAAGAACAGGCATGTGCAAACCACCATCCACACAACTGGCATATGTTAGGCGTTGAACAACGCGAGCAGATGGTCGACAAGCAAGCAATGATAAAAGCAGCACTGTAGCAGAAGCGAAGCGCCTGGACGTTTGAGTCCATTCACGAAATGCGCACTTTCCGGAAATCGAGCCAGAGGCAGTGAAAAGAACGACGCATTCACCGCAATAAATTGCCCCGGCGTTTGATAGATGAACATCATCTTTTGCAGAAAAGTATATTCACATTGGGAACAGTCAATATCAAGAAGAACTCAAGTCACAACTGATTTCCACAATTGGCTATAAGTTTTTTCTATGCGTAAGTTTGTGTGCCCTATGCCATGGCTGTCGCTCTGATTTACAAACCTGATTCTTTTTTCCTCTCGTCCAGGTTTTCAGATAAATGTTTTTAAACTTTGCAACATCAGTTTTGGACACTGCTAAACCTAAAACGAGCATTACTGATATCCTACGAAAAAAACAATGCTTCGTTTTTGCCGTCTCAGCAGCCTTCTGGTGAGCAGGCACATCACCTATTTCAATACCTTGGGGGCACAGGAAGCAAAGCACTTGAACAGTATATATTAACTGACTTGGTTGCACAGAACAGTCCAGAGTTCGATCTTCACGACAGAACTATTTGGTTTACACTTTAAGCCAGAGGTTTCCTAACATTGTGAAGCCCCAGACTCACCTAATAAATTTTAAACAATGCCTCACGCATTTCAGAGTCTCGTAATTTAAAGCAGTGTATCTCAACGGGGGTCGCGGCAAGTTTAGAATAAAGGCGACGGTGATGAAAAAAAATTAACGGCCTTTCAAATACTATCTCGCACCTCAGATTGGAAAACCCTGTTTTCAGTTAACAGGACTTTTCAAAAGATTTGCGTTATTACTTATCGGTCTCCTTTTGCCCATGCCAGATTATGTGTGATGCCGAGTAGTTTATAGGCCAAAACTGCAGAGGAGTTAACGTTGCTTAGTTCAAGGCGACGAACCGTTGGTATTTTCACTTTCAGCAGTCAGATATAAAATATTTTCAGAAATCAGGTAAAATCGTAGTATTGTCTGCAAAGCTTTGGAATCTTGTTGAGATTTGTTCGCAGCATTTAACAAGTAATGGAAAAAGTGAAGAACACTTGGAGCAGTCAACCGCAGCCCATACGAAGCGATGTGGCGTGGCAGCTCAGCGCTTATCATTTCCCAATATCCCACTTGGTTTTAAACTTCTGCTCAAACGCAGCTCCATATTTGCACTTCAAAAAAAAAACCAGTCTACTACGGGGACTCAACAAGGGCTTACTCAAAACTACGCTTGCACCCTCCCTTCCACACTTAGTTACAAACTATCCAGTGATGTTGTGTCTCTGGTCGTGTTTTAGATGACTCGAATTGACCAGAGCCACTTTTTAAGAAAACGACACCACACGATACGGATAATGACTTGTTTGAACTTCGTGATTAGACTTGTGCAAATCTCCAAAACGATCTGTTAATGGCCTGTCCTTCACAGTCAAGTTGCAGATAAGGAGTGGGCCACAGGGGAGGGTGTTCTAATATAGGATGTGGCCCACAAAGCTACCTTTTGGCAATTGGTCGTTTACACTCGGCCAAGCCAACTTTACGACGTCCATCTTTCTTCCATGAGACATGAAGCAACTGTTATTGGCAACTCTCAATCCGCCAGCACAGCCGGATTTTCCTTAAAAACTCAGTGTTCCTATTATTTGGACGTTAAGCCTGATTGAGAACTCAGCCACTGCCGCCGGCGACGAACTGATCGAATGCGAGCAAAAGTGAAATTCAGCAACACATCGTTCCGATCCCAGACTGCCTGCAATCATTGACTGGTTGTCGCGCGCAGTGCTCCTGAGTTGAGTCACTTCATTGCTGGTAGAATTGTTTATGCGAGGAATATGCGCGCCTGAGCAACGCGTCTCCGGGGCAGAAGCGACTACAAAGCTAATGAACTTTTGCACATGCACGCAAAACAAACTTAGGTTTGAATGCACGAAGTAATGATCTTTTTAAGAACGTGCCTACAAGGTCAAGCAAAGCTGACGCCCGGAGCGTTATGGGTTTGTGCTAAAATGGGACTGTTTGAAGAGGTAAGCACCAGAATTTCTTCCACAGCAACTCAATTCGCATGGCTTCTTGCCGTAGCGCTACTCAAACGCATCATTCAATCGGCAAGATGCGGAAGTGTAACCTCCCATGGCGCCCTGCCGTCACGCCTCAGTGCCTGATACATCACACTTTTCGCCAAATATGGGCAATCCTCCATCAAGACACAAAACGTACAAGCGTTTCATTGACACAGACAGCTGTCATCGCAGACCATTACACGGGAGGCAGGAGCGACCAGACCACATATTTCGAACATCAACCAAGCTTCACTGTCAACACACGAAGGAAGACGACGCAACCAGTGCACCGCCCGAGAACCTCTTCCTTCCGGGCATAGTTCATGAATCGGGCCAAGAAAGAGTTTTTAACGAACTGTCTAAGCAGTTAACGGCTGACTCTTAACACTCACATTATCACTAACTTCTTTATCGCCGAGCAAAGGTTTTCTGACAATCGCTATTTTGTCGCTTGTTGGTTGAAAAACTTCGGGTTTTTCAAATAAAATGTTTTAATTCCACATTGTGGGCGCATTTTTTCGCATCAGTTCATGTGGTGTTGCCGCACAGCATGCACAGTATCACGGATGCCAAGTATTCGCTTTCATTCACACACATTGCTCCTTCGCTTGAATTCAAAGTGGTCTTAAAATATCAGAAAAAGCTGAGGCGCAAAGACAGTGTCGCGAAGAGTAATTCGCTCACAGCGCATTCAAAACAGAGTGCATCTCATCTGAAAGTGAGTTTAAAGGAACACAGCATTGATTTGGTCGTTTCTGCTGTTCTGCACACGAAGCTGCTTGCAGCCTGAGTGCTGCGCCCGGGCAGCGCTAATTCTTCTGCCCCCGCTCAGGCATTCAGCAACACCAGCTCAGTGTTATCCAACAAGGCCGTCGGACCACGCCTTCCACGCAACGCACAGGAGTTGTGGCAGTGATCGACTGGCAAGTTGCAATCGTCGAAGCTGACTGTGCGCAGCGCTGCATCTGCGGACCGCTGCAAGCGTCTGGAACTGTTTGAAGAAATAAAGGCTGAACCAAACTCTTGCAAAACAAAAGTTCTGCTGGAAGTCGCCTGCGTGGCTGGGAGAAGTCTGCGCGTCACCTGTCCCCAACCGCTATGACATGGAGGTGTGCATTTGCTTTTCTAAATCAGTCTGTAGCTTCGAACCTTTGATGAAGGTTATTCGAATGGCAGCAGTCGAACACTTGACAAGTGGCTTGTCGTTGCCTCGAGCAGGTTGCCACAGCAACGACTGGACGGCGAAAATTGTACATTTTCTTTGAGGATGAGCAGCGAAGCGGAACATGTAAACGTTTACCAAGCGTCTTTTAAATAACGTGCGCGCTGTTCACGGTGGGGGGGATGGAGCAGGGCTGCTGAGGCACTGGGCCAATTTGCTCGGCTCACTGCTGAACACCGGGCCTTGACTATGACATCGGCCATGAATAAATTTATCCAATTCTCATTAATGACAAGGCCCAATTTGAAGGTAGTCGTCTTAACCATAACCAGGGGTGTGCCGAAGGCTAGAAGCATTACTGTACTAACATAGTAAGAAATTGTACTTAGCAAAAAACACAAATGCAAGAATTTCATGTTACACTTTTAAACCTGCAACTTCAACACCTTTAAACAAAGCACGGCAATGAAAAGGTTGCCCCTTCATTAATCATAGTGTTCATCTAAATTTAACATTTTACAATTTTTGAAAGAACAAATTATTTTACTAAGCGTAAGACACGGTCAAATAACAATAATCAACTTTAACGGCAATTTGGTGGACGTGAGGTACAAACACTAACTTCTAAGAAATGTATATTTTGACCAGTCCCGATGCGATTGGGCATCGTTATCTCTCAGGCGAGTCACGAAGCTTACGAAAATAAAAAGCCGCTGAACACCAGATCTCGCATTGTGACTGCTGAGGTTACCCGTGGTCTCGGTCGTGCTGTAAACATAATGTTTCGTTCGCTGGTTTTGGGGGAGGAATGGTTAGCAACTACCGGACATTTGATCACAAGTGGCCGATGCTCGGCGCTAGGAAATATACCAAGAATAAGAACAAGATTTGATTTCAGGGGAACACGCAGACGATTGTCCTCTGCTATGACATGACAGTGACGAGGTGTTCGCACAACTATCATCGCTTCAGTTTTATTTATAAACACAGTCCGACTACAAAGATAATAAAACACAGTGACGAAACGATGCCACGTGACGTCAGTACCTGACGAAGTGGGACTGGGTCTGATTCGAACATGTATTTCCAAGAAGCTCTTTCTTTGAGAGGCGATGCCCCAAACAAAATACTGTTGGTTGCTTGAAGTCAAAATATTCGACCCCCAACACTTTCGGGCTGGCTGCGCTACTGATTTCAGCGATACGTGAAAGTGGTTCAGTTCGGAAGGCGGAACAGTCTCAACGCACTTCGGTGTTTATCTTCCACATGTGGCATCGAAGTTCCCGTGACTTCTGTAGCAGACTGGGCGCATTTGTGGCCTTGTTCCATCAGAATTGATTGCGTTCAAACCGCATCGCATCAATACTCTGCAGAAGCGCAGCAAAGCAACAATAAGCAGTTGTTGATTCCCGTCCAGCACAAACCGTGTACAACGAGACCTGCCAACCACACAACATATCCGACATAAAGGCTGGCGGCATTCTTGTTGCCTTGTACTAATGCACTGAATATGGCGCAGGCGGAATGGGCGCAGTGGGGTTTATTCCCCCACATGCCCTAGCGAAATATTTTCCTGAAAACCCTTCGACATTGCGCTGCTTGAAAGAGGTCGCCTCTTACCGTCCTGCGTTTAATGAAGACAGGCTTTCTCATAACCGAGCCTCAGCACTAGCACTGACCGTCCGAAGTACTCAGAACGACAGGGATCCTGCTTCAACGTGGGCTAAGCAGGGTATGAATGTGGTTGGTCGTCAAATAAGGCTGGGGGTGATGTCTCATGCTTGGAAATTGCACGTTTGCTGAAGAGAAGAAGCAGCTATGACGTGAATGCACGTTATTTCGACGACTTTAATATTTGCGTCTGATCGATCTGGCGAAGGTCTGGGAGAGATAGTGATCAAAACGTGAAGAGCACGTCCAGTGCGAGCAAAGCAGTTATTGCGTGGGTTGCAACATTCCAGTGACTTGGTGTAAAACTTGAACCAACCTCAGCTTCACCAAGATTTGAGAGCTCTCTTGATCTGCCCCACCTTGTCTGGTAAATAGATCGAGTAGTGGAAATGCGAAACGGGGCAATCTCCGCCGACAGTCAATGCAAGAAGCATTTCTATCCTCTAAGCACCGACATGAGTGGAAGAACCGACATTGCACAGACATTACGCGAAGTCTTGCGCCTTACCTAAAGTCCCCGATTACAGTCCCCAATCCGACTACAAACGTGGGTCTTCGTGGCTTTCCTTTTACTCAAAGATGACGAGCAGTCTGCAGCGAGACCTCAATTCAAGGCCTCGACAGTGGCTCTCAAGCTTTCATGCGCCGTGTCTCCCTTCTAAGTTTAACTGGCGAATACTTAATATATCGTGACACTTGGGTTAATGCAATATAACGGCAAAGCTACCCAGTGAAGGCCTCTGCTCGTGGCCCCCAGAGAACTGCTCCGTGGACCCCAAGGTGGGCCGAGAGCCCCGTTTGAGAAACCCTGGCCTAATGCAAACTTGGTCAAATCAGCATTTTTTGTCGAAATTAGCACAAATGACAAGTGACGAAAGAATCAAGCGCTTAGTGCTCCGGTAAAATATTTTCTGCAACTCATGCAAGCGCAAAAAGCTTCAAAAATGCTCTTTCAAAACACTACAACAGACAACTTCGTTATTGATACTTGATTTAAAGTCATTGCGGATCTTCAAAGTCGCAGCTAATCCGATGAGGAGACAATATCTTAGTGACTGAACCGATAGGATTTAAAACTTTGCTCGACTTTCGCTTTTATTACATTTCTTGCCACTGCATCGAAGATAAGATTCGCATTTCTAATTTTCTTTAAAATATCCAAAAACAGTCATTTCATACTTTATGCTTACAACTGTGTTTTTCGTGTTTCTGTTTAAAGAAGTGTGCAGCAAAACCTCGGCCGAGTATGAACGCCATTCAGCCATTGCTGAATTGCAGAAACAACGTTATCGACAGGCAACACCAACATTTATACGAAATATCAAAACAGCTTCATTTAACTTGAGTGGTTGGCACAGAAACGTGGTGTGGCAACCGTGATCTTGCGAGTGACGCAACTGAAGCGATTCTATGACATCACTGTCGATGAACAGACCTGAGGATAAGCGCCTCCTACTCGCAGACTCGTCAACTCTTTTAACATTGATCCTAAACTTCTGTTAGTCGTTAAAGAGAAGAATGTAATTTTTACAACTAGACGTTTTTACAAAGAGAACAAACCATGTGACTCCAGAGCGGAAAGTGCAGTTATAGCAAAAATAAACTCGATAGAAGAGTGGTTCCTGTCCAGGTAGTGGGTTGGCGGAGGGTTTTGCTGGTATGGTCACACATCCGGGCATTAACACGTCCCGATATTAACAGTCACAGGCGGCAACAAGCAGGAAAGCATAGTTTAATTACCTGGAGACAGAATTCCCTACTGCTGACTAATGATCGGACGAAAAACAAGACATTGACACATAATCGCCTCTTGAGTTATGCGGCCCGGCCTCCTGTAATCTTACCATTAAATTTAAAAACTCGGTAGTCGCAAAAGCTAGCATGGTCACAGTTCCAAGGAAAAAATACGATGGATGGTCGCGTTGCACAAGTTGTTTGGTTAACAAGACACATAGCTTCAGAGGAAACGACGAGCATTATTTGAGTACAAGCTCTGCGCATTATGGTGAGAACAATCAATGGACAGATGGATATCTTGGTAGTCAAAGGTGTGAGTTTCAAAAACTAATTATAAAAAGACATATCTAACTTCACAAACGGCATAACTTTGAGTTGAGTAACTTGCGTCACAGTACACCCAGAGTAGGAGTCAAAAACGTAACAACATAATTCCTTGACATCTTCATAAGTTGCGCTCCTGGTCAAGAAAAACAACCAGCAGACGAACGCGTTTTGCATGATCACACACCCGGGTGAGTTCTGCGTTCACAAATATCAAACGATTTGATTCGTCAAGCAGGTAACACTCAGTAACACGAAAGAATGGAACAAGCTCAACATATTCATCAGGACTTGGGTTTAAACGGCTACTTATACTCAAAGTGAAGCCGGTATATGAGGGCTGCAGAAGCACATATGAATGCCTCTGATTCGAGAGCAACAAAACTAATGTCTTGAGTCATAAAATCATGAGCTTGGTTGGGATGGTTATTTCAAATATCCCCCCCTGGACGCGTCAGGCATCCATAAATTCATAAAAACAGCAGCTACGCGTATACCAACCTTGCAGTCTTTCACTCCGCTCTTCCAGGTCTCCAGCAAGCCCATTCAAGTCACGCAAACACACACACACGCCGATCAAAAAACTTCCTGTATTTCCGCGCATTTCAGATCGACGAGAAAACGCTCGATGACCCTCTCTGTTACGTCACAAACGTGGAAACGTCGCTTCGGACAAGAGTGGCGGCGAAGTGCCATAGGGTCCCATGCTTTATACGGCGAACGCCTGCGAGCATGTTGCCCGAAGCCTCTTTGTGACGTTTAAAACAACAAAAGTTGCGCGACCGCGGTTTGTTTTTTTTAGCGAATATTTTCTTTTTCAGCGTTGCGATTAATTCCGCAAAGTTAAACACGCACCCAGACAGTCCTGGCCGGCTGAGACAGGACGACCGCTCACGGCTGGTCAATGGGTTGGGCGGATTGAGCTGCGGATGTGGAGTTACAAGCTACTTTTAGAAATAGTGGTTGAAGAGGCAGTTGTCAAACACGACGCGAAACGCACACAGCATTGAACGATTGTGTAGCGTTTACTTCAGAGATTTACTTTCACAACGTACTTTCTAATTGTTAGAATCACCGACTATCGCTGCTCAATTTCAGACGAACTGGGTATTTTTTCACTATCATTAACACACTAATCACTCTACTCCGTATCAACACACAACGACCTAATTTCAAGTTGCACACGATCTGCTGTTCTGACGTCACGGAGACACATTATTTTCACACGCGTTGGAGAACTTAACAGGCAACGTACTCATCAGCTTCGCAAAGCAAATAAAATACTGCTTCAAACATGGCAGTCGAAAGCAAAAAAATCAGTGGAAGTACTGCGATCTTTCAAGCCACTGCCTTCCTTTGCTCTTTGACCATTTCTGAACTAGTTACAAACCTGAGCGATACAGATTGTGCATTGCAGTTGACGACGGCAGGGAGATGTCGATGGCCTTCAANAAACACCATCTGCCTCAAACACGGGCGTAGNTTCGTTCACTACCACCGACGAAAATTGGCGATACGTTCGGAAAACTCCACCCACAAGTGACTGGTTGTTGGCGATAATTTCCTGGTATTTGCGTACTATCGTGCAGAGACGCATCTTCCATCACCACATTATTTTAAAGTTGCGGTGGAGTAATAAGGTTTGCGATGAAGACACGATATGCACGTCACAAAACCTTTATTGTGGAAAAATGAATCAATCATCACCGAACTACGGGGATACAGTTTAAATCTGGAGAGCAACATTCGCTTCTTTCATCACGTAACAGTTAAGCGAGTCAACCAATGCGATTACGGTCCTAGTGTTGAACACAGATAAACTTGACAAAACCAACACAACTTCCAGCTACAATCACATTTACTCCCTGAAGTTCGTCTCCACCTGTGGTTGTTTCAAAGACACGCGACCAAATTATGAATAAAAAAAATCGAAAACATGGTCAAGGTTCATCGCATCTGACTTCCAGAATTTAAGCTTAGCATTGTGTTGTCATATTCTCGACCATCCTAGCAGCGATCCACAGCAGCTTTGCACAACCAGCGACAGCGCGATGCAGCGACAGGTGGCGCGGCGGCTCCAGCGCTTCATTTCCGACGTCACAATCGCGCAAGCAATTCACTTCAATGGCAGAGCAAACCAGGTCACAATTACGTGCGATTTCGCAAAGCGCCAACTTCCTGCAATGGACCGACAGCAGTAAAGCCGGGCGGCGGTCAAGCAGAACTGCTTTCATTCGGCTGCTCACGAATGCCGACCTACCACATCTTCTGCTTGGAAATGGCTGCCAAGTTAGTGAAGTCTGCACACATAACATAACGTAACACCTGGCTGGCGCTGGAATATAAAACTTAGGGAATCTTCATCACAAAATTTCGCGCTTTACATCTTTCAGTGCAATAACACTTTGAAACATACGGAAAATAACGATGTGTAACTGCGTCTGGTAACTTCCTGAAGTCAGCAAAACAAACACGCAGACAATCGATTTGTCAACTACTGGCAACATGAAAAATGGAGGCGTGACGCAGAAACACCCGCCTTTGTTGTCATCGAATTCTATAAAATAAACTGCCATTGGTCAGCAGCTTGTTGCAAGATATTTCCTGGAAAAATAGAAATAAGAGCTGTGCACCAACAATCGACCCATCCAGTTGGTTTTGAATGACGATCAATATGTCACACCTTCTCATTAAACCATCCTTGGGCTTTTTCATAAAAGACAATTGAAGTGCTAGCACGCTTGTTGTTGTATGTCACGCCAGAAATAATCATTGCTGCAATTCTTCCAAAACCAATAGAAGTGCAATGTCCACGTTTTAACTTCAACAAATAAACGTTAAGACCATAAACATATTGTAGCTGCACAAGTTGTAGCCAAGATGGTCATTATGAAAAAGCAAGTGATGGACAACAACCTGAGCGTTGATGAAGGGAATGATATTGTCCTTCAGGGAGCATTGCCGCTATGCTGTGTACGACTCTGATCAAACAACCTTTCCAATCAAGTTCGCTCTCATCGCCATTCCGTGGCACACAACGCACGCGCGCTGCCTGCGTCATCGATGTCACGTGACTCGGGCTTAGGCGTGAAATCGCAGAATCGATCTCGTCCTGAATAATTCAAAAGCGCGCGCTCATTCGTAACCGAAGCGTCCGCCTGTCCTAGAGTGGCAACGACAATAGCTCGTTGCCATGCCGATCGTGCCTTTTAAGAACATTGGATTGTGACGTAACAATGGCAGTTTGCAAAGGGTTCTCGAATGAAGCATCCTCGAAATGCTTTCCAGCGCGACTAAGAGCTCGGTCGAAAAACAACAACGCGGACCTTGGAAGATGAAGGGCCTTTTTTGAGCGGCTCGGGCTGAGGCTTGGCGCAACCTTCGCTTCTCACGAGAAATCTGACAAAAACCAAACCCAACTCCAGCGGAAGAAAAACATGAGTTTCTGAAAAATCGTGTAATTTCGAAGAGCGACTTAACATTACACACCCGCGAAGGAAAATCACAAGTTATGTCTAGTAACCAATCATTCGGAACGAGAGCAAATGAAAACTGCTTAAAGTTGTCGAAGTAACTTTGACGTAAAGAGGCGTCATTAAAATGTCATTTCCTTCATGAGCTTGTGATGACTATGTTTACGCGGTGGCAGCCGACGGCGATTGGCAGCACTCCACATTGCAATGAAAGCAGAGAAGTAATCCGACTTCACTTTCCAGCATAAACCTGCTCTTTGCTTTCCGGCTGCTTGACCAAACAGCAGCGCAGCACTACAGTCAATTGTCGCATTCGGAGACAACCTGACGCAAAACGATGCGACCACGCACACGGGAGTGCTACACATATTTGCGCACAGTTTTTAACAATTTATAAAATTAATTGTGAACTGACTAAACGTTATACGGCAGTGTCGCTTTCTTCCATGAAGTTGTCGACATACAAAAGAGACAACACACATGTAATTTCAGAACTGAAGTCCATCGTTTNGTTGTCGCTTCCAAGACNCAGTGAATCTATTCCGATACTAAGTGTGGGACGAACTTCAGGAATTCATGATTCGCTTTGCGTAAGTAGGGAAGAACCAGCACTAATTCCTGCAGCCACCGTCTATCGAAAGGAATGCTTCCACAGCCTGGAACTATGATCTTATCAGAGTAAATGTTTCGCCTACTGAGAAGGTATCACCAGCTCTTATTTAAATAGGATCCATTCCCTATACCAGTGTTTTCCTAATACTTTGCCAGCCAATGGCGACGCTCTCAATGATGCTATTTTGAATTCCTCGCCAACAAATGCTGATAAAGATCATAACAACGGTCCCAAACAACTCCCCTGGTTTTTGTTGTTTAAAAGCACTAGAACCCTCGTGGCCCACCGACTGCACAACTTCTCCAATGCGACAACTGCTGCACCCATGCACAGAGTTGAAATAAAAACACCTAAAAACAACATTTAATAACACAACGTGTGCTACATTCAGTGCAAAGGCTGAGCCTATTTGTTGTCAGCGAGCAAAGATGTTCGAAGCTCAACACATGATAATTCACAGGTCAAGTCACCGTTCACACAACGATCCACTTAAGTGGCTTGTGCAGATGCTCCTTAGTTGAACATACTTCTAGATTTCGTCTTCATGGCAAGAGTCGCATGTCTGTCTCAGAATACCTGCAGTAGCTGTGTACTGTGCAGGACGTGGCAGGCCACAGGAAAAATTCGATGTCGCAATAATTTCTAACACATAATGACGAAAGACAGCGTACTATGACGTTATTAGTTCAAGGACTATCTACATTTTCGATTGAAGATTCATCATCTTGTCAAACGTACTCAATTTCAATAATACCTGGCCTTCTTCACCCCGCAAAATCCTTCTGTGGCTGACACAGGTGGAGAAACACTAGCATAGGGGTTCCTAACCTCTTGATGAACCCAGAACCATAATGGATAGTCCTGTATGGATCCATGCCCTCTTCCAGGTTCGCAACTAGCTGGTTTTTTTTTTGGGGGGTGGAAATGATTGTGACCTGTTGTTGCACTATTTTCGGTGGAGAGCGAATTGGCTGCAACTGGTTATTGTGCCTAACAACAACTACACATGTTTTTGATAATTTCAGGGAGGGTCAATTGCTCGGTTTTCTCCCCTGGTTGCGGGCCCGCCCCTTCATTTGATAGGCGCAATAATCATGACCACTCATTCCTTATGGTTATATCAACACCAGTGTGTGGGTCTAGAACAGCTATACCCAAACCGCGACCCTGTCGAAAGCTTCGTTGTTGTGTACGGACAATACTAACGACAACCTGTCCTTAGTTTGATTATATTAAACTTATTGTTTTTGATGCAGAGTTCCTCTGTGCCACTTTATCAAGTCTACGTACAGGCAGGTTTCCACTGAGATGCGAAACGTATTTCTGTTTTTCTGATTTCTGCGCCTTTTTGTTTTATTTGCACGAAACTGATTTCTATTTTATGGTTCCACTGCCGCCTCAAACTCGCCTATGACATCACAATTATGAGGTGCCAAAATGTCGTTATCATTGCTGATAGGATTCGAAAGCTTTCAGTAGCTTGAGCTAAATTTTAGTTTACTGAGAGCAACGCAAGACATTCAAAGCAAGGCCATCATTAAGAGAGTGACTTAACTTTTGGTCCAGCAGTGCATTTCGGTTGGACATAGCTGCTCTAGACCTACTGTTTGGGAGGAGAAAGTGGAAGGGAGCCACAGTTGGAGAAGAGGGGGGCCAAAGTTAGGAAAAAAAATAACCTTCGCCAAAAAAGGACTCCTTTCACTTGGTATTTCCTGAACTAGCTTGTCGTGTTGAACTTGGCGAAGATTACGTTTCAAACGTCATCAGGTGTAACTCGCCAAGTTTACCTCAGTGTAGCGACACATTACTTAAGCACCATATCACACAAAGTATTTAAACTACTGCAAGTAAACATAAGGATTCATTGATTTCAAGGCAGATACCAGCAATCCATGGCAATACACACAGCAAAACAATCAGCGCAGAGAAGTGCTTTGTCCTGCAGTGGTTGTGGATCAGACAAGCGGTTCGTTGCTTATGGTTGTAAAGTTTATGACTGATTGGTTTTGCGAGCGTTGTGGACATGACCCAATCATTCAAAACGAAAGGTTTAGCATGGCCTCTTCCGAGGCTATATAATGGTGACGGCAGATTTCATGCCCCTAAACCGATGAACAGCCATGTTGGAGCGGAGGCCGGTGATGGGTCACTGCGGGAGCAGTTGGGTCACAGACCCTGAAACGGCCAAGTGACAATGATGGGAGTTATGAAACGTATTCAGCGACTGCATTAACGTTTCATAGAATCTTAAGGTGTGTGCTGAGCCTTACATGCAAAACATGCGAAATATCCAATGAACTTCACACTCGAGTGCGTGCCGTCACCTAGCGGCCAACTTCAACTCAAATATCCACCGCTAAGNGGCATCGAAGAAACAGCCAAGCGTTTTTGTGANGAAAAACTGGTATTAAGCCGTAATTCAACTTGAGCAAGTCGTTAAAATCAACTTGAAGAATTCAACTTGAAGCTAAAGCGCAGATTGGTCGAAATCATTATGTTTAGGACAGTTGGGACATCCCCTAAACTGTGACTAGAAAGATAACCCACAGCTTTGGGCTATGTCACCCCCCCACATGCTAACTCTACTCAAAGAAAGAACTTAAATACAAATGCAATGATGAAAAGAACCAGTCACACGCACACTTGTTTAGAACGAGACCAAAAGCAAAAGGATCGCCAGGGCGTTGCAAGCGCTGCACACTTTGTGGTTGCCATGGAATACACAACAAATTTGTTGTATGGTCATAACTGCAAAATAGTGTTTCATAGCATTCTGTTCAAAGAACCAATTTATGACACTTGTACTGTTACTTTTGTAGAACAACCCAGTTCGGATACCTGTGAAGATAGTTAATATTCAAAGCATGATCTCTCTCGTGTGAAGTAATTCATGTCCCTCCTCTTTGTTCGTATTTAAACGTTTTTGCCAAGAATTGAAATTCTTGCCACTTCNTTTTCGTCAATTTGCGACGCACATATGTACGAATATATAAATATTTTTGACATTTTGATTTGCCCNTTTGCAGATGTTTTTGGTGAAAACGTTAGGTTCCCGGCAAGGACCCGAATCGCGTTCCTAAAACGTCTTAAAAAAACTGCCTTTTGTTTAATCTCCTTTCTTTCCATATCTCGATTTTATGTAACTTAATGTGTCTCTCTCCCCAACGTACACCATTTGAAGGCCCTCACTAGAGTATGAAGTCAACATCACGATCACCTTCCTGTATCCACATCCTTCTATGCCTGGATCACCGCTACATTGCTAGTATCTGTGATTTGGTCGCCCTGCAATTGGCGTCAGTCAGTTTTACAGCTTTATTTATTGAAGCTAGTTTTATGAGAAGGACATATTTTCCAGTTTATTCTTGCCGTAGCATGCGCTTTGATTTATTCGCTTCAGTCTTGAGGTTATTTACTTCTGTGCTCTTGCTTTAGCTTTTCAACATTTCACTCGTAAGCATTGCTTGTAGATGATAGGACTGAAGAAGCGTAGTGTTTTGTGAAATCGACTTCTTATTAAAAATTTGCTGTTGTATTCAAGCATTCACCTTCGTGGCGACTAATTACTTGAACACAGATATGTAGAAGTTTGAACCATCGCAAAAACGATGAAAGCAGGGCACAGTCGACTGACTCCTCGAAAACATGCAGCAAATCTAACGGTTCTATGTTGTATACGTAAGTTATAATACACAGATTCGATCACACAGTTTTACAACACGCCTAACACACCTTTACAACACGTCTAGCACACCTTTACAACACGTCTAACACACCTGCTCCGTTTCTACGCAAACCAAAAGAACCTTCCAACCATGGTCCAAGTCTGTTTTGAAATACTCAATAAATATTGCCTGTGCTATACGCAGATAGTTGTATGCACCAAGTTCCACACAGCAACACAATGTCAGCTCTTCACTGGTGCCTCCGCTTGAATGCGGACAACCATTTGTGATGTCACGTTGATCAACATTGTTACTCGCCCACGCCCTCTAGGGTGCGCAGATTCATGAAAAACGTGTGGAAGTGAAAAAAACGCGGAAGACGCGACCGGTGAGAAAAGTCAATGTAGTTCTGTGACTTCAATGCATTGCCTGAGGCAACGAAAAAAGCAAAAACAACCACTTTGTGGATAAAACCGTCCATCACACATGCCCAACTTACGTTTGGACTGGATCAGATTCACTGTTGGCTTCAGACGATTGTTCAGCCGAGGATGGAATGACCTGAAATAATAGTTTTTTTCAAAATTGCGTTTAAACGAGGAAGAGTTTAATCAAAGTGCGAACTGGCATGCGGCCTTTGCAAGCGCCACTGCGACCCGGGCCTCGCGTTGCAGCTGTCAATTGTAATTTCTGAATCTGTGTGAGTGTAACCCGCCACCGCTTCGTTCTTTCTGAAGGAATTCACCAACTGTACAACTCCCCAATCTATAAACCGTACGACCCCCCCGATCTATAAACTGTGCAACCCCCCAATCTATAAACTGTGCAACCCCTCAATCTATAAACTGTGCAACTCCCCAATCTATAAACTGTGCAACCCCCCAATCTA
>JGI24159J19872_10003828_pt1 | contig 18997 bp, 14 predicted proteins | sample Ectturendosymbi4_FD_19872 | JGI IMG/M metagenome (IMG submission 19872) | reverse complement strand
AATTTTCATTGGAAAGAAAACTTAACACTTTAATCATTTAAGAGAATTTGTATTGAGATTATTAATTCTTGTGGCCCGCGAAGGGTTTCTGAAAGACAAATGTGGCCCACGAGCCAAAAAGTTTGAGCACCACTGCCTTAAGAGGTTCTGCATCCCGGAACGATCCGGAGAAATGCGTTTGGGTTTTACGCGCGTGGATTCATTCAACCTAACACACCAGTTTGTAAAGAAAAAAACTAAAAGTTATCTTGTCAAAAATGCGACCAGAAAACAAACTATTTTTCGGTAAAGCTATGAAAGATCTGTATTAAAAAACACTTCATAGAAAAACTAGCAATAAAGCCTTGTAATGCCTACTGAAATGTAATGTTACTTTGCATTAGCTGCAAGCAACGCTGTACGGTAGAGAATCTAATGCTGTTCAACACTTCAACAGTCGCGGAAGAACAACCAGAAAAACTTGGCTATTTTTCCCATAGGGAAAACACTCGCATGCAAATTCCCTTATATTCTAAGTTGTGCTTTTGTCACCCCAGCATGTGTTTATCCCTGTACATGAGAATTACCGACAGTACAAAAATTTACAATGCAACATACAATTTCTGCCATACTTGATAGTAGAATTGTTAAACAAACCCAACAGACACTTGGGTAGCGACGGCACAAGTACTAATATACTGAGGTGGTAAACACTGCTTGTGTCCTTCACGCTACACCGGGAACTATGTTCTGGTTAGTTTCAGTTGCATTTCCACCGATCATCATGTCGGTTGTCGACATGCAATTCTTCGTGGGAAAGCAGCGAGATTAGACTGGTGCAATTTACGTGCGGATTGCAAAGCAAGAATGCGTTATTTTTGTTTTATGTCCAACAATGCAAATCTATGACTACTTTCGAGTCCCACGAATGGTTTAAAAGCGAAAATATTTTAATCTGTTTGCCCGAAAATCGTTGCTTAAACAATGTGTTCACTAAAACGAAGAAGGTTTGCAAAAACTTAGGGTTGCTGCAAAACATTGAAACAAAAACAACCTGTTTTCTTAGTATGCTAATCTATTGACACAAACTGCTGACAAATTAAGAGCTTCCGTTGTTATGCTGGTTTGTAGCCGTAATCTTCCATAAAATATATCCAGAAATTCAGTAAACTATCTGTAATCGTTTTAAGTGCAACATTGAAAGCGCTGCCCCCTTTATAACTGCTTGTGATTAAGCAAATGCGTGGCTGCAATGCATCATTCTGCTGTACTAGCTAAGTTGCATATGAAAGAACACTCCACTCATCTTGAAGAAATCTGCTTTGCTTAACACGGATACAAGCTACACCTAATAAATGCTCGATTAACCGCACAATTTGGAAGTGTTCTTTAGGGGAATTTAGCCTCTTAACTTATGTTGATCTGTTGCTTCGGCAAGCCGTAACGATTTGCTCCACAGCTCTTCGGAAGCTTTCAGTTTAAATCTTTTTTTCGCCATCAAGTTTTATTTTCGACCAACAATTCAGTTTTATCATTATCTTCAAGACGCATCTCAATTAGCGATGCCTGGATTCAGTTAGCTGACGCATATTTCCACTGAAATTCCAGTGTGCCACCAAAATGCCTTTCGGAAACAAAGCTACAGGACACCGAGTTTTCATATTTGCCACGCACCTTTATGCGCTAGAAGCCCTGTTTTGAATTAGCGTGCTACTTACATAAAATTGTAACTACACTGGCTACGTAGCACCACCGCTGCATTATGCAAACGCAAAGAAAGAGTGCATGAAACGGTTTGGATCGAACATAGATAGCGTGAGCAGAAAATTGCCGTCAATCCACGCTGCAAAGAATTTGCGCTGGTGAGATAACGTTCGCTTTTTCGAATTACGTCTACCGCACTTTTGCGTCTTAGGCCGAAAAATTTAGGGCCATTACCAGGATTTACCACAAGGTCAACGTCCAGGCAGCCTGCAAGCAACGCGAGAGAAAATCGGTCGATTTTCATGCATGTGCGCAACGCATCAGATGTAATCGTACAATGGAACGGGCAAGCAAAGGCGACAATCGACGTTCCAGCGCTTTGAAAGAAGCTTGTGTAAAGCTTCAGACTAGGGAACAATAGGCAGAGAATGCTGCAAGCTCGAGCGAGGCAACTTTTGAGCCCGATTTTCGCAGCGAAATCGATAGACGTGGGTGGGGACACGCGTTAATACGATTGACCTCGACGTATTTGCGATTCTATGGAGACCAACTGCGAAGGTTCAATACTACGCACTGAGAAATTTAATCGGCTGGTTTCTCTTGTTCGCTCCGCCAAATCCTTTCCTTGGGTATAATATTTGCTGTTAATTCCAAATAAAAATGAATGAGCAAAAACAAACCTGGCAAAACTTCATGTCCATCCTACCATGCGCTAATCAGTACTGAGATTTCATATGGGTTTAGCAGTTAATCTTACGACGCCAAACAAATAGGAAGATCGTGGCTCAGATTATCAAAAGGAATAAGGTAATTTTGTTCTTTTTGAAACTGTTGTTATTTCTAAAGTTGCTGAATGGCGGGAAATGGCGCTAGGAGCTCACGAGACCTCGATCGAGCTCGCTTAACACAAGAATTCATACAGCGTGGTCATCATAACAAAAAATCTCATTGTCAGCAATAGTCAATCAAAGGCCGATAACCACTGCATAGGCGGATAAATTCTGATGCGTGACAGACGATTTCAATCTTATCGGCAAAACAAACAGCTTCACCTTGCGTCCAACGTGGAACTGCTCGATTGTCTTTTTCGTATTTCGTACTGAGCGTACAAGTATACATACTTTCAGAATTGTTAAGACGCTTATGACCTCTCCTATTACACAACAACGTGATACGCCGGGTGTAGCCGTTTTTGGCTAACAAACCAACGAACAGGCGCCTATGCCCTTCCGTCAACCTTGGCTCTATGAAACCGTTTCTTGACGGGAATTTCGCGTAGCAGTGCCTCAACGAGCATGGGCGCGGTATATCGGGAAGAATCAGGACCCGTTTCAAAGTGCACCGCATCCGCTATCGCCATTAAGTCTAAACCAGTTTGGAATAGATTCGGGATGGGCAATTAATTTGGCGCGGGGGGCACTTTGAGAAGGCCTCGTTCAGCGGAGGGCCGTATCTTCTACCGCAAATAGAAGAAAGTCGATGGAAATAAAAGCAAGTCTTGGTTCAAAGTAACCTCAGCACTAACATTTACTGTGATAAATTGAAGGAAACTTCAGGTTTGGATATTTTCCTGAATGTTTCCGCGGGTTACATGTGGGCCGCAGGCAGCTACAGTATTTGCCCACCCCTGGAATAGGTGATGCCAAAAGCTGGGATAAAAACGTCGCGACGTGAACCAGTAGATCAAACATCCACACAAGCGTAAATGTGAACAATCGTCAGTCACGGGACGCTGTCAGTGCACCACGTGACCGAAGCCAAGCAACATGATTGTTTACCGTAAGAAAGTCGCTGTAATCAGGGATGGCAGGCCTGTTATAAATATAATGCTATAACTTCAATAGAATTTCGCCAACTTCTCTTGTCCAACAAAATAAAATTGTACACCTTGCGAAACGACAGTCGAGAGCAAACCAAACTCAGGAGATCGGTCGATATTAATAGCGACCTCACCTGCCGCGTACACCTTCCCGTCCAGTTCGGTAACACCAGCGGCGCATCTCGCTTGATTCATGTGCGTCAAATGGTTGCTGAAACCAGTTGAGGACGAACCAGAACTGGTCGACCAGCTGCCAGACGACGCACTGGTGCCCGAGACACCCGGGTCGTGGCCACTGCGAAAAAGAATCTCAGTTGAGGCTTTTTAAGGGTTTGGCATCAACAATAAAAGTCTTGTGGCAACGGTCGCACTAACGGCAGACATGCACGGTTTCCTAACTCCGAACGGTTAGAGCGCTGACTACATGAATGCTGAATCTCACAGCACGAGAAGGGTTTACGGCTGTGGAAAATCATTTAGCAAAATTTTCACTATGCTTGACAAAAGAGTCCAGTCGAAAAGGCTTTTTTTATCTTGCAGGTAGACAGCCCGCCTCTGTAGTCAGCGAACGCGAACACGGTATTGTCAGGTAGCCGAGAGCGAACCGTTTCAGTCCAGCACTGCGATGCGGAATGATGGGGGAGTAAACAATGATGTGTTGTTTATTGCGGAGTGAACGAAAAAACCTTCTGTGCGACGCTGCGAAACAAAGGCGGTACCGTCGCGGTGTTTGACAAGAGGCTGAAGCGTTTGAAGATAGGCGACTTGACGAATGCCACAAAACCAAATTTAACATTCCAAAAGACAGCGTTGTGAAGCCACGGGAGCCAAATTTAACGAAAAATCAATTTTATCCACAAGATTTGGAAAAAAACGATACGGTTAAACTACGCATGATGTTAGCACGATTGGACAACCGCTTTCAACGGTATCATCGTTCCGTAACTAGTATGTTTCTTGCGTTATTCTGCGAGTTGAAGCCGAAAAAGTAGATCAACTCTGCTTTTGAATTCGAATGAATCGAGTGTCGGACGCGGAGCGTACTTCTTGACATGAAATCATTGAATGTTTTCTCGATGCGCATTTCAGCGCGCGTTATTCTACCAAATGGGAAGGCCCGAACGAAAAAGCGAAGCAAATACGAAAATTTCTGAGGATAAAAAACACTGCATTTTGCAAAAAGAATCGAATTAAAAAAGCGATGCCAAATTGTTTGAAGCCAACGATGAGTTTTCATTGGAGTGCGAGAAGGTTCTTCAACTTTCACAGAAAAAGGGTTTTCTCATTAAAAGATCCAAGAGGTTAGTTAAGCGAGCTGAACGATAGTAACTTCCGCGTATGATTGGTTCAATGACTTTATGACTGGCACAACCCGCGCAATCACCGCCTCTGCAGATGATCACAGAAGCAGTAGCACGGCAGCGCATTGGAACTACTGTACCTCCATGGACAGGCCTATTGCGTTCGTTGCTCGCACGCTCTGCCAAAGTGCAACGAACAGTTATGCGTTATATTTTCAGGGAAAACTTCGCACAAATGGAATTCACAAACAAAATCGGCATACGCGGTGCGCCGCATCAAAAAAAAAACATTTTGAAGCGGCGGGAGGTGAGGATGCTCGTGTAAACGCGGTGCCCGCAGAGGAGCTAGAAACGTTTTTGAACTCGCGATGGAGCCAATAACGGAATGGTTTAAAATTCCATCAAATAACCTTAAATGAGATCAAAGCGATGAATAGTCAGTGCGAAACAAGCCACGTTCCTTTAAAAAAAACGCAAAGACCGAAGGGCATGAGGCACGACGTGGGTTTCTACCTCTCTACGCAAAACGTGCTGACACACGAGAACAGTTTTACACACTTTTGCAGGTCACCACCATTGGTCAGGTTTGCCAGGTGAATGGTGAGGGAGCATTGACCGTCGCCCACGCTGCACAGTGCGACCACGTGATCTGAATACATGACAAGAAAGAGCTGAAGTTGCGCCGCCGCCGCGCCGGGTTTCGCCGCAAGGCTGGTCTGTCACGGGCGGCGAGCGCTGTGACAAAGCCAAGCTCAAAACCTGGCGTTGAATACATAAGCAACGCACGCCAAACTATCTGTTACAGTCGATCACCTAAGTAGAGTTAGTGAGCACACCGTTAGCGGCACGTCCACTCAACCTGCATGACACAAACACCAAAACAAGAGCGGTTGATATAAAATACGGTGATCAGCCAACAGTCTTCTAAAACAAAAACAGCACAGACACAAGTCCCAGTCACGCATTGCACGATCTTGGTGGAATGAACGACGAACAAAAGCGGTATCGCACGCGCACCTGCGTTGTGGCACGAAGCAATCACCTTCCATTCCCCGTCCACCTTGCAAAGGGCCGGGGACGCACCGTCTTCGTCCGATTCATCCGACGTCAGAGAATCCATCGACGTCGAGCGCGACAAGCGACTCTTCAACTGCCGCTTTGCTTTAAATGTACACAGAATAGCAAACAATTGAATATAAGATGATGCAGAGCCAACTGGCGACAAAAACTTGCCCGCATCAAAACAGCGCAACGCGAGCAATCGCAAAAATCGAATCTCTTATACCGTTGTTGTGAGTCTCTTTTCTTTCACAGTCGTGCGAGCAACCTCGGATGAGCGGGACAGGGCGCTTGTCTTGAGACGATGCGGCGGCATGGAGATCTTCGGGGGTGACGCGCTGGATCTGCACATGGAACACCCCGTACTGTTTTCTGTCTTTCGGTAACGCAACGTTATTTTGCGGTCAATTAAAAATATCTCTGTTTCGATTTCTCGTTCTGAACGCATATTTTGAAAGAAGCCTGTTAGCACTTTTAATATCAACATTTGCTTGACGTTACTTCGGTGGATCAAAGGCGGCTGTAGGTCAGCTGCATTGACACATTCAAAACGCATTTCCAGTTGGAGCGTATCGCGGACCAGTAACATTCCACAACGGCGATATACTGCACGAAAAGCATGCGCTAAGAACGGAAGGCGCTTCACCTTTTTTATCCAACCGTCCATTCCAGTAAACGCATTTGTCAATATCCTGCATGGGCGACAGATTCGCCAGGATTGTGTCAGCGCAGAGGAAAGGAGAATAGGAAGCCCGTGCGAGAGTTACGCCGTTGCCAACACAGCCAGAACCACACCAAAGCTTTTCAAGAAGTCACATGTTGCGAAAGATGATGGCGTTTTAACGCCTCACCTCGCAAATGGCGATTTTCAATAGAGCATGTTTTGCGAGAAAGCCGAACCTGTGACGCACATCGAGTGCTCAATGAACTCGAGGGCATTGTGCAGCTGCATTAGTTTTGGCTCCCGAAAGACTGTTTCAGCAAATTAGTAAGTTGTAAATAGAAAAAAACTAGGAAGGTTTATCCTTTTCTTTAAGAAACCGCGCTTTTCAACGCCTACTGAACTCGGAAGCAGTGGCTAAAGGTCCTAACAAACGCTGTGAAAAAAAATTTTCTGTGGCACTGATAATGATTTCTGACGAACTTTTGCCGAAAACGGCCTGGGTAGACACAACGCCCATAATAAAGCCTGCCAAACCCATAACGGCCTTGCATTGACGTTCCAGCACTGCAATACCACGAGCGCAGGGAACGATGCAGCTGCCTGCTTTGCGGTCCGAAAAAAACATTTGCTGAGAGGCTGTAGTTGAGAATGTAAATTAGCTGACATGCGGTAAAATTTGGGTTGCCTTCAGAAAGAAGATTCAAGATGTTAGAAGAGCCATGCAGCGAAATTTCTTTAGATTCTGACTTGACGGAATTTCCTATAAAATGTGAAGCAAGTGTATACCTCTGTTCGCCACATTGATAAGTTAGTTTCTTAGCTCGTCACGATTTTTGTAGTCACGCTTGACGCCTCCACATGCTTGCGCTACACAAGAGAGTCTCTTTAGAGTACTTGCTTATGTAACAGCTACCAGCTACATAACACTGTTTATTTAAGGCAACCACTACAAGTTTCATATCTTAATCGCATAGTTTGAATGCAATCCAACCTCTACGGTGCAGCCGAACGACAATTATCACCGACAAAGCTTTCGCTGGACAAGGCGCTTTGCAGATTGCACGAAGAAGCAGATCACCTAATAACTCCAAAATACTATATGTGATAACCACAATAAAGTGTCACGAAGCCTGCTGTAAAGGAACACTGGCAGTATTTGCTATAGACGTTGCTAAGGCGGGGCTGCTAACTGGATACGACTTCTTAATGGCAAGGTTTAGTCGGAAACAGTGTTCAATATGAAAACGACAACGTTTCAAACTTGTTCCAGGAACACTATCTCATCATAATTTTCAGTAACTCTGCCTTCACCGAAGAACATTTCCACCGGATGCTGCGCACGGCTATATTTAGCTGTTTGATGTATCCACTATGTTTCTGGTCTGTACTGCACTGCCGGGATGTGGCGACAGACAATTGACGCGCGTTTCTTGGAACCTCCGGCGTATCACGAGGGGAGCGAACGCCATATACTGATCTAAAACAGCGACTATGATAAGCTAGTGCTTCTTTCATTTTCTACCTTGAGGCGTTTAAATCAGCTGGAAGCGACATGAGGTTTCGGAAAGTCACACAAATGGTCACAAAACAAAGCTGTACAGCAAAAAGTCAAAAAGCGTACATTTGCATTAGTGTGTCGTGGCGTCTGACAGCGTTGCTGTGAAGTGTATTAATTTTTTTGCTTTTTTAAACGCCATTTTTCTCGAAAGAAGTGCAGATGTTGGCATTCGCACTGATTGATTCGAAACAAGTTGAACATGGTTTAAACTCAAAACTTGTGTCAAATTTACCATGAATCAATGACATTGACCGCAAATTCATTCTGCGCAAATTCGACAGATTTGGTGCTTAGTTTACGCGAGCTGAACATGTGCACTTTTCTTGAGACTGCCGCGATTCAAGTACGTGTAGGGTAAGGACTGTAGGCGATGCTATGGCAACTCCATCGCGCCATTTATCGCACAGACATTAGCTATCGTGGAACCCAGCGAAAAACTGAATGTTATTAGGAACTAAGAGCTTGTTGCCCACTTCCTCTGTGGCCAAGGCTCATGATGCTATTTTTGGCCATACCTGCGCTCAGATACACGTTGTATTAGCTTGACTAGCATTACACAAAGACCAACAATAGCAAGGCATGCGGGCGTTTTGAGAACGATGATACAATCAAAAGGTATTATTCTGTTCGGGATACCCTTACAATTCAAACACTGCAGCCGAGTCATTCGAAGGACAGCCTTGATAATGCTGTCGTTTGTTTGGTTAGGTAAGTACGTTTTCTGGATCTATTTCTATTTCTGTGTTCAACAACAGCAACCACCGCAGTCACACTTTTCATGCGTTTTTCACAGCAACGGGACACTTGAAAGCATTTGCACGACGGTAGTTTTGCAGTTAGTCACACAGGGAGCGCAACAGTCACTCTTAGCGTGAGCCATGTTCACTGTTAAGCGCACTCGTATTCCACTGCCGACAGCTTGACACTCCAAGCGGAAGGGGTCTTATATTGAAGGCGAGTTTAACGGTCTCTGGAGATCTGCGACATGTCTGCAACCAAATGCCACAACCTTTCATGGTCACACTTATAACCTGATGAACTATGCTCACGAACTTTGGGAGAAAGGAAATCACACATTAACGACAACCATTTGTAAATAGCCTTCAACTGTATGTGCACGACAACCACCTACTTTTAACGGCAGGTTAGCTGTTAGCAGCTGGGGAGCTATTTTTTTCGTTGAGACATTTCCGTCATTTGTCCGAAATACCTCAAAAACTTTGTCATTTTTTTGATTTAGGACATCGTTTATGACTGAATAAGGCATTGTGACCGAATTGACTTAATTTTTTTCGGTCATTTAAAAAATGTGGTCAATGACCGAAAAAAAGGAGCTGGGGAGTACTAGTTATGAAACGAGATCTATGTGCGAAGAAAAAAAAATCCATCTACACCGAACAACGGTTTTGCCGCAACAAGAAGCTTACTTTTATTTTTGATCAAATATTGCCGGGAATCGTACTCGACAACTTATATGCTTACTTTATCTCAAAACAGTAGTGCTCAGATGTACAGACCAGGGCTTTTCTCAAGTGGGAGGTGCTGCGTGTTCTAAAGACGCGTTATGTGCTGAGACAAGTCAAGTCAAGAAAGTGTAAGCGTGGTTACAAAGTGATATGCAAATCCACGATACTGTTAACAGGCAAATATCTAAATTAAAATTCTCAGCTTCATATTTAAAACGCCCTTTGCCCTCAGAAAACAATCTAACCTTTCCTGCAACCGATCGAAGTAGCTTGCGTGAATTCTGCCATCACATAACAGCAAAAAAAATCAGTGATTTTAGACCGAAAGGGCAAGAAAGATAGAGATACATGCATATAAAGACAGAGGGTTAGAAATAAGCAGGCACGAAGGCAACATAATAACTGTAATCCACCTGTTCGGTAAGCTCTTCAATGTGCTTTCCCCCTTTTTGCTGAATCAAGTCGTAAATCCAACACAATGCAGTGGAACAAAGCACGCCATCTCTCACAGACACAGAGGGAGGGTGAACTACACCAGCGGTTTGTAGCACTTCCATCTAAAAGAAGTGACATTATGGTTACGAAGAGACCAGATAAAGACAACACAGGAGTATTATGAAACAAATTTAGAGTAGTTAGCGGGAAGCAAACAACGCTTGGGAGATGATGCACGAGGACAGGTTCTTAAAATCATAATATACGTGGCGCATCAGCAACACATGACTGTGTGTTTTTCAGGTGGTCTAGCTGGCAGACTTAATTATCGAGACTAAACATCCAAGTCCCACATTTTTACAACCGAAACTTTGAACCGAGTAGAATAAACGATTGCCTTGTCGCCTCTAGGCGAAAGCATTTAACATGGTTTGCGGACGTAATTAGCATTTTGTTGCGAGCAACGAAAACTTAAGTTTTTTCATCGTGTCTACTGCATTGACGGACAAACGGGCTAAAACGCAACCCTCGTCGTTTTAGACATGTCACCAAGCACCTATATCCATCCAGTTGCTGTTCAGCAGCCCAACATTTTCGCACAGTGTCCTTGATTGCGACTCCACAAAATTTTAGCATTGACAAATTTGCGCAAGACCAAACCGCAACGTGCCGCGGGTAGGAAAACGCTGATTCGAGTGAAATGTAATCGCTGAAAGGCATTCAACCAGGCAGCTGTTTTCAACCTTTGTACTCTTTCGCACAAGCGAGCATACGGTATTTGACAGAGACGTTGGCATACATTTTTACATGCAATACGGTTTCGATTGCGAATGAACAAAACATTGCACAATTCGTAGAACTTACCAATGCCGAATGCTCCAGTAATTTTATTTTGGTGCTACCTGATAACGGCTATAAAAGCAACTACGTACAAGGTTTACCAAAACTATTCAGAAGTTCCACCGGAGGCAATGTTCCAGGCTACTTGTCTTTTCGGCGCCTATTCTTTTAAATAGTCAATACCATGACGCAAAAGTGGATTGCAAGAGCACATCTAACAATGCCGTACGAGCCCTGAAATTACAAGACAGACGTACAAGGCGCGTGAACCACTGCTCGACCAGGGAGATGATGCAGCCAAGCAACACATTTACTCAGAATCAAATCGTAGGACAGGGAAATGTAAGGAAAGTGCACAAGAGTGCTGGCACACAATTTCAAGTTTTTGCGATCAATCGTCCCGCAAGTCCATCAACGTGAGATATCATACGAGTACGGAATGCTACCTTGAGAAAAAACAACTGTTGCTGAAAAGTCGCTTTGTGGTTTCGGGATGTCATTGCTTAGCCTCCATTCAAACAAACCCGACTTCAAGTAACCCAACCTAACCAGATGTAGAACAAAGCATATCTGTAAATACGTGCTAGTCACCTTGATCCGCGGCAAGTTTAAAAATTCAATACTGGAGGTGACCGTTTCGAAGTGTTCCTCAATGAACGCATCCACGTAGTCCTTCAGTTCATTGTCGCCGACACTTAACGCCAGTCTATCAAGCAAAAATAATAAACGTCACCTGCTTTATCTCAGTAACGGTTAAAATCTTATGCAATCTTCACTGAGGCAGTTTTCTGAAGCCATGCAAAACAAATGAATGATGTTACGTGTAAAATTTTAACCAAAAAGCCTTGCAGAGATGCACCGGTTACCATTTCGAGCGCGATTCAAACCTGAGTTAGGTGAAAACTTGCGACCCAAATCTGAGTTTGGTGAACATCTTGCATCCCAAACCTTAAACAGCGTATTTTAATATGAGAAAAATAATGATTGTATGAATGATTCATGACAGTAAATTGCTAAGTTCATTTCCAGTGTCAGGAATCTTCTCTTTTCCGAAGTATCTGCGCTACACACAAGTAGAGGTAACGTTGAAAAAATTCAACCCCCGCTTGGAGCGCCTCGGCGCGACCAATTTTTTTCACCCGTACTTTTTTGGGAACCACTGGTTTACATTAAACAGATGGATAGCACACGCAACATTTATGATTTTTGGGTCAATTTATTTCCTTTCGTGTGCACAAGTCTACGTTTCCCAACACGACCCTTTTTAGGTTGCAAGTAATTTATCTTACTTTCTGATCTGTACACACTCATCCACATCAAGGTCGTTCATAATGTACCGACGGCAAACAGGAGTAACTCTCTCAATACCGAGCTGAATAGAGACGCGATACACAGCAGTCACAAGATTTGAGGGCACGGTCAATCTGCAAAAAACATATGCAACCAGTTCTAACAGCATGTTGATATGTATGTGAAGCTGAAATAAGTCAACAGTTCATAAATCAAAATTTGAAGATACGGTCTGTGTATATAAGCCTGATCAACAACGTAAAAAGATACTGCAAATCTTGCAAATTTGGCAGTTTACAACTGTGAAAGTGAAAATTAAGGATCATGAAACCTGAACTATATCAAAATAAAACTAGTAATTCGCCGTCAAAAACATGAACAAAAATCTTGGAGACTAGAAATTCCACAAATGGCTTTATTAACAACGCAAACCATTTAAGTAGATACACTGGGTCTTTGAAATTAACATTATAGCAAGATAATTTGAAATGCGATAGTCCGCAAGAGTTACACACTTGACTAGCAGGTCCGCTGTAAATTAACAAGCAACCTTGCTACCAGCACTGGCTGGCACAAAAGTAAAATTGATTTTAACTATTTTAATATGGTTATTTTGTTTCATATTTTAGATGTTCAATTGGAATTTACTGGTAACCATTTAATGCATAATTGCATATAACTTTTCACCAAATGCAACAAACATAAATAATAACAGCAACCTACTTTGATGTATACATATAATCAATAAGGAGTTCCACAGCATCAGGTGAACATCCGTGGTAACCAACATTCAATGGGATTCTAGCAACTGCACCAGCTTCTTGTTCACCTCCACAAAGCTCATCAAAAATGGCGCGAGATGCAGCACCCACTATCACTCGGTGGCAGTACAGCTCTTTTCCACCAATCTAAAGAAACAGGAATTTTAAAGCTTAAGCAACAAATGATTTTTCTCAGAATAATGCTAGAAAAAAAAGATTTAATCAGCATGCATCACCGAACCTGTATAATAAGGTCGCAAAACTGTTTACTTTTCCTGAAAACGTCAAGTGCATGTATAATATCGAACTCATGCTGTTCATCATCCCATTCCAAGATTGTAGACTGATGCATTTTTCTTTTCATCTTTGGATCTTCAAAAGATGTTTTTAATGGAATAGAATACTGTCAGGATGTGGAAACAAAGTAATAGTAATAACACCAGCACGCAGCAACACAAAAAGCAGGGGCTGATCACCAATGCTACATTGTAAACAAAATTCTGTATAAGATTGCAATAGGTGCTGGGGTTGCTTAGTGGCGTTGCATGATACAGAATCGTCTGCATAATTGCACATGATGTTCAAGAACAAAATCCTAGCAAGCCTTATACTGACTACAACTGACCTCTTTTGCCATCACTTCACAAATTTTGTTGTCCTTCCCAGTAAACTGATGGTAAAAGAGCACTTTTTAAAAAGCAGTATGAAGTATCATTTCTGTTTTTGCTTATGAGTAGAAATGGAAAGTGTTTATCTGATGAATCCAAATTTTTCTATTATAACTTATTGAAATATAAAGGAAAGTAGTGTTTCCCTATATCATTGACTGAGCAGTATTTGCACACAAGTATGAATAGCAATTTACAAAACTTTAGCTTAAACACATGGCTTGCATTTTCAAGAAAACCTACATTTTCCAGCAAAAAAACAGTTGAATCAAATAAATGATGAAATTACAAGTAAAATCAAAGGTTGGAACAATCCACACTCATGATAAAAATTCTGCAGCAGTTCCAGTGAATTGCTTGAAAGTTGAGGTGCTGAACTTCCATTAACAGTTTTAATCTTGTTTGTTAAGAATTGCATACTTTTGCATTAAAATATAAGATTTTTGTCCTGCTTACGGTATTCATTTTCAATAACTGCTTATTCCGTTGACATAGGTTGTGTAGATCCAAAATGGCAAAACATAAAATGGTGGTTTATCAGGACCAATAATACAGTAAACCTTGGTTAATCCAGATTCGATTTGACTGACAATTTTATCCAGTTTAGGCGAAGATCCAGATTAACCGAATATGGTTGTTTCTAGCCTGACGTCATCTAAGTACTAAGATATCAGTAAAAATTACTTAAACTGAACGTATTTATGACCCAACAGCAGGCCTTTGCAGACGCAAAACGAATTTATTGATGTATTTATAATATTTTGGTACATCAGACTAGTAACCGCCATATCCAGGTAGTTACAAAACAATCTTAGGTTCATGATTTTAGATTACTTGACTGCAACGAAAACTGGGATTTTGAACTGACACAGAGATTTCTGCGACTGGTCGATAACTAGTCACTCACTCTATGTCTATTTAGAAGGTAATGCCCTCCAGACATCTTATCAAGTACAACAATACACTCAGGGATAATGCTCTCCACACACACTCAACACTGATCAATAGACTGAAACCATGGTGCGGCGGCGTGCCTTGAGCGTTACATTCAATGCAATATGCCATGGCTGTGTGTGACTTAAGAACCGTCTCTACAATCAGTCGAATGTTGCATGCAGGTGCGGCCATTAGTACAATAATTCTAAATGTTCATTGGTGATCACGGGCACGTTTGTGTTGCATCTGAAAGCTTCCGAATCTTTCCTGGAGACCAGTCAGTGAACTTAAGAACACAACAGTGTGGAAGTGCAAGAGCAGATTTTATTCGGTATTAGCAAGATCCAGATCTGGACAAACCGAAGATTTTTATAAAGAAAAACGTTAGAAATCATTCATACCACCAGTTTTATCCGGTTTTAGCAAAGATCTGGATTAACCGAGGTTTACTGTACTGCTCATACCAATCAATCCTGCTGCTCCTTATCAATTCGTCATTTTGATGCAAAAAATCAAAGTCACAAAAAATAAACAGGCAGGAAATCAAAATATTACCATTTCTAAAAACATCTGCAAGTTNAAAAAAGTGGGGGTCCACTAGCATTAATCAATACAACTATTGACACTGATTAAGAAGTGAATGAATGACTAAAATTTATCTTCAAATGTTTGGTCACTCTTTTTTCAAAACATTCAAAAATCATTTTTGTTTTATAATCCAACCGTAATTGCAATGTTTATCAACTAATAACTTTCACCAGTAAGTGCAAAAGTTGGGAACAAGTTACGGTCCACAGCTGTCACTTGCGTGGTACTAACAAAGGAATTGAAGTTGATCATGATTTGCCAGTGATGGACAGCTGCTTACAGCAACATGAAAATAACAAAGCAATATGTAAGCAAACAAAAACTACAAACCTGAATGTGCTGTATTTTCTATGTCTTCATGATCCTCACCACAAGTAGAAGAGCATGAAGACTTACAAAGAAGATCTCCTTTTGAAGCATATGATTCTCTTTCATCAGAAGAAATAGAGCTGACTTGATCAAAGCTAAGTTCATTTGTACATTCTAAACCATTTTTTTCATCGGGCTGTTGAGGAAGACATGGTTGGAAAAGATTGCCATTGCACTTAGCCTTATTTTCACCCAATTCCATCATGCAGGAAAGCAGGTCAGCAGAATGTTCATGATCACCTCCAACTACAGAGCTGGAGGGAGTGGAGCAAACATTCATATGTGATGGTTTCATACTTTTAGGACTTTCATAACCAATTCCATTAGTCAAATGCAGCTCTACCTCAGAGTCTCCCACACAAACTATATTTTTCATGACAGACATGGGTGTCCCATTTTGAGTTAGTGCATCATAGGGATTGATTTTTATCATTGTATCAACACTTTCCATTTTGATGTACAGTATTTCAGTTCATTCTTGATTCTGTGAGAGAAAACCAGATCAAAATTAGTTGCTCACAGTATGCACAAATACAAGTATCATAAACTTTCCTTATTAATGATTACTTTCTATATTTGCAGTTGTAGAACTCTAATCGTTTGATGTGAAAATTTTAAACAAAGGTCAGTGTGTTAGCTACGGCTAAGCACACAGCTTATTCAATTCATTTGACAACTTCACAAAATTTTTCTGAAAAAGACATGGCATTTCACATCAGTTTAGGCTTAGCTGAATTACACATGATCATTACAACTGAGCAAAACACCATATGACCATGTTACACAATGAACACTTCTGTTGCCAAAAGACCAAATCAGTTTGAAATTTTTGTAACCTGTTGATGGTCATGATTTGTCAATAATAGACAGCTGGTCAGTTTAGTCCTTTGACAGCTGCTCAGCTAGTTCATTGACAAAACAAACCACGGATGATGACTGACAAATCAAGATTGAGGTATGTTGCTACTGTAGTGCTATGCCCAAAACACCTGATTAGCTAATGTAATTATGTTTCCAGTACAACCACCACTTTTCCATCTTCTTCTAGTAGGTTTACTCTGTCTCCTGCTAGCTTGGTAACTATGGTACTTCATTAGTTTATCATCATGGTTCATGATTATGAGTCTGTGTACAGTATTTCTTCTTGGTCTATGCTATTCAAATGCTTTTTCCATCTTTTTACACAAGTTACATGCGCTTCAAATACCCATTTCTTCATCACAGTAACATGGGTGCTGCATGACTTCCTAACCATCATTGCTCAGTTAATGCCACTCACTTTTCTTAGCCTACCTAAATGGATTAAATGCTATTTTCAAAACAGTCCCGCAGGCAACCAGTGTGGTCCCCATGGGCAACCTGGTGCCTGCAGCAAGCACCATCCCATGTTGGTGACCCCTGGTCTAGATTCATTCTTTGTAAAATACTGGCCGTTATGCTTCATTTCATATCTTGTTCTGATTTGTGTTTTGTCTTGGTTCAGTTCAGTAAATCATTATCATTGTACTGTATAGTGGTACTGTATGTACGTTATATATGGATTCTCTCTAAAGACTTTATGTTATCTTCATAGGCTGTCCTTTTTTCTTAGTTGAGTAAATTGAAACGGAAAGAGGTTTCATATACATCAGTCACATTTACATATGGTTATTACGGTTCCCTGTTAAAGGCAGAGCTCTGTAAATAACGGAGCTTGGTTGCAGAGATTTTATGACGCAACCAGAGTGGAAAAAGTTGCGTTGCAGAAGCAAAAAAAGGAAAAAAAGTGAAGGAAAAATGTTGTATCATTGCAACTTGATATGTGTTTCCCCCAAACATGGAATGCATGGAAGTTTGCGTTGTTTAAAAATTGCATACATACACAACTATTGAAACCTATATTTTGTCCGCAAACTGTTGTGAAACTCAGATGACCAGAAATTATTAAACTTCAAAATAGACTTTTTTTACAGTAATGTAATATCACATTTTGCAGTAAAACAATTTTACTACCATTTAGTTATCATTGCTCAATGCAAAATATCAGTTGAGTTTCAGTGACTCCAGTTACGTCATTTCACCTCCGCTATTTACGGAGCTCCACCTTTTACAGGGAACCGGTTCATTACTCCTTTCTGTAGTTGAAAAATGTGGTTGGTTGAAACGTACTGCAAGGTTTGGTCATTTCCATCTATATAAATCGTATGGTTTCTGCAGTAGCCTACTGTAGCGCCTACACAAACATAGTACAGTACCAACTACTTAATTTACTACTTTACTTACTACTTAGCCTACACCAACCTGCCATCGCTCAGGATGAACTTTTGTGCTGTTGTAACTAAGAAGTTGAACACGCATCCTATTTTTTTCTGAAATTCCCTTCCTTGCGAAGTCCTTCGCTGTTTCTCGCATAACAGAGATTGGCGCTAAGGTAGTACTAGTTAGCTTTTCGCTTACTCTCGGGATGAACCAGCCCCTGGTGACTGGTGAGGAGTATCAAGAACTACTGTACTATCAATGCACCGTGGCTTCCCGCTCAACATAGCGCAGATTAGAACGGACCGAGCGCGCGCGCGCGCTGTGGTGCGGCAACAGGACGGGTACAGAACGGATCCACCAAAAAGTAAATTTCAATTTTTTGCGCAAGAGAGTACAGACACCGGACAGTCGGACACCAAAGATGAGCACGGATCAGTACTGGATCGGACTGCATCAGGACTGAAGCCAATTTTGACCGGATCAGGACTGGATCGGATTACAATTTTTTTCAAAATTGGCGTGTCAGGACTGGATCAGACTGAGAAAATTTTTGTTGTTTTAATGTGATTATTCTGAAAATACCAAAAATTTTAGTTGTGATCCGATTTCACAGGTTTGTTGAATGGTAGTGTATATTTTGCCATCAAATGCAAAAACTATGCTGGGACTATTTTGCAATTTGTACTGTGTCCACCTTTGTTCACATATAACATTGAGTTCTAGTAGCAACGTGAAAATATTTGAGTGGTTAGTGCCAGAGCTGGGCAGTAGCGAGCTGCTGTAGCGAGCTAATTTTCCAGTAGCGTTAGCGGGAGCGCCGCTCTTTTTTGAAAAAATAACGGATGAGGTAGCAAGCTATCACCATTTCACCACCACTAGCGTACGGAGGGAGGAGCCACTGTGCCATTCCCCCTCAAACTCTAAAAATAAAAAAATGTATCAACAGTATTCGGCAGTGTATACTGTCAGTATGCGGCAGTGCACACCAAAATGTTTAATTTTAGGCGAATAACACTATAGAAAAACGCCTCTCAATGCACAAAATGACTATATTTTCTAAAATTTTGGGGTGGTGGCCCGTTTGCCTTTTCCCTGGCTACACCCTCCCCCCTCGGAAATTTTCTGCATACACCACTGTTTGCCGCTACCGCTATTCGCTAGTTTGGCGTGAGTGGTGGCCAAAGAAAAAGTTCGCAAGAACTCTTCCGTCAGCACACGTTTATAGTAACTGCTCTTCCCACTGTTTTGCGCTGATTTTGGATGATTTGTTTGCAGTAAGCTAGCAGCATTAGGAAAGATTTAGCTCAGGTTGCTTTTGACCT
>JGI24159J19872_10003825_pt1 | contig 19000 bp, 15 predicted proteins | sample Ectturendosymbi4_FD_19872 | JGI IMG/M metagenome (IMG submission 19872) | reverse complement strand
TAAGTTAGTAAAAATATTTGACTAATTAGCTAATTAGATAATTAATTAGTTTGTTTATTTTAAATCATAAGTTTTGAACCAGAAACGCTAGAAAGTCGATCAAAGGCTCAAAAGACTTGGACTCGAGCCTAGTTTCAAATGAAAACTTCAGCGAAACACTTTGGCCTAGCGGTTGGGCCGTAGGCCAGGCAATATGAGCCAAAATGACCCTAAAACTACTTCACTTATGACGTCAGTCACAAAAATCCGCACCCCCCAACCAAAAAATTTTTTTTCGAGTGCAATCTACTTGACTGGCCGATCCGTTTGATCCCTTGAACAGCTCTCTAGCGCAATCGGCAGAGGAGCTAGGGTGTTGGTAAGGCAACCGAAAACTGCTGTTTTTTAGGCCGAAATTGAAGTACGAATATATCGTAGACCGGTTCTCAAAGTGTTAATGTCTGAAGTACATATTTGGCTCAAGATGCTTGAAAAGTTCAAATTTGTGATTTATCAGCAAGTCTAATGTGTGTTTCTAATTGTTTACCAGTAACTTCTAACAGAGTGATTTATTAACACCTTTCGAACCAACCGAGTTTCGCTTTGAAAGGTATAATCTGCCTATATTGGCTAAGTCTTTGCAACTCCATAACTCACCAGTCGATTGTGCTAGAGAGCTCTTCAAAACCCGCTAAAAACTTGGTGAGGTTTCTACTTTGCAATGAAAAAACAGTTTTTAGGTTTTGGGTATTTTATAGATGACGTCATAGGTAGGGTAGATTTTTGGCTCAGGTTTCCTTGGCTTGGTCCAACCGCTAGATCCGGGGTGTACAACCTTTTGCTATTGCTGGCCGCATTACTTTTATTTATATGAAGTATGGCTGCCAATGAGGTTCGAGTTATATTTATATTTATGAGATACTGCCAAATGCCAACCAATACAGAACACATTCAAACATATATTGCGTATTCACTCAATAACTCTTTGTGACATCACCATCCAGATTGTTACGCATCGTGTCGGCTGATTTTCTTGCCTGTCTATTGAAAGAAATCCTTTCTCAGCACAGAATCAGACACTAGATCTTACAGAGTATATATTTGGCCTACAAAGTAGGCATCATCGGCTCTTCTTGCGTTTGTTTTGCTTCAATATATACCAGCACAGCCACCAAATCTTATATTTTAAATTACACATGGATGGCCACAAATTCATTATCGAAGGCTGCAGGTTGTGCACCGTTGTGCTAGATGGAAGTATTTTGCTCAAGTTTTTATTGGAAACTAGGCAAAAACCCAAGTCTTGAGCATTTGATTGGTTTTCTAGCATTTCTGGTTCAAAAGTTATGGCCATAAAAACATAAAATTGATGATTTTACCAATAATTAGCAATTTTATCCTAACTCTTCAACTAGAAATGCTAGCAAGCCAATCAATGGCTCAAAAGACTTGGATTTTAGCCTAGTTTTAAATAAAATCATGAGCAAAATATGTCAATCTAGCGGTTGGGCCCAGGTTCAGGTTACCTGAGCCAAAATGGTCAAAAACCTATCCCACTTATTATGTCATCCACAAAAACACGAAACCCAAAACCAAAAATTTTTTATCAGGCAAACTAGTATACTCGCTGAGTCTTTTGAGGGTTTGGATAGCTCTCGAGCACAATCAACTGTCGAGTTGCAAAGTGGCACAAAATTAGCCGCTCAAGGCATTATTTCAAAGTATGATATACTCGTAGTTTGAAATCACACATGGGGCACCATTTTTGTGTCACTTTGCAACTCCAAAACTCGCCAGGCGATTGAGGTAGGGAGTTGTTCAATTTGCAATGCACTGATGATGATAACAAGAGTTATGGAAACATTTGTAATATGTCGTTGATATCGTTTTCATTGGCTGTGATTTTCATTACAAACCAAATAATTTTTATACCACATAAGTTTATACTAGGGATGGGGAACCTCTTTACAATCATGGGCCACATGAATTGTGAAATATATATTGTTGGTGAGGTGCTGCCTTTATCTCCCAAACAACAATAAGGAGAAAAGCTATGTCAATGTGAGAGAGAGACTTCTCTTGAATTACTGTCTGCTTGTCATGGAGTTTCATTTTGACTTGATGTTGTGTCTAGCTTAGGTAACAAAAATTCTGATGCGGGCCATATTGAATGTTCACGCTCGCTGCAGGTTCCCCACCTGGTTTATACCAACAATCCATCTGCTTCTGAAGCAGCCTGCTGTCAATTTTTTAAATCTAATGTGGCCTATATGTCAAGAAGCTTCATACACCTCTGCTCTACAACATGTTTGAAGCATTGTTGTCTGTTTTACATTTAGGAGCCTACTTGCTATGGATATGGAAATCTGCTGAATAAAGTTAAAAACATTTTGAGAGAAGATCATCAGAAAAATCCATCAACTGATGCTGTCTCTCAGGAACCATTATTATCCACTTCTGCACATTATAACCAGACTATACGTGACAACCATCAACAATCATTTCTGCATGAAAAAGTTTCAAAGTACAGAGTAAACTTTGTGTTATTGTGTTAGGTCAGCTACTCCAGCCTGTGGGTTGTGACTGTTCTGTTCAAGTTTTCTAGTGCATTATGAAGTGCACAGATGTTTAGTAATGTGCTGCTACATGCTATGGTTTGATTTTTGCACTGTATTAACATTGAACTCCATGGTAAACAACTGTGTGACTAATTTTCTGCATCTAGAAAGAGAACTGCCACTGAAAAGTGTAAAGCTTTTAAACCATGAAAGTTTGTTACAAACATATACCTGGAGTTCTAATTTTCAACTTGTTTCTTGCAGCTGACTTATGAAACCATACTTAAAGAAACCATTTTGTACTTAAAACAAAAAAAGCATATTTTTTTTTTGGCTCTTGTTCTTTCTGCAAAGGGATTACCCCATTTTTTGTCAAACAATATTGTTAGCATTGTTTCTCCACTTCTTGCTGCTGGTATCTGGGATGTATCACAAAACATTAACAACAGTTAATTGGTTTGCTTGTTTACAAGTGTTGCAAAAATTTTCAAAGTCACTGTATGTCTGTAAATAAGCAACACTTAATTATTAGAAGTTTGACCAGCAACAGAGCTTATCGTGCATTTAGAAGGCATAATGTTCAGAAAATCCAAACCTCGCCATCAGTTATTTGCATGCTTGTTGAATTTATTCATCTGTATTGTGGCAAATTATCAGTTATACCAAAAAAATTCATCTCAAATTCATCACAGAGGAAAGCCCTTGATCTACAAAATTTATGAACTTTTATCGTCAACTACAAAATATAAACTAGTTGATGATGGTGACATTTATTTTATAGCAAACTGTTAACTGGCATGACAGAGAATATCTTCAAATGGTTTGCACAAATTTGGGGGATTCCTCAAATATTAGTGCAAGGTCTTATTCATTCAGCGCAGAGCTGAACTTTACCTGCAGTATCAGTAGTGAAAACGGGGCAGTGTTATTCAGCAAAGTATTTCTTGTATGGCTTAAGATCTAAGATGTCTTATTCTGAATGTAACTGCTTGGCAAATGCAAAGCACGCCAGTAACATTTTTCCCAAGGTCAGTCCAAAATGTTAAAATTTTGCTGTAGTAGGACACATCAAAAATGACTATCTTTGAGACTCGACAGGATGTTTTGCAGTTGTGCCATTCTGCTTCAAAAGACTTTTTTTAGTAACCTGTAACTAATGTCTCCTTTGTGCAATTGTTCAGCATAATTGCAGACCAGAGATAGCTATGACAAGGAAGTTATCATCTGTGTTTTCAAAACTGAAAACATGAAAGACAATAAAGTTGAATGTAGAAAACAGACTTAAATAATGTGACCTTTGATCTAAATGTTGATAAATTATAAAAATTAAGAAATTGTAGCTCCAAGCAGTTTCGAGTCAAGCCAGGCCTCAACATTGATGAAAAGCATGCTAACGGTGATAATCATAAACCAAATTCTTAATCCATATTTGGCAAAAATGTGGTTCATAAACACAAAGAAACTGAACAAGAAAGTCAGCAGACAAATTACAAGTGTAAATTGTGTTATGACTCAATGGATGGACGTGAAAAAATGCTGAACACACATCACTTCACTGTGCGTATTGTTTCGTATGAACATATGAACCAACAGTAGAAATTGTTTCTCAATACCATGAAAAGAACTTATTCCGAACAATCAGAGCATCAACATATTTGTATGGACATATATTAAAATTATGCTGCGGCTACATTGGTTCTTCTTCTTTTGAGCGAGTTGTTGAAACCACTGCTTGGCCGCACTAGATATTGGGGCAGGTGTTGCGCAACCATTCAATTGTCTCATCGTCCAGAACCGTCAGGCCATGCAGTCCATGGGGAGGTCGATGGATTGGACATTGGAGGACAACGTGGTCAACGGTTTGTTTTTCTGCGCCACACTCACAGGCCGCAGAGGAGGCCATACCCCATTTGTACAAGCAGGAGTGGAAACGTCCAACACCAGTGCAGAGGTGGTTAAGCTGGACCCAGGCTTTTCTTGGGAGGATCATTTGGGGGTGGATGGGTGCCGATGTCGGCCCTTTTCGGGTTGTCCGTCCATTCCGCATTCCATTGGTAATCCGCCCACTGTGCTGCACGTATGTTGTTGTTGTCAGATGAACTGATGAGATGTGCGGCGGGTACAAATGGGTGTCTCTATTTTAGGCGCCGTGCATCTGCACTCAATGGGCAGGTGAGCGCTAAGTGGAGCAGATGTCCAGGCTCCATGGCAAGGTGTCCTAGAGACAGTGTGGCTCCAATTTGTTGAAGCTCAACAGGTTGGATGCCTGTGAGGATTGGAAGGTTGTCCGCTGGTGTAGGATGCAGGCATCCAGTCATAATTCGCAAGGCGTCGATGAGGCGGGTATGAGCACTGTGACACCAAACAAGCGCACAGTTCTCTGCAGTTGAGTGCATCAAGGCTAGGGTGGCTATTTGCAGATTTGTTGCTCCAGCACCCCAGCCGGAGCCAGCAAGCCGCCTCAGGAGCGCGACACGTGATGTCAGCTTCTTGCAAAGTGACTCGAGGTGTCAGCAATACACGAGCAACCTGTCCAGCGTTACTCCGAGGTATTTGGGCTCAAAGTAGAAGGGCAGGGTTTCGTTGTTGTATTTGACTTTAAGCTCACGTTTAGCTTCCTTGTTGAGGGGGAAGGCTGCTGACACTGTATTTGTAGTGCTCAGCTTTTAGCTTCTAAGTCTGAAGGTATTCACCTACAGTTGCCATGACCTTGGTCAGCACCCCTTCCACTGCCTGCCAATCTCCATCAGCATGCATGATTGCTAGGTCATACTTTCTGGAGACGGTGGTTAGCAGGTCAGAGATGTAGGTGTTAAAGAGAAGGGGCGCCAGGACAGATCCCTGTGGGACGCCGTGCTTGAGGCGTTGTAACCTGCTTCTTTTGCTGTTTGCTAACCATCTCTATGATCACGTGAACCATGTGTTTATCGGGCAGCAATTGCAGCAGCTTGCAGGTGAGGCCGCGATGCCATACAGTGTAGTAGGCTGCTGTGAGGTCGGCAAACACAGCTCCGGCCTTCTTTTTAGCTGAAAATCTATCCTTGATGTCCTGTGTCAGCAGGATGACCTGGTCTACAGTCGAAAGCCCGCCTGCTCCCGAGGGAGCAATGGGTTGATGATTGGGTCGACATGAGCGTAGATGAGTCGCTCAAGGATTTTAAAGGGGACACACAGCAGGGATATTGGACGGTAACTCTTTGGGTCCTCCAATGGCTTTTCTGGCTTAAGGATCGCAGCTACTAGTGCTCTTCTCCAGATCTTTGGAATTTTGAGTTGGCACATGCAGGAACTGAGGAAGTCGCAAAACCAAGATTTGAGAGCCGACCCGGCATGGAGTATGAACTCTGGGAAGATGGAGTCCAATCCCAGAGACTTTCCTGGCTTCAGGCGTCTCAGGGCAGCAGGAAGTTCCTCTGGCCTAAAGGGGTCAGAGATACTGGGACTCTCAGGTGTCGGGATCTTCCATAGGTCGGACAGCTCCTTGTTGACGAGCCTGGTGGACTTGCAGCCGTCAGTCTTGTGTGCCCCGTTCTTCACAAGTTGCGAGCCGATGGAGTTTGCCGAGACGGGGCACTGGTGAAAGGAGCGTCCATACCTGCCAGTTAGTTTGTTGATGGTTCTCCATGCCTTGCGGCTAGAGTGCGAGAAGTCGATGGAGTTTACTGCTTCCTCCCATCGCTCCTGCTTCTGCCTGAGCCGAGATAGTAGGGACGAAGCGGGTCTATCAGAGTCAGTCCCCCCTGGGGCTCGGGTAAAGGAGCGATAGAGGGTCTCGCACTCTTTGCCCCAGCATGGCACATAGTTCTTCCGGTGGCCAGGCGGGATACATTTTTTGGCTGCAGAAAGTAGGCTCTCACAAAAATCCTGGTATGCCCTCTCAATGTTTGATGTGTCCGGAGGTGGCAATCTCTAAACGGATTCATCTGTGAGAAGGCAAAGGCGCTTCCAATCAGCCTTGCAAAGGTTCCAACGCTTCACCGGATTGCTGTGGGCCGGAACCTTGCGATTCGGTGGCGTTGTAAGGGGAGGCTGATGTTGTGACCAGGGGAACTTTCATAGGACATGTCTGTCAGGCAGTCGGCTGTCCTGGCCGAAACTCGCGAAGGCCAGATCTGGTTTGGTGCCGACGTTCCATCAGTGAGAGAAGAAGCTGGCTGTTTCCTTTGGGTTATATAATAGACCAAGGTTGTTGGATGTTGCCCCGGCGTTCAGGCTTTCACCGTCTGGAGATGTTTTTTTGTAACTCCAGTTGACATGTTGGCAGTTGAAGTCACCAACATACAGACTGGGGTGTGGGAACGTCGGGATGGCCGTTGGTGTGAATCGCGAGCACGGAGGTTTGTAGAGATATTGTCTGCAGTCAGTCCTCGGTGTTCAGCTGGAGTATGTTGGGTCGTGGGTCTTCGGCAGCATTTCTGCTGCATGCTGCCGCGCCCTGAAAAGGGCATTTTATGATCCATCCCATGCCGAACACATCCAGTGCGGGTAGCAATGGTTGCTCTCATGTTGACAGGTTTGGTTGACATTTCAAGCAATGTCGTACAGGAGGACCACGTGAAGGCACCTGTCATCCTCCCACCCGCACTGGATGCTACATAGGTGTTGGGCAACAAGGTGAAAGAAATAAAAAAGCACTGTAAGCAAAATGGAAGAGTTGAACCCCGATTATGCAGTTGTTTGAGACACCTCCATTTAGATGAATGAAACATGCCAACAAAAATGTGACACTTAGTAGTGTACACTCAAAAAATGTGCTTTGGTTGGTCTCTTTTAGATCTGCACAAACATTGTAGAGTAAGCACATGTTCTCTTTGAAAAACATGGAATTTATGACTAAACGTCTGGAACTGTTTCGTGAATGTGGAGGATCAAAGGTAAATGTGGAGTATCAAAGTAAAATCTAACGAAAGCAACTTTGCCAGTCTCACTAACTGAAATGATGGTGCTTAGTTGTAGTTAAGATCCTTCTAGTAGTCAAAGACACCCTGGATCAAACCAAGTATCAGGTCATGCACTCTGGGCAAATTAGAAAATATTTCACAGATCTTTTCCTTTTACAGGAAAAAAATAACTTTGATAGTAAAACTTTCGTTCATAGAACATTAACCAGAACATGTCTTGTTTAGCGTGGATTAAGTTTTTTGAGTCGTGAATATTACTGATATTAGGTTTAAAGAAGCTATTAAAAGTAATATTTGTTTGTGTGTTTGCGTTATATTTGTGTGCAGATCGTTATCGGACAACTTTCGCACACTCAGGCTGAATGCACCGTCACAGCCTTTGCATTCAGGAACATCTGGATCCATTGCCACATCTATGAGAACTGATGCACCTGACTACCCCGGCAGTAGTAAGTTTCTTGGTGAATCTCAATCAAGTAAGGTGTCAGATCGACACAAACTTTTTGCAACCAGGAAATTTTTGTCCCACGGCTAAGGCCAAATCGCAACCACATTTTAAAATGAGTTGATCAAAATGCATTGTCCTGAACTAAAATATCGGCGTGGTTCGCATTTTCTTGTAATTGCGATTTTCCTTACTTTGACGATTTGGACACAGGTTCAATCTGACTTCCATTGTGGCTTGAGCGATTGTGCTTCTCTTAAAATTCCATGCGTGTGCTTGTTAGGGTCTTGTCAGTTCTAGGTTATTTTCACTAAAAGACCTGCCCGTGCTTTTCCTGTGAAAAAAAATTTATAAACGGATCAGGGTTGTTTGTCGAATTTATAAACGGATCAGGGTTGTTTGTCGAAGTATTCTGTGCTTGGTCGGGATGCATAAATAAACTGAACTGTCGATGAGACATTTCGGTCATTTGTCCGAAATAGCTTGAAAACTTCCTTTCACCATTTGTTTTAGGCCTTTTTTTAACCGAATTAACTTCATTTTTTTCAGTCATTTAAAAAATCCGGTCAATGACTGAAAGAAACCACAGAAGCGGATACACAATTAGCACCACTATTCTTTCTGAATTGGTCGTTAAAGCTTACCTTACTCAGGGAAATTTTTAACAAAGAATATAAATGTTGCACACAAATCTTGTTGTAAAATTTTTACTGGATGGGTCACCAAGTTTGTTTATTTTGTTTGCTTAAGGGAGAATTACTTGTGGCGTGCACTTAACTTGAAAAATTGTAACTTTTCTAATATTTTTATCGCAATATAAAGTGAGCTGATCCAGGTGACAACTTTGCACTTTAAAATACATTGACGATTAATAAAATACCGTTTCACGAAATCCTGCTGTATGAGAAACCTCAAATAGTTTGCGCAGTTTATCAGCTGGTCTGGTGCATTGTATGGTGAGGCCACACGCTGTGATTAGAGAGTGAATTGGCAAAGGCGCTTCTCTATTTGTAGAAAGTCACCGTTACAATCTTTGTGGCTTAACTGGTGGAGCAGAGATCTCTCGAGAAAACAATGAAGAAAAAGTTGTGTTTTTCTGCACATTTGCAGTAGTAGTCGGCTGACCCAATTTATGTGCATGAAAATGAGTTTGATAAAAAAAGAGTGTTACGTAACACTTTATTTTAATCGTTCCGATACCCGTCGTTAAATTGTACAGGTGACCGACACGTATCATTCCTATAAAGTATAAACAAAGCAATTTCCTCAATCAAATTGTGATAGCGCATGTTGAAATCAACTTCTGCTCTTGCTAGGTCGTGCAAACCCAACGCTGCGATAACTTGCATTTAGAGGTAATTAACCACTCAGTGACGTTGAAGTTTGTTGAGACAGAACCACAAGTAGTCGCGATGTGTCGATAAGCCACATACGCAGTATGTCAACACTAGATTTTGAAACTCTTTTGGCTGACGCGTAACAGTTTTGTGGAGATGTGTAAATGGGCGTGGTATGATTTGGCAGCTTGTGTAAGATCCGTTAAGCATCGTGTCACCGACGTTGGTTTGTGAAAAACTGCGTTTCTTGTGTAACACTTCATTGCAGCTGCATCGCTTTCGTGCCAATACATCGACGCCCATGTTTAAAAAATGCAAAAATAATAGAATTGGCGGTAGCCATGGACAAATCACGGCACATCTGTCATTCCTCGAGCATTCTTAAATCATTCGAACAGACACATCTGCAACCACTGCTGGCAAGGAGCTACGTACTAAGCGTTTACTACCCATGTAACAGAATGTGCAAAAACGTTGCTGAAGTCGTATGTGTAATCAAGAAAAGCTGTGAACGGTGCGAACTTCAATCATAAAGATTTGAAATTGAGATGTAAAAATCATCAAAAACAATAGCACAAGCAATGTTTTGCCCACAAATTTGAAAATGTGATATTTTAGTTTTTCTGAAACTCATTGTTTTCAGAGAGTTTTGGACGAAAGTTTTCGAGTAGAATTTCACGTATGTTGCAAGTTGTTTGTGCAGCGCGAGATTTGTTTCTCATTTCACGTAGCTGAGGACACAGATATGCCGTTTCAGGTCTTTCCCATTCTCAGAATGGGAAAAGAAAACACAAGCGAAGAAAGGCAAAGAAACAACAAGTCTCCGAAGAATTAGAGTTGGATGAAAGCTGTGAGTTGTATTTTGTATTCCTGCTTTAAATTTTTTCCTGATTTTTGCACGCTTCTTGTTGGGTTTTAGCTCGAACAACCGAAGAAGTAGTTGGATTATCCTATTTAGCCGTAACAGTTCAAACGTCGTTTGTAATGTTGAATGTTGAAAGTAAAAGGGTATTTGGCTCATATCAGATGTTTTTTATAGAATTTTAAACGTTAATTGTCAAGTAGTCAACACCAGTTTCTAAAGATGTGGTCCGCATGCGCCGACTAGTATCCGGCCAAATAAGTTAGATCGACTTAACACAACGGTGGTCTCAAAACTTGAATAGAATTGCGCATGCGTAAAAGTACTAGGCGTTGTGTGTGAAAGTACATGCACTTTGCATGATAAGCCACAGAGAGAGTTAATCAGGCAGACAGCAGTGTTTGTATTGCTTCTTAAAGTTGTGTTTGATGAACCCCGGCGGTCAAGTGATGACGATGAAGACAGCGATGGTTCTTTTGACGACAGCGATGATAGCGATGAAGGTAACGGCTGATGCTAACAGCTAAATTTTTGACAGTAAGGTTTTGGATTTCTCACGTCTTTTATTGCGTTTTTCCTGTTGCCAATGGTGTTCACGTGGCGAGATTTTATTGAAGATCTTGTGTTGCTTCAGGTGTAGTACAGTAGTTGACATGCGTTGGTTGATGTTGGAAGAACGGCTTCTTCTTGGAAGCTATCAAAGATTCAAAGATTGATTGAACCTTTGTATGCTGGCCTAGAGATGCACCTGCGTTTCGTTTTGGTAGGAAAATAAGATTAAATTTCGGTTCCTGTCGAAAATGAGTGAATTCGGTAGAACCTTAGAAGTTGTTTCAGTTCTATACTGCTTCCTGTCCTCTTCTGTTCCCAGACTGTTGCTAACAACAGTTCTGCTGCCTTCAGTTGTTGGAATTCCTGTGCATAGTTGTGTAATTCCACTTCTTTACCAGGCCGGAAATTTGCCAAAATACTATTGTTTTTCGCAGTAAAGAAGCTTATATAGCTTCGGAAGAAACAGGTGAATTCTATTCTGTTGATGGAAAATAAACTCTGCAAGCCTCACTTTTCACTTGGAACTACATTTAAGTAACTCTGCCTGAGAAAGAACAATTCTTAATTCCATCTTTTAACATCTGTCCTTGAATTTTTGTAAATAACCGTGAAGTTGTTTGAAAATTCCATTTGCCGTTAAACCTTCTAATACGTTTATCCTTCAGTGTCAACTGATTTGTGCAAAAAGCAAAATCGAATATGAACCTAAGAGATTTCCATCAAGCGATTGCCCGTGTTCATTCCACTTTTGACAGATTTACCTTGATATTTAATTATTATCAGGTTAATTTTAGTTAGCAAAAAAAGATAGATGAAAAGTTCATCCATTCGCATTGGTAGCCGCTTTTACTCGGGGGAGAGTCGTAAGGGCCAGGGCTTCTCAAATTTTTTTGTTCTGCAACCCCATTTAAAAAAAGTTTTTTATGCGACCCCTTGATGGGTAGCCTAGATGTTAATTGTTAATAATAGGTGTAAACGTCCCATTACAAAGCTCAAGAGGCATTTTTGTCTGACGAAATCATACAATTACGCACAATCCCACCCACAATACACGAAGGTAACCATACAATTAAACAGTGAGGCAAAGACATTAACTTTTATAAAGTGAATTGTTTTTTGTTATCAAGCACAACTAATGGGATGGATGCAGTTGATGGGTTTTATGCAGGTCAGCCATTCGTAGATTGATGTAAAACAACACACGACGAAGGACATTTTCAACATTTTTCAGAAAAGATCGTTTTTTTAATTTGACGACTATCAATTTTAGGAATACTTCCGTGCGAAAAAGGCTAAGAGTTTATAAACGGCTAGATCAGAAATCACTAGGTATTCATTTCTTGTTCTTATCCAAAAATGACAAACGCTGTTTTGAAAATTCTAGTTGCAAACTTTATGTCGTTCAAGAACTCCGCAAACTCCTAGCTAGGAGCTAGGCTATCTGCTTTGAGAGTAAATGTGACACCATTGCCGACTCGACTCTTGACTGTCTATCCATTGCACATATACTACGAAGAGGAGTGGTGGAGTGTCTCCAGTTCATATAGACTAGGGTTGATAAAAATAATGATTTTTATGAGTATTTTTGTGTAATGTGTAGGGGTGGCCACCTGGCGCTTGTAAGTTTTAATTAAAAAAAAATTGTAGCAACTAGAAACAGCTGAACTTTCATTCGTAATGTCAGATTTCCAATCCTGTCAAACAAGTTTTTACAACAAATTCTGCATTTTGTCAGTCTGTTCATTGCAGCCATAAGACGTTGTCTTAAGTTCGCAAGCCTGGTCCAAGGATGGTATCGCCATGGCAACTGTTTTTGTTTAATGCTCTCCCCATTCCCAACAGGGGCTGTGCGGCTATATTTGCATGACACCAGAAATGCTCTGAATCAGTGTTTCCCACTCTTTTTTGGCTAGCGCCCCCTTTCTGAAAAACAAACTTCTATCGCCCCCTACCATGCCTAGCACACATCAACACAATTTTTTCGTGCATTTCACTACAATTTAGTAAAACGCTAAGTTTTTGTTTACAAATTACATGCATGCATATTTGTTGATCATACTGTTTTTTATGACATTTGGTCACTCAAAGTTAGTAAGACAACAGAAATGTAATTATTAACTGGGTCTCCTATCGCCCCCCAAGAGCTCATTTCTGCTTCACCGCCCACTTTGAGAACCACTGCTCTAAATTGTATGTTGTGTGACTATGCCGTGCGTTCAGTTTTAAATTACTGCTCGCTTTTCGATGTGTACTTCGTACATGCGCTGTGCAGCATACATCTCGTTGCCAGGTAAACACGAAATCGCCGGCCATGCCAAGATCTGGCGCAATGCATTTACCTGACAAATTCGCGTTGTTTTCGTCACATGTTTGTTATTCGTGATATATGTTGCTAAAGCATTTGATATGTGTGTATGGTAATATAATTTCACTTTTTCCGCAGACTTGGCACCTCCGAGCAGAGTTTATCGCGTACCAAAAGCAGTAGAAAGATCTGCGAACACCGCTTTTGCCACATCATTGCCTGTCAATATAAACTTAAACTGGGGTATGTCAGCGCGTGATTGCATGATCGTGAAAATATTCTTCTTTATTAGTCAAGTATTTAGTCTCCGTGAAGGTGGCATAGTCAAAAAAATCAGCAAAATTTTTAATAGGAAATCCATTTCACGCAAAGATCGGATCCTTAGTCTTATCTTATGCGAGGGTTCCCACGCGGTATTGAAAGTATTGGAAGTATTGGATTGTGAAATCGGTTTTCAAGACCTTGAAAAAGTATTGAACTTGGCCAAAATGTGCATAAAGTTTTGAAATTCCGAATTCAGCTATTTGTTTAGTCAAATTTTGTTCCCTGTCGCTGATGGCAGTTTCGCAGATGTTTTTTGCATTTTGTTCTATGAATAAAATTTTGGAAAAATGAAGATAGGTGATGGTATTAAAGTTCATTCAGTTAGCATCGAAAATCTATTGAAAAAGTATAGAAAATGTTTTTTGAAAATGTGTGGAAACCTGTCATTCGAATATATTTGAATAAGATTTTTTCAGGATGCGAATATTTACGTGAAATCCATTCCCTATTAAAAATTGCTGATTAATTTTACTGCGTCACTTTTGCGGAGATTGATTACGTGAATAAGACATGTACAAGTTCGAATCATCGCACTGACGTTAATTAATCGGATCGGAGCCCATTCCTCTAGCTTCTTTATTGGTCATAATCTTTTTCCAGGAGTTTTTTAATTGTTTTTTGTGGTAGTTTTAGATGTTATACGTTGTCGCCTAAATACGTTTTCCAATATTTTAGTCTCTGGCGTATCGACACACTGGTCATGTAGAGACAAATCAAACCAAAATAGTTCGGCTGTTAAAATGGTGTGCTATGCGCGTGGAGTATAGAAAGTGATGGATTGTCACTACTTGTACCGACTGATTTTTTGCAGGCCCAACTGGGTTAACCGAGAAACATCAGCGGTTTCGGGACAATCAAGGGCCACATCCTCCGCTATACAATCCTCCTACAAAACCCATTATAGCGGGCCACGCGACTTCCAGAGCTGCCGAGGTACTTGGCTAAGTGAAGTTCTCACCTTCATATCGAGAGTAGTTGGCTGCAGTGTTTTTCAAGGAGTTTTGAGAGACCGAAAAAATTCTTCCAGTGGTCTCTCGAAATACAGTACAACCTCTCTGCATAACCACCACCAAAATACACGAAAACCTCGCGCTTTATGACCATCTCGGTATTCAGATGAAATAGATGCGGTCTCTCAAAACGTCCTAGCGGTCATCATGGTCAAACCATTAAAAACCCTAGTTGGCTGTGGTCCTACTTTTGTGGAAATGATTGAACATAATTGCTGGTGTTCTTGTTCCAAACTGGAAATAACAGATGCAGAATTAGGTTTGAGGAGAACACGATGCCTATTGACAAGATTGTTGATGAGGTAGTTAACCGAAGAGACTACGGTCTAAACTATACTACTCCTGTTACGGAGAACATGGAATATGAACTATTCCCTGTGCAGTAGAGCGGGAAAGCTCGTAGAATTGCCACCAAGCGATTTAACGATATCGCACTTTACTGGAAGCTTTCACGGTAGCGTTAAAATCGTTTTTGTTCTTGATAGACTCTAATTTTAAACTCAGTGAACTGCTGTCTGAAGTTAGTACAATGGTTGCACAAACAAATTGTTCTTGAAAATAAGTGTTTATCTAAAAGTAGTCTGATACAGTAATCATTAAATCAGTTTTTGCTTTCGATCGGAAATAAAGCCGCAGTCTTTTCTTTCCGATTTGACTTCACTGCTTCAGTCGGTTACGCACCAATTCCAGTTTTTCTGCTTACCTTTTCAGTTTGGCTGTTGTGTTCATGCCTTATGAATCGAAACGGTTTCCGCTGCCCCTATTTCCTATCGTTTTGTTTCGATGTATGAACAGTTTTTAGTCGATGCGATATCGATATTTTCAGCGCCACCGATGCACCGCCACACCAATCTATTTGTTCACCTCCTATTTGAGCTAGAACTTTCAGTGCAGAGAAAATGCATGTACTGCGTAAAACCGAAATGGGTCGCTTGGCGGGATGTATGTTGGCGATCAACTGCAGTGCTTCTGTGCTCACAGCAACGGCAACTCTTATCAGTACTTCAAGTAGATTTGCCAGACGCCCGTGTTTCAACATCTTGGATGGGACTTGAACTGCGCTGTTTACAGTGAGCGGCCAGTTAGTTTAAAAATATTTGATGCCAAGATGGTGGAATAATTTAAAAAATTGACAAATGATAACATCTTCACTGCAGAATGACTTAATTTATATTTCAAAATCTATCTAGAGTTAGCAGTCGAGGTCCACGCCGGACCTTGCCCAAAGTAATGAAGGAATACTGATAGTCTTTGGTAAATGTGCCTTCAAGTATGATCCTACAGGCAATGGTTCTTTGTGCAGAATTTCCAGCTTTTTTCGGTACTATTTTTTGCATAGGTTGAAAAAACGTAAGAGCGGTTTTGTGATGTCCTTAACAAAATCTTGTTTTAATAAATTAGCATTGGTCTGAATGCGTAGCTTTCAAGTTCCGAAAATCTTTTGTACCGCATGTGGCACTTGAGTACAGCCAGAAAGAGGACGCGCGTTCTGACGGCGACGCTCCCAATCCTCCAAACGTGATTGTTTAGTTTATCTAATTCTTTGTGTCGACTGCGGATTCCCACTGTTTCCTGCTAGATGCACGACTACAATTCCATTGGCGTCTAGGTCACGTTTCAAGACGTCCCTGAAGTGCAGCTTTTAATCGTCCAATCGGTCGAGGAGCATTAGGTAGCTTACTATACAGAGCTCGCTGTGGCAGGCGGTCAACATCCATCGGCATATATGATCAGACCATCGAAGGCGTCAATATCCGATAATGGTGATGAGGTCATGTGAGCCTGTTGCTTCCAGGACCGAAGTATCGGGAACACGATACCTCAGGACAACACGAAAATGGAGCAAAGACAACGGAGGTAAAAATAATTACGACGACGTTCTTGGAGTCGATGCTTTGTCCAAGTTTCACATCCATATAGAGAAGCACACTGAACACGCAGGTCATATGTGCACGACCTGGATTTTAACGCAGATGGAGAGGTTCCATTGCTCCACAAACCTGAGCGAAATCGACCAAACCCTATCGCGATCTTGCCTGTGCGATTATCAAGCTCCGATTTCAGCGAGTTTGTATTGTAAACCTTTGACCCCGGATAGCGGAACCTGTCCACTGACTGCAACATAGTTCCACTGACGCTAAATTGTGGCGGTGAACTTCCACGGAGATGACCACAGTTTTGCCATGACTGATAGTCGTGTTGAATTCAGCACAAGCGTTTGCAAAAAAGCTTTGAAGGATAGGCCTAGAGATCAACACGAAGGCCGGCATCGTCAGCATAAAGCAAGTCTCTGGTGAACAGTCCATTCAATAGCGAATTCGCACGGAGACCAGAGAGATGGAACGATTTCCCAGCGGTGCCGCAATGCAATAAAACACCAAGTGATTTCGGAAACTCACGCGTGACCAGCGCAGCGAAGAAAATAGCGAAAAGAGTGGGGGCAAGGACGCGCGCCACGTTTGATTGGAAAACACCAAAATCTTGAGCCATCGACCTGAACAATGGCATGTAAGTAGTGTGTCTGGCGGCCTAAGCATCTGAGAAAGGTAAGCAAGACAGACCTAAGCTTTGGTCAGGTCTGTGAACACCACGTAAAGAGACTGTCCTAAAATCTGCATGTGGTGCCGTAGTCACGGACAAGAGCAGCAATTGGTCAGATGGATGAACACTCTTCGGAGCTTTACGCCCAACCAATCCGCGGTGAGCAATTGCCGGGATTTCTTGCTCACCTCGCTCAGAAGACCTGGGCAAACCTTTCAAAACTGAGGAACTTCGCGCTGCTGTCAAAGCCTGTACATCTGACAAATCTCCAGATATTCCAGCTACATTGCTCAAGTGCGATGATCCATTTTTTACAGTACTTCCTGTAAAAAAATAGATCAACATTCTTTGCGAGTGTTGGGATGAAGATTATTTTCTGAAAGAAATAAGGAATTTCGCCATACAAAAAACAAAGGTGAAAAGCAAGATAGCAACACCTACAGACGCTATCTCCCGTCCAAACTTGCGGAGAGGCTCTACCGTGAAGCGCTGTGTGGTTACCGGCGCAACAGATCAACTACGGACGCGACCTTCTGCAATTTGCAAATTAACTACATTGAACTTAGTGAAGACATCTGTGGGCTGTGACAGCCAAGATACTGTATCTGTGACACCCTTTGACAGTCACCTTCTTTGTGCAGCAACAGGCGTACAAACTCTCTTCATCATTATCCGAGTGCACCACATTGCCTAAACTTGGAACACTTCTAAACCCTTTGGTGTCCTTTAATCAATCCATTAATACTCTGCCACATTTTAGTAAATTTTGAGTTCGGAGCAGTGCAGGATTGAATTTAATTTGCAAATTTTAAAAGTATTTGAACTTACCCGTGACGCTTGCAGCCGTCCACTGGCTCTACCATCTCTCTCTCGCTGGATTTCCTTGGCGCTCAAGCTGAAGTGTGTTCTGAAACACACTTCTGTTTTCCGGAATCTTTTCAATTCCCTTTAGGTAACTTATTCTTGTTGACACCTAACACTGTCTGTAAAACATAAATTGCCTTTCTACTTTCGAATTGAACTCGTACAAGGTTATTACTTTATTTGTGATCATTAACCCACTCCATCCAAAATTAGCTCACGCTTTTGCTTACAGGCTGATTCTAAGTGCAAGCGTGCATTTTCACACCTGACCGGTGATAGTCACTGCAACGAAAGGGGCATTATTAAGTAGCAGTTTACCCGTGCCAAGAAGTACTGCTGACGAAAATTCCAATCATAATCATTTCATTATAGAGGAGGACAGTTTTACTGTGCAGCTTTCCTTTAATGATGGAAACTGCAGTTCATCAATTTATCTCCTAGCATTTCACCTCTGTTGTGTTTCCAAAACGCTAAGTTTTTGTTTACAAATTACAGTACATGCGTACATGTTTTGTTGATAATACTGTTTTTTTATGACATTTGGTCACTCAAAGTTAGAAAGACAACCGAAATGTAATTATTAACTGGGTCTCCTATCGCCCCCCAACCGCCCATTTCTGCTTCACAGTCCCCCTAGAGTTTCTCACCGCCCACTTTCGGAACCACTATAAACGGTCATAACACTGCGCAATTCTGCGACTTCAACTGACATACAACCGACCCTCCGCATGGCATTTAGCCGCACGGTACAATAGTGTATTGCGTACGAATCTTGGCGATTGGTTATTCGGGTTTTCTCTCCAAGCTCATGATGGAAAGAGCGACCGTTTCAATTTTTCTTCAAGTGTGCGAAAACGTGTTTCATCGTTCCACAGACACCCCAGATCGACACTATGATGGCCTCCATCCAAGCTCTGGCTCGAAGCGTCACTGATGATTCGGCCTCCATATTCGGCGATCGGCCCCGACCAAGAACACAAGCGGAAGTTCCAAATGCGAGCATTAAGTTTTGAGTATTCTGAATGAGAGTGGTTGCGACATTGATTTGGTTTATAGAACATGTCGGTCCAATCGTGCGAGTGCATCTTGTCACCGATAGTGAGCTGTCGCAACGTGTTTAACTCGCCTGCTGCTCTACGTTTTCAGTGAATATCTTCACGCGTGCTTTCAAGCGTAGCGCTTCGTCAAGAAAAAGCTGGTCTGTCGCCACCCGCTTAAACATCACTGGATCGTGTGCTGGTACATCACTGGATCGTGTGCTGGTTCAAATATCGTGACAAGATGATCGGTGCGTGAATTATTGTGCTGCCATGAATGCTCGA
>JGI24159J19872_10003823_pt1 | contig 19005 bp, 12 predicted proteins | sample Ectturendosymbi4_FD_19872 | JGI IMG/M metagenome (IMG submission 19872) | reverse complement strand
TTGCGCAAGTTTTTCTGTGCTGAATAAATACAGTACAATACATTGATGTATTTTTACCCCCTAGGGGGGTTGTTTAAGCTGCAGTTTTAGGAAAACCGGTGATTACATCCAAATCGGCTGGCCCCGAGGTGGATGTATTAAGCGGTTTCCACTGTATAGGAGGGGTGTCCAAACGCTTTTCAAAGAGGGCCACATTTGACCATGTGAAGGTTCCCGCAGGCCAAATGTGCTTGTTGAGTTTCTTTTGCTGCAAGGCGCAAATTAGCATAGTCCAGGTATTTCGTTTAAGGTTTGAAGCAGAAACACACCTTTACGAAAGCTGCATGTTCATATTCGCTCTCAGCCCATCCGAATGCAACGGGAACCGGTCTTAAGTAGCGAGAAACCGCCGTCGCTCCGACGCAGAAGCGTAATCCAGGCGTTGGCGGGGCGTATGCAGTACAAGCTGAAGCCAAAGCTGCAGGCCAGGTGAATTGTGCCGCGGGCCACACGTTGGACACACCTGAACTTCAACGTCTGCTCAGTCGCACATGCGAAACACGGCGCAGTCTGCGCATACGTACACAGTTGACTTCGCGCAGCCTTCTTTTTCTTTTCCAGCCAAAAGTGGCTTCAAGACCACGTTACGCCAGTGCTCCACGTAGGAATGTACATCTTCAACGCCTTGAACATTGCGAGTAACGAAAACATCGGAGGGGTTTTGCTTTGCTTCACTTCGTCTTTGTAAATGATACCCATACCATTCCCTCCATAAGAATGGTCGACACTGATACGCTTCTTGATCTGGAAATAAAAACGGCATTCATTCTGTAAACCCGAGCAGGTTTTTTTTAAGGTTTGACGTTGTTGACCGGCTAAGACAGTGTTTATCTAATCCTTTTAATCTAAAAACCGAGAAGGTCGTAAAGCGAGGTTTTAGTGTATTTTTGTTGTGGTTTAAGATCCGGAGAAGAAATGAAAGTGGTGCTGACATTAGCTGGTGTGCCCTATCACTCAGAAAAATAGCAAAGAATACTCAGGCAAAACGTTCAAGGGCAAATGAATGCAGGACAGTGCTGTGCCTAAAGAACTACGAGGCTTTGCTTAAATTAATTAGTTTCACCCTAAAAACTTGCTGTGATTAGGTGAATAAGCTGCAGGAACAACCACTTGGAAAATTTAACTTAATGCACACACAGAAAGTCGCTGCCAACGCACATGTCAAATAGGAATTCAACAGGAAAAGTTGTCTAAAAATATTCTGAAAAGACAAATCACCTGGCCACTAGACTTCAAGGTCGGTTGCATACAGGAAGTATTTGAGACTAAAAACAAATCAGCACAACGCACCTGAAGCTGATCGAGTGCACGTTCTTGAGGTTTCGTCTGTACTCCACTCTCTTTCGTCATCCAGTCCTAAAAGAAGCTTGAGAGCAATTACGATCTCACTGGCAGCTACAAGATCGGGCATGTAATATTTCAAGGGATTCATCTGCGCCCTGCGCACACGAAGCATTGACGTTAAATAACAAGACAATTATAAAGAACACACAATCAACAACACAACAAAGGCAGCGAAGATCAGGTTGTGCTGACATGCGAACACATGTAATTTTCCAGGGGAGACTCTGTTAAAGGTTCCTGTGCAGTTGATGTTGAGTCACGTAGACACAACTTGCGCATCCGCTCACGCGAACCAGTAACTTCACGCAAGCCTACAACTGCACGAAGTTTCTCTTAAAGTAAGGGTGGGCAATTAGCGGCGCGCGGGCCACGTGTGGCCCGCCACAGTGCTTAGAGGGGCCCGCGGAAGCATTCCGGAAAAATCTTGAAATATGAAATTTCCATCCACTTATCACAGTATATGTTAATGCTGAGGCTAAATTGAACCGAGACTTGCTTCTAGATGCATTAGAAGGCAAGGGCCCTTCGCAAACCGCGGCCTTCTCAGTGTGGCCACCGAGCCAAATTAATTGTCCACTCCCGCCTTAAAGCTACGAGACTACAGAAGCAATGTTGTTATGCTATCGTTGATCATTAGCAACCCATAACGTGACTGCTGTGGAATTTCGGTGCTATTGAACGCATAAAAAGTTTTTGCCCGGTGCTGTAGTACGCTGGCTGCGCCTTGGCACAAGCATTAATAAACGCGTTCGGTGAGAATCGTTGGTTACTGCTTGCAATGCGCAAGATAATACTGCATGCATTGCAGGGATTATCGTATTAGTTTCATGCAGCATACGTAAGGTGAGAATAGATGTATGTAAGGTCATTCCATTGCCTTTCAACCTGAAATAAGATGTGCCATTCGAATAAAATGCACGACAGGGTTGAAGACGCAAACGTTAAATCGACATTTAGTAAAACATCTATTGGTATGTGATTCGACAATTGCATACATGAAATAGACATGCACGAAACACCGCCAAACCATGTGAACGAGTTAAAATTGGTTGAAATCTGCGAAGCACGTAAGGCAGAGCTTTGTCACTGTTCTACATTCTGCTGACGAACCTACGTTCTTGTTTTTTTGAGTTACAGATATGTTGCAAAGAATCTCATGCCAGGCTCAAAAACAAAAAAATAGTTTGTTTTATCGAGCAAAGAAAAACCAGCATTCAAATCTTTGCACTTGTATGCTGTGTATGCGGAACGCCACCGAACACGACAGGCCGGACATCTTACGTAATGCTGTAATGTGATTTTTAGGGATGTGTTGCATTCTACCAAATAAACAAATTTTTCGTGTATATATTATCTTTTCATTGTTGACAAAACGTCTTTGAAAATGGCTCGCGGGCCGTATTTCGGAGTTCCCTGGTCTATCACCACACCGTCGCCAGTCTCGGTTTCTTTAGGAGGCGTTCAAGTTGAATGGACACAGAGAATCAAATCCAAGCCATTGCCATCAGGGACTGCAGTGAGCAAATAAAATCACGATTTAAAGAATTCAAAATTTGTAACAGTGGTTGTGGAGTGACATTCCTTCGGGAAAAGCAAATTAACGCGCTAACATTCTCAGCAACCACATCAGCGTGCCATATCGGCGGAAGAGTTGCTAAGCAACTTGCTACAGAGATGATCGGGGTCACATTTTTTAGACTCTGGCCCCGCTCCTGCTGACTCCGAAAAATATTAAATCTCCAAAACTTTAAATTTTGACTCTTACTCCAGCGCAAAATGCAAACTCCAGCCGGATTCCACTCCGGCACCAATGCTCCGTGATCATCTCTGTGTCTGCCACCGCTTTGCAATATATAGCTGTATGTGAAAGGTGATCAGTGATACTAAACTCCGTGTGCTTTGTACGTAATCATGGTACAATGTAAGTAGATGCGCTTCTGTACGGATGTTCTAGAAATAATTCACCGCGTTCACCCTGTAAGACTAACCGCATATACCCTGTTTTAGCTTTTTAGGACTGTTATGCTAGTAGCCTAACCAGGGGTGTAGTGGGGTGGGAACCCACACCTTTTTCACGTTTTGCTTTGAAATGCCTTTGAAGCTGTTTCAAAATGGCTAGTGTTTTGGATGCGTTCCCACACGTTTTTTGTTAGGACTACATCCCTGAGCCTAACGTACTTGAAAATAAATAGTTTCTGCATTTCAAGCTGCGAGAAAAATTGCGGTAAGAAACTTCTTTGGGTAGTTTGGGTGAAAACTTTGGGTAGATCTACACATCAAGTATGTAACTTTCTGCTTCGCGGTCACATTTGTACAACGCGTACAGTGTTTGGGGATTCAGCATTTTTATCGAAATCCGCCAAAGAACAGTTAAAAGCAACGCAGCACAGTTGCTCAAACTTTCAGTCATTATTTTTGTAACCGGAGGATGGAAAAGATTGGAAAAATGTTTGAACAAATCCTAACCTGGAAAATCGAAGTTTGTCTTCAAACAAGCGACGAACGAAAGCGACCAATGCCAGAGGCAGGTTCAGTTGCACGATGTATCTGGTAACCAACTTCTGAACGTCGACATCCGGCATATCAGGCATTTCAACGCGTTTTATCAAGCGTCTTGAATAGAAGAGCAGCTGCACGAAAAAACATCTGAAGTACATTTTGTTCTTTATCACAGTGTACCTAACTTCAAACAGTGGAGCAACGCTCTTCAATCTTTCCTACCGTGGAACCCTTTCGACGGTTTTTCAAGAACCTTGCGAACCTCACCAAATACTGTCAGTGTTTGTAAACCTTTTTTGTCCTATGCCCCGCTTTCAAAAAATTGTGCGATTCACTGTGATCCACTTCATGCCTACACTGAATATGAAGTGAAGAGTAACAAAATGCGAACTACTGGTGGTTAAGCAATTTCATTCTGCCGGCTGAACTTGTTCAAATTACATTAATACAACCAAGTCATTTTTTACATTTCTNTTGTATCATCTTACACAAACAATCCGTCTGCTCCAGATCTAACACGGTGTCAACTTTAAAATGGCATGTCGTCCGCGAGTCAAAATGTTTCCACACCACTGCCCTCGTGAATGACTTGGTACACCGGTACACAAATTCGAGATCTGTATCTGCCCATAGTGTTGAATAGCACTGAAGTGCAGCGCTTTATCTAATCTACATTTCTTCTATCGACCACTCATTTAAATTGTAAACGCAAGATTTTTGAAGAATGTAAAATCAACGTTTACGATGCAAAATCACAAAAGCGATTTCAACACAAAATTTATCAGCAAAGACTTGCAAACTTTATGAACATCCAAGTTCAGAATTCAAGCCTTTCACATAAAACCTTTCCATGTTTAGCTTAACCATATTTTCGTTTTAAAAATCGCTATAAACCCTAAGTAATACTTTTAACATTATCCATCTAGTAAAGGCAATGTATGTAACTTTGAAGTACGAATCTTGATGGTGTGCTGTTACACTGTTCTCAGTTTTACTTTATATCGTACTTTAAAAAAAACCTGGTCGTCTCGCAATTTCGACCTGGTGTTTTAGGGTGGACCACCGGGGATACAGGTGCTTTCAGTATGTTGCATCTCCGAGAGCAAAATAGCAAGTAAAGGGAATTTATCTGACGGAAAGCGGTGGCCGTTTGGAGGCGCAATCGCTCCGAATTTCATTCTCTATCAATCGGTCGCAAGGTAAGTTCATTTCTCATTAAGCACATCACAGTTTAGACCAGGGCTGCCCAGCCGTCGCAAAAATGAAACTGCTCCGGAGCTTTTTTCTTCATGAACATGGCTCCGGCTCCAGCGCTCTTGTTTTTCATGAGCCCAGCTCCGGCGCTCCTTTCTTTCAATACATGGCTCCAGCTCCGGCTTCTGTTCGTTTTTACACATTAACAATTAATTGTTTAGGTGTGCCTCAAGTTGAATGGAAAATGAAATATATCAAGTACACAAAGTGTTCCAAAGCCGTTTGTTTGAAGAAACAGTACGGCTTCCAGCAAGAAATTCACCTTTGATTTTCTGAAAATACTTGAAAACTTCTGATATTTTATCTTTTGCACTCATATCAAGCAGTTAAAGGCAAAGTGAAGTACAATTTAACCTGCACTGCTTATGAGAAACTAAGACCGGTTACTGTGCTGACAACATAAAATTTGTTTCCACAAATGAAAACTTCACAATTGTTAACATTGCATTTTCCCACCCTCCTGAAAATGCAGGCTACTTCCATGCAAAGCAATGCTAGCATGCTATCAATCAGTTATTTAACTTACCTTTCATGCTATACTAGTTATTTTTCCAGTGATCTAGTAAGCTTTTCTAATAAACCTTTACAATAAAAATCCTACTTTACAATGGCGTGCCGTGCATTTCACGCTGCAATGATATCGTATCTGCATCACACTCTCTCCGAACACCACCAGCATGACTGCACAGCTGCAAAAGCTATCAATATTATGTATCCACTAATTTATAACTTAGTTCTGTTTAGATTGATACACTACTAGAGATTACGTTTGATCATTGCGAGCAGAATGTAAGATGCTGCGGTAGTTTACAACGTTTCTCTTACTGCTACAAGTAACACCACGCCTGTCCAGCTACGATGCCATAGCCTTAGCGATGATTAACGAGACTCTCTGATCCATTGTGTCAGGCTGATGCAGCTTGTAACAATCGCGCTTAGTTGTGAGTATAAAGAGCACTGTTTTCGGTAAAGTCTAACATTCAGTACATTTGACAAAACCGTTAGTATCTAGAAAGGGACCGGAGCCGGAGCTACCCCTCAAATAGTCCGGCTTCTACATTTGAACTGAGGTCCGGCTCCGTTCAAATTTTAATCTGAGCTCCAGCTCCTGGCAAAATGTCCAACTCCGGCGTTCCGGCTCCGCAGCCCTGCTTTAATAAGACAGAGCGATAGCGAGAGAGCGCTGCAAGATTCCTTTTGTCCTATATAAAGTCACAGAACGCGGTGCGGTGATTTGTGTTGATGCTTTGCCACGTTTACCCGGAGGCGCTGCTTGTGGCGTGTTGGTCAGTCCGCGTGCTTTCCTCGTTGGGCTCGCCACGTCCCTAGAAAGCCTCATTCTGTTATGTGCTTGGCAGCGACTTAGTGTTGTGCCCTTTCTACAGTTTCAGTGTAATGCAGTTTCGCTGAGCTGTAACTAGTCGACTTTCGAAAGCGTTTAAACTTTAATTATTAAAGTCGTTGAGTTCTGATTGTAGTTCAGTTCACGCGGTAACAACGTCGATGTACACGAAGAAGGCAGAAATTTGTTAAAAAGTAAATAAATGCCACCTCACCTCTGCATAGCTTGGAACGTGTACGGGATTGAACGCATTCATGTCGTAGTTTGTTAGTTTCATATGAGGAAGAAGACAAGAAATGCAGTCTGCAAAAGTCGCAGGCCATTCTATTACATTTTAATTTATTTGTAACTTGAACTAATGTGGCATTCCTGAAGTATTTCACTTAAAGAAAAAAAAATTGAAGTGTGACTCGCGAACATACAATGCGCGGACCGCGAAATATTTTCTAAATAACAAAATTTTATAAAAATAAAAGTTAGTTTTCCTTTGTGAAAATAGAGGTGCATTCCATGAGTATATTGATAAACAATTTAGGCTTTGTGATTTCGTTTAGTTGCTCATGTTTTCAGCCCTTTGGTTGCAAGAAACGCTTGCTTGAATCTGTGGAAACGACGTAATTTAATTGGTCTCGTTCAAGCAGCGTTTACGCATTGGTGAGGTGTTTTCGTTTATACGCAGTGCTGCGTTTGCTAGTAACCTTGTTTTGCCTGGGACAGGAAAACTGCCGTAATCACTGAACTGTTTCTTACCCGGTTTTGTGTCGCTACGCAGTATTGTCTAGCATTTGCATCTGCTCTTTTCTGAATAGCGTGTTCGCATTTTGTTTGAGGCTTGGATGCGCTCTTACACGTTCTACGCGTAAAAATCATTGCTAAGGTATATTTTGTTTCGGTAAAATCAATGCTATCATTCACCACATCCATAATGCTGTGCAGGGTTGTTCAGTTTACACTTGTTTTTCACCGCCGCTGATACTCACCTATAAACGGAAGATAGCCCTGCCTGATCCACATAATAAGATCCCCGAGAGTGATCAGTTCCTTACACCACTGAAGCCCAACAAATAAAATAGCGATCAGATTCTGCAAATTAAGATGTCCCCTCCGTCTCGAATCTCTGCATGCCTTGGAGCGACGCCTTTTCCTGCACAGATCGCGAGTCGCATTAAACATCGAAAAGAATTCAAAAATCCACGCAGGTTCAAGCAACGCACCCCTATCAATAAGAATGTTAGAACATTGGACGAGTTACATCAGCGCACATTCAAATTTTCGCTAATCCCTTCGTCCCCATAAAGAAAAGAGCTTTGACATATGAGCAGGTGTGTTCAAATATCAGCAGTTTGAACAGTTTGCCGTTCTACCTTTTTCTCATTGACAGAAGGTTCAGAGTGATACATAAATTGTCTTAATTAAATTTTCGATTCACCTCAAACCTGGCAAGTTTCGCCTCTGCTTTCTAAAAGATAGCATTTCTTCAAAGCGCATTATGTCTTTCCAATGTTTCTCTGCTGGGTATACGCGGTTGACAGTAGAATCAGCCGATTTTATAATTAAAAAAGAATGGGAAACATGATAGTGAATGTACGATCATCAAACAACATTTTTGCGATGTGTATATTAAAACCCACTCGCAGATAAAGGTACCTTGCAACTGTAGGCGCGGGAACATGCGCTGTATGGGGATAGCAAGTTGAAAAATTCGCATTCTTATGTGGGCGCGGTTTTCCCATTTTTTCAATTTTGCAAAAGATCGTTGATATGCTTCACTCACATCGGTACATATTGAACAGTCAGCATATTACCACTCATGAATCTGTACTATGAGTTGTTTCAGATGTAAAAATTCTAGATGAGGCGCTAAGAAAAGACTTCATTACCTGCTGGAGTTATGGGCTGAGAACAGCTTTAAAACTGAAAACGAAACAATCTTTAGAAATCTATACAAAAATCTTAGAAAAATATACTTTTGGCAGAATGTAGTTATTTAACAAATGGAGATAATGGTTGTCCAATTTTTGGCCTTCGTCTCAGACATCGTGAGTATGAAACATTGTAATTAATCGTTTAACCTTAACATTTTGTGACGAACTTATCATAGAATCACATCACCATGCTTGGAGTTCATGTTGTGAAATACTGTAGGCACTTTGACCAGAACAACCCTGTGGCAAAAAGCACCCACAAAAAATATGTCGCATCCTCCAGAAGAGTTAAAAACTATAAAAAGTTATTGGCACTTACGCAGCATTTTCTTCATGTTTGTTTGGCTTTTGCTGTTGTTTGGAACTCTTGGCTTCCTCTTCAGAATCTGATGAATCATCACTACTCGCTAGAGAAAACCATTCTTCATCGGATGGGAACTGTGAGTTTGTTTCTTGATCTGAGGTTAACAAGATGCAACATACACGCGAAAAATATCCATCACAACTTCATTCACCTGACTTCACTGGGTGTATTCAACGTCTTACAGTAGTTTATTTGCAGAGCTGAAAGAATGACTATTAGGCAGTAAACCGTTGTCTACTTACGAGCAAAAGAAGTTATTGCAACTTCTCCAGATCAAGCGCCCATATCACGTTGGCCAAGACATATTGTAACACAGGTAAAACAAATCAACGTGATCGATATTTACGGTGACCGACAACTTCACGGTCTCTTTCAACGCATTGCCAACCGAAAGTTACGTCCTTATGAAGGCAGAGTTATAAAATAGCACTGACAAAACGGTTCGGTTTTATCATGCTTTCAGCAATATTAACAGAAACAAACAATTTTACAAAACGAGAATTTCACGAAACTGGACCAAAGCGCAAATATTTCGCTCATTTTCCGACCGCAATCGTTTGCGGAGGGTCGCGCGGACAGCAGCCTATGTTTAATCGCAAACAATTTCAAGATTCTCAGAAAATTTCGCGATACACCAACGTTGCATAGTTATCGACTGGTGTTGGATCACTTTTGGTTGAGTGTAGCTGACACCTGCCTTATTACCTACATTTTGGTCACATGGCTAATTATCACAACTGCTCCTTGGTATAGTGAGAATAGGCTTGACGATTAGAGCTTTATGTTTTCCACAGCAACATACTTTGTCGCAAAGAGATATACCATGAAATTTTTGGTAAAATCCTATCTCTGCCGCTTGCAATTGCAACAAGCAACAAGGGCAGTACAGTAACATGCCCAATCCTGACACATGCAGCAGTTCTTCAAATGAAAAAACTTTCAAATTTTGAGTTAAACTTTGATCTTTCAATATATTAAGATTTATTTTGATGGTTGGTACATTGTCAATTGATCGCATGGGAATTGCTTGAACGTGCTGCTTTTTATTTGATATGACTACGTGTTGTACCTGCAGTACGAGTCACACAGATACAGGACCATAGAAACCTTCAAGTCCATCACAAACTTTGTAAACGCATACTGCAAAAACACTGAAGTTATTTATACTTGTCATGCAATACTTTTTCTTCATTAAATTTTAGCATAATTCTATCTTAAGATAATGAAAGTTTCATACGCTGACAGTTACGAAACAAATAGGGAGTGTGAATGATTCTATGAAGAATTAAAAGTATCAGTAACCAAAAAATTGAGAAATTTTTCCAGGTAGTAAATGTACTCAAAATGCAGCCACATTAACTACAACGTATGTCCAGACAAAATGATTTACAATAACAAAGACAAGTATTTCCTGTAATGCACCTACTTTTCAACTGACCTTTGTTTGGTTTATGTTTTCCCAATACGTCATCATCAGATGATGAATTAGATAATTTCCTGAATGGAATGAGACCAAATAGTTAGATCTCAAGAAATTAAAATCAGTACACAAAAAAAATTATAAAAAAGAAACAAGGTTATATTTCATTGCCATGTGCAGGGTGTACCAAAGTATTTTTTATCATTATGCAATCTATTAACTTGTCTTATTTTTTAAATTTAACTACATGTGCACAGACAACACTAAATGTAATGTTACATGTTTCGTGAGTATATTGTTTCAAGTATGGAAATAGCATTCACTAAAAAACGTGCATTTTTGACCAAATTGACTTTATTCTATCTACTGAAAGAAACCAAGATGTGGATGCGAATCTAGTCTGACAACTATAAAAGGCATTGCTTCTTTGATCCATCAAGGGGATCAGAGACTGGTAATGTGGGTTTATTGCATTGATTTTTAAGACATAAGCATGTTGATTTTCTGGACTGCTATAACATAGCATTGCATGGAAAGTCAACAACCAATCAAATGACCAAATGTTTTTGCCCAAAGCAATNTACGTTTTCATCTTTCTTACCCTGAAAAACCTTGACAAGTACCATAGCTTTAACACTCAGTAGCGGGCGAATCAGATAGGAAATGCCTTAGATTCCAAACATCAACCAAGATTAACTGAGCATCACCTACTTGCAACCAAGGTTGGCACCAGAACTCAGCTTTCACACCCGTAGCAAACAGAATTGATATTCATAGACCATACTGCTTGCTTACCTTTTTGTCATACACTGACATAAAAAAGCTTGTTTCAAGTCAGAATGATCATTGTTTCATTTGCTTCGAACTAATACAGTAGAACTTGTCTAATTCATCACTGCGCTTAATTCGTTACTTTTTCATAGGTCCTGGCAGATTTTCTATCTTTTGTGTACATTTCTGTTCATATGATTCACCATCATCAAATTCGTCAATTTGCTCAACTCATCACCTCTTTCTATCCCTTAAAAGCGTTTTGTTTGGTTGATAGGTCATTTGCAGTTTCGCTTTTGATGTCCGGGAATTCAAACAAAAGGATCTTTATCTGAGCATTGTTGCACCTCACAGTTTGTTAATGAATTTATACATGAGGTGTGAAGTGCAATCTGACTCCCACTAAGAGAACATGGGAAGTCTTTGCAGTTTGTTAAAGATTTAAAAAGTGCTAGATGGAGGAGTCCAGACAGAGTAGAGGAATTAATTGTTGTAAACTTGGCCAAGGTTACCAACGATGAAAATTTTGGTCATTTTGGCTACGGTTACTTTTATGGCCACTTTGGCTATGAATACCAATGGTGAAGGTTATGAGATTTGGAGTTTGCCCTTGAACAACCTCTTGCATTCCGCTCCGCTGCATGTGAGTTCACATTCGTTGGAGGCAATCTCTGGCATCCCACTGTGCAAATAGGATTCCAGGAGGCAACTGTGGGCATGGGATTTGAAGTAGGCATATATACGCACACTGGTAGGCAAGCAATGGGAAGAAAGTATGCATAAATGCATAACCTGGTAGAGAAGGTGTTAAATTTTTAGCAAAAAAAGGTTATTTTCTTAGTTTCGAGTGAGTAAAATGAAATTTTTCCCCCCCTTGGAAGAAATCCTTACAGTGCCCATGACCATAGGATATAGGTAAATAGGAGGTATGATCTGAGTAAAATATAACAACAATGACATGGTTTGAAAACATTAGGTCAGGGGTGCACAACCTGTGGCCATACGGCCGCACGTTGCCTTCGATAAAAATTGATGCGGCCATGCACATGATTATGTAATTTAAATATCAAAGTCATGGTGGCAGTGCATTATTAAAAACTCTTTGTCTGCTGCATGAGTATACAGTACTTAGTAGAAAGAAGGCCCAACAAACGTGTGGAAGCAGGGTAGGCTCAGTGTGTGAAAGTAGAACAGACGCAATGCAACATATAAAATATCTTGAACTCATTGGCGACCGTAATTCATAAAAGTAAACGTAATGTGGCCGACAATCGCAAAAAGGTTGTGCAGCCCTGCATTATAAGCTATATGAGTTGAATAAAAATAAATATGAACCATAAACAGATTAACAAGCCTTGACTTAAATAACATAAATATTTGCCATCAATTGAACTACCAAATATTTTTCATAGGCTAACTTAATGTGACAAACCTTTTCCTCCTCAAATTTCCATGAGACGTCAAACGAAGTTTTACAGCATTTTCTATAGAAGGGAAGGCGTCTTTTTCCGCAACTTCCTTCTCTAGAATGCCAGAGAGATACTCATCTCGAAACCTCAGTGATGTGCATGGTTTAGAGCTACTTTTTGCATCTTTGGGGTTGATCACCACAATACCACTCTCATGAATGAATTTAAACCAAATTTGCTTGACTGCATCTCTTAAAGAAGAATCACAACCAAGCTTCAACATGCTATTCACTTGAGCCTGTAATATTACCTGGAAAAAGTGTACCTTTGGGCATAAATTTCAATTCCAACAAAAACTAAACTGAACAAAGAGCTCTGTTATTTCAACACTGTACCTGAAATCCTTCAACAGTGTACCATGGTTTGCCACGATCTGCCTTGTGATAGACTCTAGTAGATCCCTTCATATTGCCTTTGTTTTTATCAAGAATTTTTCCAGATGTGATTTCCATGACATCTTCATAATCTTGCTCTTTGATCTGCTGTGATTGTGTACTGCACATGCAGCAGAAATAGAGGCCATCAAGAAGATCAAAGTCTTCACCGTCACACACATGACACACAGGCATTTTGAAATTAGCTCACTTGCAAAAACATGCCTATGCAGTGTTGGTACAGTTGCACAAAAACAGTTAATACATGAGGTGATGGTTTGCTCCATTTTTAATAGAACTATATATGTTTACTGACAGCTCTACCCAAGTAAAATTGATGTAACCATGATATTATTCAAACTCATAAACCAATGCTGCTTATTTGTACTAGAGCAAGGGTCTCAAATATGCAGCCTGTGGGACGCATGTGGCCTACGAGAGCGTTTTGTGTGGCCCACGATGCTTTTCAAAATTTTCAACTGATTAACATTTGTATTATTTACTTCATTCACTGCCATTTACAAGTGCTCGACCAGCGAATGAACAAGTTCCTTTTAAACAAATGTAGTGACGGCCAGAAATGATTTGCCTACAACTCACAAAACCATTCGCAGGAAATAAGATGTAAAAACTGTTTCAAATGGGTGTTGCATCAGTATCATAATGCGGCGCTCGGGTTACTTTATTAGTTCTCATTTGGCACTCGGAGCAAGTTGAGTTTGAGACCCCTGTTCTAGAGCTATAATGTTTTATCCAAAAATCACTATACTTGTGTTGATTATTGGATCTGCAAACCCAAACCACTGAAATAGGATCATTATTGCATAGCAGACTTCAAATACTTTAAATTAGGCTCGATTCTGAGTCTTTGATCAACTTTCTAACATTTCTGGTTTAAAAGTTATCATCTAAAACAAACAAATTAATCAATTATCTAATTAGTGGATTAATCAATTATTTTTTTACTTTAAATCATAACTTTTGAACCTGAAACCCTAGAAGGTAGTGCAAAGTATCAAAAGACTCGGATTGTCGCCTCGTTTTCAATAAAAACTTCAGCGAAATACAATCGTCTAACGGTTTGGGCCCAGGGCCAGGTTAAGTGGGCCAAGGTGGCCTAAAAGCCTTCCACTTATGATGTCACTCACAAAAAATCCGCAACCCACAACCAAAAATTTTTTTACATTGCAAACTACAAGACTTGCCAAGTCCTTTGAGCATTTGAACAGCTCTCTACCGCTTTCGGAACCACAGTTACACTCGCGCAAAGCCACGTGCGATCCAGCTGTTTTGGGACAAAATGCTTGAAACAGGCCAGATGCGAAAATGTTAAAAATTTAAAGGTGTTAGATTACATGGAGTCTTAGATTCGTGGTTAAGGTTTAGAATTTAGGTTTTGATTTAACCCTAGCAATGCAACGTCTCAATAGTTCTTGTGGAGTGTTGTTATTCCAATATTGTAGCTGCGCATGATAGATGAAGGTACCCTATATAAAGTGACATTTTCATTACATGCAACTTGGTGAATGCTTATCAATGATAGCTTTCATATATATATAATCGTTGTTAGTGCATTGTAACGAGTGTGCAAACATATTTTTTTGTTATTTTGCATAATGGTGTTGTTTTACTATTTAACCAGAGCCTAACTGTTTCCAAACATTTTGCTTTGTGCTTGCTCAATTTCATAACTATCAATTAAAGCATGGGTGGGCAATTAATTTGGCAGATTGGAACCAGACATTAAATTTGTATCAACCACAAAAAGTCAATAGCCAATTACTAAAAGCAACTTATATACGTAGATTAGAAATAAAAGCAGACCTTATGTTGAACCTCCACCTTGGGGAATGCCATAAGACAGGGATGGACAAGTAGCGGCTCACAGGCCACCCTGGCATTTTCAGTGGCCCCTGGAAGCGTTCAGCAAAAATCTTCAAATCTAAAATTTATTGAAAAGCTTGTGAGGTCATATTTGTCTCATTGAATTGCTCGCTCTGTATAAAGTTTATTTGGACAAGCACATTTACCTTTTCTGCATACCATTGTTGTTTTTGTTGTATATATTAATTTCATGATCAAATTTAAATTTACGGCCCTTCACAAAACACGGTCTTCTTAAAATGGTCGCCCAAAACAAATTAATTTCCCATACCTGCCATAAGAGATAGGAAAGAGATTTGATGACACACCATGAGTCTTATATATTGTTGACAGTTGACAAGATAAATTGTTAGGAGACTTAATGGTAGACCATGCACACCATAACGTTTTATTTCATTCAGCAACAACGAATGATTCACAGTGTGAAAATCCTTGGCCAAGTTTAAAAATACGAACCAAGTATTTTACTTCTTCTGAACCTTTAATAAAATCATTAGAACTATCACCAACTATAAGAGAAGATGATAAATGTTCTATGCAACCTTATTGTTTATGACTCAGAACTTTAAATCTAAAAAACTTTGTACATCTATGCATTTTTCAAATATTTTACCGAGAACAAACAAAATGGTCAGTAATCATAAAAGCTATACTTTGGTCTAGACATGTATACTACCAAGATCTATGACACTTTATTCAGAAAAAAAACCTTTGCAATACATTCATTCTATAATACAGCTAATATTAAAGCAAGAATGCTGGTAGACACTTTTATAAACCTAATTGGCATACCACTTTCTTGAGTAATTGTACAATGGTTGGAAATAGTGGTCCTTAACCCAGAAAGCAAGTTCCCTGATGAGGTCATCAATAAATTTCCAAGGAGTGTGAGCCATTACATGCTCCACAACATGAAAAGTTGTTGGACAAGAAAGTGTTCCATACAATTCACATAGTTAAAGTCAGAGGGGGCTTTAAGCAAAGGCTAATTACTCAAGGGAGGAGTGGAAGAGAAAAGGTTAAGGACCACTAGTTTAAAGTTTACAATTGGCTATCTAGTTGAATAAGGTTTTCTAATAGTGTGTAGTATAAAAAAGCTACTTGTTTAAACACCGGTGTCACCATTTTGGATGCAACAACACTAGTAGTGGACCCTACTTATTTTGTGAAATTATGAATGATATGCTTCATACTTTGCAATGCCTGGACAATATAGCAAATGCAGCTCATGTGATAAACCCAAAGAAACAGGAGTAATTGAATGCAGTTCCTGTGAGCAATGGCTCCCATACTGTTGTGCCGGGATGTCTGCCATTGATGATGTCATTGTGTTTGAATCTGTACCCTTTTACTGTAGCCAATGCTTGTCAACAGATGGGCAACAGTCTAGTAGCTGTCAAGACCCAACCCAATGTCACTATTGTCATAGCCAAACAGGCTCAAGGAGGAAGATGACAATCCATTTTTCACAGTGTAATCGACCCTTTCACCTCTCTTGCGTGAAAATTTCAAGAAAACATGCTAAAGCACTTCCTGGTTGGTACTACAATGCCTGTGACCCCATCCTCAACCCACCACATCCCCAAAAACCCACAACTATGAGGACCCCCCTAATTGACCCCACTTCCATTGGTACTTATATTCAATCCCTAAGATCAGTCGACCACCCTATCCACCGCATCCCCAAGGCAGAACGCCCTTCTTTTGCCTCAGGATTTAGCAAACTCATTAGCAAAGCCATTTCTTCAAACTCACTACTTGAATGGCATCATTTGGTATGTTCCCCCCTCTCAGTCCTCTCATTAGGCCCCCGATCACAAGGGGTTTCCTTGACCTCCTCCATCAGATCAAGAATTAATGCATACCTTCAATCAGACAGCTTGCCTGTCCCTGAAGCTTCTTTGGGAATAGCTCCCCCACTACCAACCAAACCCCACAATGACCCAGCCAAAAACATGAAGACTGGTAAACCAGAAACTATCTGACTTCAAGTGCATTACTTCCCTGAAGATGGCTAAAAGCAGATAATGCACTGAAGATGGCTAAAAGCAGATAATGCACTGAAGATGGCTAAAATCAGATCAAACTTGCACACAGGCCAATATGCTGGCAGCGTTCCCTTTTACCACGGCCAGAGACAGGCGCTGGTGGAGCCACTGTCGCTCCCTGGGGTTGCCTGAAATGTCAACAAGTTTCTTTGGAGAACAGCTCAAGAAGGGGGCAGTGGACTTGCCATAAACACCAGTGGTTTCGATTGCAACTGGTTGAAAGTAGTACTTGTCAAGAAGGTCNTTGCATTTCCGGCATTTATCAGTCTCAGCATCAGTTGCTACACCGCCTGGTACAGTGGCACTGACTATGCAGTGACTTTCTGCAAAGGTATCCACAACTGTCGTGTCTCATACAAGGCTCCCACCCCCGTACCAAGGGTTCAGGGTCAAACCATCTGGCCTTCTATCCTTTGTCAAGCCAACAGGCTCCAGGACAGAGGGGAGACCAATGCGGGTCAATGACTGTTTGAGGATGGAGTTGATGGCTGAATGTCTGGGGAAGCGGCCCACATTCCTAATGCAGGAGAGGCCGTGAAGCCCCAGCCTGACAACAAACTTGCCACAGTGGCATTCCGTGCTTTCGAAAATATTGGCACCAGTTGGAGGGCAATCGCAATTCAGAGCTCATCAGGTTTCTGATGCTAGCAATTGGGAAGGCTTTTGACCAGGCAGCAGTGTGGCTTTTCTGTGCAGTGAGTAGCCGACAGTGGTTCCAAGGCCTTTGGGTGTCGAGCAGGACAGCAAGTGAATCTCTGCAAGCAAGGTCATCCCAAGCCAATTGTTTCCTTTCGTCATGGGGATGAATGATGAAGTGTAGACCAGGAGTCAGTTGCATTGATTATTTCCCCATGTGGCAATGTGAATCAACCTGTTGACAAGGCCCTGGCAGGCGAAGGACGACGATAGGATACATGGTAGAGACAGGTCTGCAGCGGAACGGAAGCCAAGACCTCCATGCCAGATTGGCAGGGATGCTTGTGACCAACTGTCGTTTCCAAAAGTCACATTGCTTATTTTTTGCATGTTTATTTTTATTGCGGTGCCAAATGCCCCAAGCTCTTCTTTGCACCTGAAGCATGGGGTACTACGCAACAAATATGTGAGGGTCTCCACCAATGCATCAATCATCAAGGTACCAGATGTTTAGGTCATCTTTGATTTTGGATGTTACTTCATGGATAGCAAGGGCGAAGAGGGCTGGGCCAAGGGGGTCGCCTTGTTGCACACCGGTGACCGAACCTAGACTGAAGTTTCCATGAAAGAAGGATGTTTTTGAAGAATAACAGTCCCATATGAATGGGTAGATTTCTGGGAGGTGTTTTTCAGCTTCTTGAAGAGCGGTGTCTCGGCATAAGCTGTTGAAGGCGTTTTTAACATCAAGTTAAAGGAGAACTTTTTTGTTGTGAGGTTGGTCCATGAAGTAACGGGTGGCATGGACTGCAACTTCAAACCTCAAGGGACTGCCTACCCCTGCTTGGGAGGGCAGGAGGAGCTCACAGAGCCTTGGGATGAAGGGTCTCAAGCAGATTTGGTGACCAGACGTCGATAGGTGCATCCTACAACAATGGGTCTAAAGTCTCCGTTGCTTTTGCAAAGCCCATTTGAGTTGAGCGCCATAGAGCAAAGGCCTGAGGTCAGTTGGTAGATGAACAATCGCTAGGTAGTTGACTAGTTCCATTTAGCTAGCGAGGAGAAAAGTGCTGACATCACTTGCAGTGATGGAGATGCAGTCTTTCAAATGTTGTGGCCGTGGGCCTGCCCATGAACCATGTGGGAAGGAAGAGATTGCAGCATGTATGTGGGCTGTAGGGTGTTAGCATCTGGGAGTGGGAGTAGCTTATGGTCATCCGGGGCTTGGGAGTGTTTTTGTTGCAGGGTGTTGAGAGATTCTTCATCGGAATTAACAAATGAGCTATTGCCAGATAAAGTCTGAAGGGCATCTTTGATATTGAAGTCAGATAGTTTCTGGTTTACCAGTCTTCATGTTTTTGGCTAGGTCGTGGTGGGGTAGCTTGTCTAAAGAAGCTTCAGGGACAGGCAGGCCATCTGATTCAAGGTATGCATTAATTCTTGATCTGATGGAAGAGGTCAAGGAAACCCCTTGTGATCGGGGGCCTGATGAGAGGACTGAGAGGGGCAAACATACCAAATGATGCCAATCAAGTAGTGAGTTTGAAGAAATGGCTTTGCTAATGAGTTTGCTAAATCCTGAGGCAAAAGAAGGGCGTTCTGCCTTGGGGATGCGGTGGATAGGGTGGTCGACTGATCT
>JGI24159J19872_10003822_pt1 | contig 19005 bp, 10 predicted proteins | sample Ectturendosymbi4_FD_19872 | JGI IMG/M metagenome (IMG submission 19872) | reverse complement strand
CTGAGATTTATCACACAACTGATTTAAACATAAGAAACGACTAACCGAGGGGGATCGTACATGTGTGCGTTACATCCATACGGGCGGCCGGTATTTCGAGCGACCTACTGCAGATACCGGAAATTGCAAAACCCAAAAAGGAGGAATCGCGTAGGCTGGCTCGCATGTAAACATGAACGAAAACACATTCGGAGAGTGTGAAGGCAGCATACGGCTGCTGCAAGCCTTCATTTTCCCACCAGTACCAATTTTTGGATTGTTGTGAATGTATTTAGATCATATCATAGCATACCTCGTAAGACTGCTAGAATATTGACTGTTAAGTAGTAACCTGCTTTACTGAATGAACTGTTGAGAAATGTTTATGCTGTTTTCTATGTAATTTTTTCAAAATTTTTATTTTTCAGGGGGAAAATGTCCCACTGCAGACGCGCATGGCTCTTTACCTTTCTTAACCGATAGATAAATCCAGCACTGGTTATGACTGTTGGTGCCTTAGTATCAAGCGGCCCTCCCTGCCCCTATGTTTAAGACTGGGACCTCCAAATTTTGCCAATGGATTTCACGAATTTAACACGAACTTGGTATTAGATTTCAGACTGTATCAGTCGCAGCGCTTCTCCAGGAAGCTCGTGGTTTTTAAGGACGTTTCCACCTGTAACGTCCGAGCTACAGAAGCTACATCAGCATGTAAGACGTTACCGGAAAGGTAAGACAAAAATGATAAAACCAAAAAATAACAAAAACAGCCCCTAAATTTTGGGTTTTGCTGCCTTTGCTTCTCCAAAAGAAGATACATTTTCTTTCAATTATTTTTTCAAGGTTATGGTCATGACTTAACATTTTTTATATAGAAACGTTTATGCCAACGTGTTACGTTTTCTCCCCAGAGCAACCCATCTTCTGAGGAATGTTGCGCGTACTTGCGTCGTCGGGATGGTGTATTTTTACGGGAAATCCGTTTTTTTTGCGTAGTCGAAAAATCGTAGTTTTTATTCAAATAGCTGTGGAGCGAAAGTGGCTTCCGGAAAATCACAAATTAAAATTTTTCTCAAAAAGTTCAAATGTCAAGGTAGCATTATAAGGCTTATCAGAAAACCCTGTCTTCCGCATCCGAGGATGTCTTCACTGACTTCCTAACCTAATGCGTTCGCGAGTTATGGCCAGAAACGTCCTTAAAAACCACAATCATGGCTTGCGTGGGCGTTCAATGGAACACAATTTTGTTTGGAGCTTTATGGTTTCTCGGATCTCTTTATGCTGCGTAAAATCTAGATTTGCTGGTCGCTTTGCGTCTAGAGCCTTTGATTAAGACTGCATGGGAGCACTGTCTGTATAAGAAACCAAGAATTGGAGTGATTGCACGGTTGAGGTTGAGTGTGTACTCGTGCGTCAGAAGACTGGGGGCGTGGTTTACTGGCAGCTATGATTTGTTGTTTTAATGCGATAAAATTGAAGAGAACTACGAAGATTAACCTCAGAATTCAAAAACTTTTTTCAGGGTAACACCAAGCACGTGGACAAACCTGGCTCTACTTCCGTTTGATAAATGCAGTGGTCACCTAATTCCAGTGCCTTCTTAACAGCAATTGTGTCTCAAACTCACCGGGTATCATATGCTTCGGCGGTACATAAACTAAAAAAATATGGGAGATCTGTTTCAAATGACTTACTTTCCGCAGGCAATAAGCCATGCACATAGTTATATGGGTAAAACGGATCTACTGTCACAAACTGAGCACTTTTTGGTACCATTGTGATCTACTGTCACAAACTGAGCACTTTTTTTACAGTAATTAACCACTGACATGTAGGCAAATAAAAATAAAACATTTAACAGCCTATTTTGCAGTGTTCGATCAGGGCAAGCCATGGTTTCAGAACTTTTAAAGTAGCATACGGTTACATTTTAAGCACTGAAAGACATTTTCACCTGGATCCTCGTTCTGTTCTTCTTTCAATCGTGACCTTGTATTTTTTACTAATGAGAAGTAATTCGTATTCCTCCGCCTGCGTCAGTTCTGTTAGAACCTCATCTTCAATCTCTTTCCTGAGTGTCAGATCTTTTACTTTGTCGTCGATGCTCTGGCGAGCCTTAAAGGAAACGAACTGTTGATAACAATCGTTGCATTAACTTGCTTAACGTCCGTTTGTAACTTTTGTCGTGTAAAGTGTCATTGGTTGCTTAGCAACAACATACCACATACTGAAAAAGCGTTCTTTCATTTGGAATTGAAGGCACTCTGAGAGGAGTATTCTGCACTGAAGAAAAATGAAAGATATGCAAGTGTAAATCTCAATCGATAAGAAATTGTTTATTTATTTTATAATAATGGTATTTGAAAACTTAGTAACGTCAAATGATGGAGTTTATTGCATTACTGGTGATTTTGTTCGAAACAATCTTATCTCAACCAACATTCTAAAATCAGTCACACCGATTAAGCTTTTAACTGTGCAGTCTTTCACGGACATTCGATTGCCTGTTTCAGTGAACTCGACCAGTTTAGGGGATGCTGCATAACCGAAGGAAAAATGTATTCGTTTGATCGTATTTGATATTGATTGTTTTTAGACAGAGACAGTGCATGCAGAAGAAACAGGGGATACTGATGCCTGGAATGAATATTCACCATTTTCATTTTTATTGCTATGAATTGTTTTCGAACAAAGATAAGTGCTTCAGGAAGAAACAGGAGGTGCATCATTTTTGAAAATCCTTGTTTAAAACATAGATGGGATTTACTGTTATTGGGCAAAGACATACGATGCAAACAAAGGCAGAAGATGTGCAATTTAACGGAGACAGGTGCTGCATACCACGAGAGCAAATGCATCATTTTAGCATACCATAGGCATAGCTATTACTTAAATCAACACAAGAGACAAAGGACGCCGATACAGCGGTTGCTAATGCTACACAGAAGCATGAGATAAGAGTAGCAACACGACTTGCATCATATTGTGTTCAAGTTTGGCACTGCTGGTGCTAAACGAAAAACGTTTGAACTACGAAAACGTTTCGGTCGACCTACCTGCAGATTTTCTATAAGGCAATGTATAGGGTGTTCCAAAAATTTGATATCATAACTACAAACACTCAGCACATGAAATTAAACTGGCCTAATGTTCAGTAGAACAAGATTTATTCATAAAAATTAGGTTGAGGGCTTCATCTCATATCTTCTTTATTTCCTGTATATCTAGCAGCTCAACTGGTGTATCAGCTAAAACGTAAAACAGGTAAAACGAAGAACGGACACTTCTGTGTTGCGTTTTGTCTGATACACCAGTTTAGCTTTTAGATATACTGTGAATTAACTTGGTGTCCACGGAATAGCAAGATATTCTTTATTTTGTATTTAGACAACTGGATGCTTGCACTGTTTTTCTCAATATCAATAATCTAATTGAGAAATGTCTTTAACTAGAAGTGGTAAAAAGGTTTTATATGTTCCGTTGTCATTAGCAGGTGAGAGGAAAAAACAACTTGATTGCATTTCCGGCATGTGATATTAGCTTCTTTTTGAAACTGTATCAATCATTTTTTTAAATTGAGCTATACGTATTTTAGCGAAACTACCAGGCCCGTAGCCACGGGGGAATTCGGGGGAAATGCTCCCCAAATGTTTTTTGTGCTCCCCAAATTTTGCGTCCCGAAAAAAATGTTTTAAACATATAATAAAAGAAAAATCGTGTCACCCTGAATGTGTATTTTTATCCCCAAACGTTAAAACCTGGCTACGGGCCTGCCAATCACACATTATTAATAATTTGTATCAAGAGTGATCAGTTCACCAACATGAAAACCACGAGTTGAACGCGAAATCTTCAGGTTGGAGAAGACCGAGAAAACCAGCCTGGAAGTCTGTACTCATTGAAAATTTAAGCACAAGAGTTTGTAGCAGACAGCTGCTTCTCGGAAGATCTGAAATCAGGCTCATTTAAGCGTAACGCAGCCACGGACGGGAACATCCAAATGCAAATGTGGGGTCTTAGTTATGGATTCTCCCAAATCGGATAAAATGCCGAACGTCGGAAATCCTGCCACACGTCATTTAGCATGTTATGGCGAAACGGTCAGGACTGGACAGTTGCGAATGGCTAGAAGCAGTTTGAAGGTACAGGGTAACGCAGTGCCAAAGCAAAATTGCCCCGCGCATCTTCTATCCCATCCTGCAATTCGTTCGAGATGTCGCAGTTTTTTACTGAAAATGCGGGCAAGCATTCGAGTCACGCTACCTCTATCACATTTTCTTCGTTGTGTGAACAAAATAAAATGTTTACAAATTCCTTGTCCACTTGATTTCCAGCTTTAGGAAGCATCGACGCCGATTGGCTTGTCACAACAGCTGGTTTTTCGTCTGCTGAAAATAACCATTGCCATGATAACATCCTTGTGCGCAAGCATGAAGATAGTTAATGACCGTTTTCAGTACTAATGCAACGTAGATTGAAGTTTTGTTTTTACACCAAATAAGTACTCGTATGTTCGTTCAAAGCTTGTTTAAAACAATAATACGTAATGTACCTGGACAAGGAATTGTTTGAGGAGTACAATCCACAAAACTAATCAAAGCAATTTACAAATTCCAAAACATACAATGGTAGTACAAAGATTATACTGCTATTACAAATACGTTGGCAGTGCGGCGATATACACTCACACGAAACAGCACTTTCAGAATTGCAACCAGATAAAAAAATGAGGAAAAGCAGGTGATCCAGATAAATTTATACAGACTTTGTAACAAGTTAAAATCACCACATTCAACATCGATTTCAGCGAACCAGAATCTATTACTGCTGCTGATGTTTAACGTGGTAAGTGTTGCTCGCTTTGTTAACATTTAAACGAAGAGCAGCGCGACTAACTTATCTTTTGCAATGCTCAAACAGTGGATGAAGTTGGTTTTAAAAAAATGTCAAGTATTATTTAGCATTTCATATTCATGATGCAGGCAAGTTTGTCTGCCAATGCACTGATACCAACGAAAATACAAACGACAAATTTATCGAAACCTATAAAACAGAAAGAAGAACAGTTATGCTTGTATTGAATCGTGGCATTTCGTGGACTTACTGCAGTGGAAACTATTTCTATACTAAGATGTAATCCAGCAATTAGTCTCCTCAAAGGTGACGCAGTGGAGTTAATGAGCAAATAGTTTTAATAGGAAATCATTTCACGTAGCTATACGAATCTCAACCTTGAAAATTGCAAGCTAAAACTTACGAGTGAAGAACTAAAGCTGTCGTAAAGAAATCACGCGAACTGTAGCCTACAGTAAATCAAACACAAGCTGTGACACGTAGGCTAACAACTTGAAAATATCCTGTTCTCACTAAAGCTGAAAATTAAACTGATGCCAATTATGAAACAACGACAACCACCTTCAAGCAAAGCGACAATGAGTCAAACCATAGCGGGTAGCGAGATGCACAAGAATACAATGTGGAGTATATAGAAAGGCTTTGACTGGCGTACTCCATCGAAAGCCTTACAAAAGGTGACCATCGAAAAAATGAGACCCAAAATTCGGCTAATAGATTACAGGATGTTTGCTAATGGAGGGCATTAAACAATAGGTCTGAGAGAAATTACAAAAATCTTATTTGAAAAAAATGCATGAACATCGCTAAAGAAAAAAAAAAAATCATTAGGAAACAAAAATTATTATTTCACACGAGTGAGGATCAAGATTCAAGGATGTCAATTTAGGTGTAAGTTTGTTGAGACAATTATCTTCACAGGTATCCATAGAGTCAAAACTACGCTGTTCTGAAAAGTAACAAGGTAAGGGTCAAAATTTGGAATTCCACAAAACACTGTATAGTGCCGCGATAAGGCCTTTTCGTCGCTGTCATCACTCGTATCTTGTTTATTCCAAGCAGTTCGGTGCGATGTCAATCTCTTGGCGTGACATTTTTAATACAACAAAAATTTGCATGGCGCAAACGGTCCATATCTATATATAAAAGATATCACTAATTTTTGAAAAACGATTTATTTAACAAACCCTTTGCAACTGAAATTTTTTCTCAAAAAATAATACAAAATTTTTAAATGACAATTTTCTACTGCGCTCAACTCTGCTAGCGAAATGTTTCCCAATTGAACCAGTTTTTACATCGCACTCCTGATACACGTTAGCGTCATTGGGAAGTGTAACCTGAGTTGATATGCTCGGAGTTGTGACGATTTGTGAAAGAAAACCTCTTCAAATCTTGACAAAAAATCGTCCGTTCACTTTATCTAATAAGAGAGAAAACTAAATAATACAGACTGTGCCTAATGCCCCAGGCAATGTAGTAAATTTTGTCTAGGATAATTTCAATGAAATTGTTACCAATGCAAACACCTTCCAAAAGTTGAAATCCCGCTTTTAACAAACAGTTAAGCCGAAGAGAAAAACAACGTTAAAAAACATGTGCCTTGGCCACTTTTTCGGATTTTCCATCATTCGGTACAAGAGAATAAGCAATACAATTCAACATCTTATTAAATTTTGCATGCATATTTTACTTTCGTGTGAAGTACAATCCAGAACCGTCGCTAGAAAGTCGTCAACAGGGGGGCTTGACATTCAAATTTGACAAATTTTCCGCTAATTTACAAGGTTTCATATTTCATTTGGGGGGGCTTGGAGCTTTGTTTGGGGGGGGCTAAGCCCACCAAAGTCCCCCCGTGGCGAAGGGACTGGTACAATCACTGACTTTAACCCTATGTCATTACAACTCAACAAATGTTCACAGGAGCAGTCAAAGCTTTTGCTTTTGCACAAATGTTTGAGTTTTTTCAAATTTTCAAAATTTCATTTTTTAAGTAACGTCCCAAACTTTGAAAGAGCGCACAAACCAACAAAAGAAGCTGTTTATTTGCGCCCTAACCGATAAAAACTGCGTAGTACTTTAAAAAGAAGAGAAAAAGGTAACTTGCGTTTCTTTCACATACCAACTTAATGGGTCAATATCTGATCAGATCCGAAGACTTACCTGAAAACCCCAAGAAACTTTTCACTTTTCCAAACATTGATTGCTGCTGTTGTGGCTTGGATTGGCTGGCTGCCGATAGATGCTGCTGAAAGTCTGAAAGGAGGTTTTGTTGGAAAATCCATACCTCAATCCTCTGCAGGTATTTTGGTTGACGTTGATCGAAGTCGTCAAACGCTGTTTTCATGCTTTTCGCGACATCAACGCTGTTTAGTCCGATATTTCCTGTAAAATAGGAATAAGGATAATGGTGGACAATATTATTTTCTACAAATGGATGGAGGTCACATGACCTTGGCCTAAGGGGTAACTGAACTGGTTGCTTGCATTTGTTACAGTATAAAGTAAGCAACTTAAATGTCGCAAAAATTCGATTGCTTGTTGAGCAACTGCAACAACTTTTAACAGCACTGACAAATGTGTAGCAGATCTGCGTATTTTGACTTTTGTTTAGGTTTCTTTATGTAATGTAAAATTGAATTAGTAGAATGTAGGAATGGTTTACTATTTTACATAGAATCGCGGAATACAAGGGGACAAACCACTCTGTGGCAAATAACATCTTGAAAATATCGTAAGCTTGTGACTTGTCTGAAAGCGTTGCAGGCTTCAAAATTTCATAACAGATACTGTATTGTTGGGAATGCGCATGTCTAATTATTGTTCTTCTATCCAATGTACTATGCCAGTGTGATCCAACTTCTTTTGACCCACAGGCCATTTTGTAAAAACGAAACTTGCACGCCACTTCCAAGAAAATGAGGTATAAAACAATAGATTCATATCATTTAAAACTAAAAAAGGACGATAAGTGAGGGCATCATGGAAATTATTACACAATAACAAATAGCAATTTGCTACAAATCTCTGTCAGCGAAATGGCTATGGTCGAGGCTTCTCTGACACCATCGTTCTTACACCAATGTTAACCAACACTAATGTCAGCAGCCAGTCGAAGACTATTGTCCAGTGTTTCGTCTGCTATTACATTTCTGTTTTTATATTTGATGTGCTTTACCGTAGAAAACATACTCTCACACACATATGTTTCCAAACATTGAATACAATTTTGGTTGGAAATCTTTCAGTTTGGCAAAGATATTTGCTGACTAATTTCCATAAGCTCTCTGGAGTCTAGTCNAACGCCGCTAATATTGTACATTTTTATTAAAATATGTTATGCCTGTTCCAATTANNATTACCTACTGTAACATACACACAACATTAAATCAATACTGTGAATGNTCGCGTGCCTGTAGTTGGAACACACTGTAGTGTGCAACGAAAATCCTTTATACGTTTTTTATTAGGACTTGTGATAACCGCAACAACCATTCTTAAAGATTTTTTGCCCATCAGGCTCGCGATGACAACTGCTTTCATGTAACACTAAAAGAAAGTCAAACAAACCATAGATAACGCAGTTTCAGTTTGCAGAATATTTTGCATTTTCAATGTTTCGAGAATCCCCACCTGCTCCGATTGCTGGAAACCCGATGGATGTCAATTGCATTTCATCTGCAGCTTTGAGAACCTTTCTGAGTGCATCAGTTAGCCGATTCGCGTCGTTTGGTGTGTCAACGTGGATGACATGTTTACAAGGAAGGTTGCCGCCCGAAGTGATGCGACAACAGGAAGAACTTTTCATAAGATTTTGCGCACATTCTTGGGCAATGATGGGTCCTCCTCTTGCAACAATTAGTTTGCCCACTTGACCTGCGAATCACAAATAATGCGGTCCTGAGTATGCACACGCAAACACATCTCGGCCTATGTTCGGAACACACGAGCATACCTTTCATTTATAAGAGATTGCCGTTAATGACTGTATCTTAAACATCATTATGAGCATTCAGCTCTTGTCAATTTGGTGTCGCAGTTCCTCTTTCTGTTCCTTACCACCTCGGTAGTAGTTGCGAGTATTGCAAACATACTTTTCCCGGATAACTACCCCAGTTGCAAGATGCTTAGCATTTTGTTTCCAACTAATAAAATCGATAAATGTTTCATTCAAATGCATGTATAATGCTATGAATATATTTTTAACAGTATACTTCAAAATTATTTTTTATGAAAGGTAGCTGGTTCAACTTAATCTTTCCCAGTTAATGAAGCTTTTCTGTGTTACGCTTTTTAACTACATAATTTCTGTAAATCATAGCAACACATCAAAGTTAATTACCACGAAAATCAACGCATAATTCTGCGGATAATTGCCTAATTGTACATTAATCGGTTAGTTTTTACGCAATGTAAAAATTACAAACTTTAAACGATAAGGACAACTCTTTGTTCTTTTTTTGTTTAACAATGATGGATTGGTATCAATTAAATTATGTTGCTCCAGACCCGAAATGATCTCCATTCCTATCCATACGCATACTTTTTGCTGTCGAAGTATAGGACGTGTTACAGAGTATAGAGCAAGCTTTGTTTTTGTTCCTCAACAGGTTCTTTAAAATCAATTATACCTGTTAAGTTGAACTGACTGGTAGAATTGACAATGGCATCGCAGCTGGATGCAAGCAGGTCACCGCTCTGTACAATTACTTGCAAATACTTCCAGTTCGTTCCAGACGAAACAGAAACGTTTGATCTAGATGTAGGTCTTGCAGGTGTGTCAAATAATAGGCCCAGTTCGGTTTGTACAGCCTGTGCAAAACAAAGGTCATGTTTCAACCTTAATGAGAACAGTGATTGAAAGCATTCTATTCAGAATACAAGTAAATGTAACATATCGAAATATACAATTTTATCCCAGGCCAGGGNTGGGCAATTAGCGGCCACATNTGGCCCGCAGAAGCATTCAGGATGTACAGTATCTTCAGATGTGAAATTTGTGTGAGTTTACATTTGTTACAATATTGCTTGCGCCAGGGAAAGTTTATTTGCTCAAAACAAGTTATATTAGAACCTTTTCTGTGTACCACTGACGTTTTTGTTTCAATTGTTTTACGATCAAATTAGAACTTATTGCACTCCTCTAAACGCTGCATTCTCAAAGTGACCCCTGAGCCAATTTAATTGCCCACCCGTGCCCTAGGCTACTTGCATACCTGATGCCAAAAATGAGGGAAGAGCAAATTTTTCTCTCGAGACACCTAAGTGCCATGGAAAAAAGGAAAAAGGATAACCAATTACAGCCATGTGCACTAAAATAGGCAAAAGGAAATTTAATGAATATGGCACTCTACAGAAACCTTTACTAGGACCACTAAAAGCTTATTAAAATCCAAGAATAGAAATTATGGGACTGCTAGCAGAGAACTTTATCATAGCACCGAACAGCCTGACTTTTTGTGCTTCTACACCATTTACGAGTATTTAAGGTTAATATCAAACATATCGTCAGAAACGTTGCAGGAAAAATCACAGAATAAAAATGAGAATTTATTTTGGTTGACTTCATTCATATTATGTGTGTAGTATCGTCTGTTAAACCTTTTCTCAGTTACCCTTCCCGATATAACGTATTCCAGAGATCCATTGTGCTGGCAATACGTAAAACAAATTTGTGGCATTTTATGCTCGTTGATTTTCACTACATAAGAGAGGTGATAAAATGATACAAAAAATTTTGCTCCTTTCAACCAAGGGCAGTTGTTCTGATACGTAGTTTCAAACATTTATTTCCAGCAGTGTATATGCACACGTTCTCAGCATTGCATGTAACTTTTAATGATATGCACTCTTTGACAATTTCATCAATTTGTCAGCAGCCTCATGCTTCTACAACAGTGTTTCTCAAACAATTTTATTCCATCGCCCCCTTTTCACTCTCGACACGTCGTATTCGCCCTCAAGCCTGATAAAGCAAACACAAGGTTGTAAATTTAAATAATTTTATTTAAAGAACGTATTAAATAGCTGAACCAAACCATTAAATAGCTTAACTAAGCAGTTGTATCACGACGCTAACATTACGTTCAGAATTCTTGTGAAATACCTCGTAATCCAGGGCTACGGAGCCGGAGTGCCGGTGCTGCGCATTTTGCCCGGAGCCGGAGTTCAACATAAAAATCAGAAGGAGCCGGAACTCAGTTTAAAATTTAGGACCGNAGCTGGAGCTATGGCCATTTGAGAGGTATCTCCTGCTCCGGGTCCCTTCACAGATACTAACNGTTTTGCCAGATAGANTTACGTGAGCTCTTTATAGCATACTAAACGCGACTGTTACGAGTTACGACACCAGACTGCAACAATGGATCTGCAAGACTTTGATGTTTNTTTGGTTTAATATAATCGCTAAGGCTGTGACATCGTAGCTGGCAGGCGTGGTTGAACAATGGTTCTCAAACACTGTTCTAAGAGCTGCATGCAGCTCCANAGCATCCTTTGTGTGGCTTTTAGCAATATTTCTGTAACAGACTCTATTTGAATAAGGGTTGATGACGCCTACTTCGTAGGCATAATAAATACTCTGTAAGAGATTGGTGTCTAATTCTTTGCTGGAAAAACATTCCTTTCTTTAGGCAGTGTCTTTCAGTAACACCTCTAATATTTTGTGTAACAGACTTCGTTAGTGCAATAAAACAAAACGTGTCAATTGACATGTGAAAAAATTTGCTAGTGCGGCCCTCTATCAAAATCGTAGATCTGGATTTGGCTCCCTTCAGCGAAATGGTTGTGAACACTGTCGTAGAAGTAAAAAAAACGTAACTACCACAGCATCTTACTTTCTAGTCAAAATGATCAAACCGGATCTGTAGTAGTGTAGCGATCTAAAAAGCACTGAGCTATAATGAATAGGTATATAATAAAATATCCAAAGCTTTTGTAGCTATGTAGTCATGCTGTTAGCAAGGAGTATGATTAAAATATGACACCATAGCAGATTTAAGCGTAAAATACACGGCACGCCATTGTAAAGTAGGAATTTTTATTAGAAACCATTAGGCTTACTAGCAAGGTTTCCCAGATTACTAGCAAAGTTCACTGGGAAACGCTACGTTTACAAGCAGTAGCATAACACGAAAGTTATAAATAATTGGTAGCAAACTAGCATTGCTTTACATAACTGTACATTATCAGGAGGGTATAAAAATCAATGCAAACAAATATGGTCTTTTCTTGAAGTTTTCATCTGTGGAAAAACCTGTTTTCAGCATGGTAACCATCAGTCTTCTTTTCTCCTAAACTTTGCGTGTGAAATTGTGCTCTACTTGCGATTCATCACTGCTTATTTTGAGTGCTAAAGATAATAAATCAGTTTTCAGCTATTTTTATAAAGTCAGATGTGAATTTCTTGTCATACTATTTCTTTGAACAAAGGGCTTTTAAACACATCTTCGCATTTGTGTTAATGCAAATGTGTGCGCGTTTGAAAGAGCACATGACAGTCCACTATGTGTTTTGCGCTCTTTGCATGGTTTGCCCGAGCAGTGCTGTCAGTTGGAATCGCCAAGGCTGCAACAGGCAAAGCATGCAACGAGTGCAAAACACTTGGTCAGTAGGGACTGGTCTAATTTTAAATGCTCTGGCACCAATGTAGTTTTCCAAACAGCTATTTTCTTGATTCTGGTCCTAAGAAATAACAAAAGGTCCTCAGGCATTGACGGCAAAACCAGCGATTGCCTTTCCAGAAATTGTTTATATTATCGTTATCTTGAGTTACGTTTCTGCAAGTAACTGTTCTCTGAATCGTCTGAGTCTGTGATTGTTGTTTTTTCGTTGATTTCCTCATGGTGGCAGCGCTGCTTGTAACAATCTACCAGTTTAAACTACTCAAAAAGGTTTGGTGTATTCTCTTAGTTTTGTGCACTTGATTNAATTCANTTTCTNTTCAACTTGAGGCACACCAGGTCAATAAAATATTAATGTGTGAAAACGACCAGAAGCCGGAGCCATGAAAAAAGAGAGCTCTGGAGCCAGAGCCACACTCATGAAAACCAACAGCTCCGGAGGCGGAGCCGGAGCTGTGTCATTTTTATGACGGCCCCGCAGTCTTGAATAATCCACGCTGTAACGGGCACATAGACGATTCATTAACAAATAAATTGCTTTAGCAACAACCTCCAGCGTATATATAGTAAAAATAATTTGCAAAAAACTAACAAGTCATAATATTGTGCTACTGAAGTTAACTCAGTGATCGATTAGTGGTTGATCATTTTCGCCCCCTTTATGTTGCTTCGCCCCTTTGGATTTTTCGCCACCTTGCCATCTAAAATCGCTCCCAAGGAGGCGATTCCGCCCACTTTGAGAAACACTGTTTTACAGACTTCATGTCTTTACGCTCCGACGTGAAGGGAACTTATGCTACGTTTGTTGCGCTTCGCATAAAACAAAAGTAAGTCTGTTAACGGTACCGAGTACGCTCTACCTAACAATCCACGCGACAGTTTTTAATTTTAGGGAGTTTTTAAATTGACGATCTCTTGTCTTTCACCCGCAATAGTACTGTATGTGTCACTGCTGCAAATCAACTCCAGATGCTAGCGGAATGGGAAGAACCAATTGAAAGTTAGCATAAACCTGCTATCAACAACTTAATTTTTCATTTTTTGTCAGCAAAACATGCAGTTGTTAGCATCACTGCTGGTAGTTTACAAAAAAATTTACGCAAGCAAAATACCATCAAGAATTTCATTTTATTATTTCATATAACTGAAACGTTTTCCAAGTTTCCTTGAACGTGCAGAGAGATCGACCTACCACCACAGTTACATTAAGCACACATTTCTCCAAACCAAAGGTGGCATAAAATTCAATTGCGGTACAGAACTGAACAAAATAAGTTTTTTAAGAAAAGATGCTGTTGACATACCTGAATAGATGCGCTATCCGAAGGAAAGACGACCAGGTCCACTTTTCGCAAGAAACGTGCTGGAAAACGGTTCACAACGGTGCTGAAGTCTTGGATGATCAAATCAGCCGGATATCCGAAACCACCCGCTCCTAAGGTCGGGAAAGCAATCGCCGTGTGTTTGTCAGAGTCAGCTTTACGCAAGCAAGCCTGAATTGCATCTGCAAGGGCTTGGCCACCCGATACGGCATTGTAATCAGCAAGAACGACATGATAAACTTCTCTGCAGTCCAGATTAAATCCTGGAGTTGCAACAATATCTCCGGCTTTGAGTTTACGTCCGGAGGATGCGGCTCTGAAAGCAGCCTGTTGTAGACAAGAAGTCAGTCGAAAATTAATAAGAGCAGAAATGACTCTTTATAGTATCAAACCTTCTCGGGTAAAAGGTGAAGCAGAATTTCTTATTAGATTTAGTGATTTCAGGATGACTAGACTTCGGTATGTCGCCAAGGCTGTTGGTTGAAATACCGGTTCTATAAACAAACCAATTATCGCGCTCTTCTGCAAGGTCATGACATGTTTAGGTAATCATACTGAAGTTAGCGGAAATAAAAATCAACCCTAATACACACTCTTTATCTTGAAACTCTGCTGCGAACTCCAATGAAATATCAACATTTTGTCAACGTCACCAACATTGCGGTTCACAAAACAGTACCATCAGCAATGCCCTTCGGTCAATCACCACCTTTCTTTTAAAAAAAGTTCTCTAAAACTCAAAAATTATGCTTGGTTAGTTATTTTGAATGACACCAAGTGTCAAAAATACCAAAAGCTAACCTTAATAGATTCGTATCTATCGTTGGGCAATTGATTAATCACTTCATATATTGAAAGCCAACTTTTCAATATTAAGTTGCATATAAGTTTATCTGGCGATAGCAGCCTAAGTCAAAATCTTACACTTTGAAGTTTCACTTAACTATTAATTCAAGTTTCAAGAAAGCAATGAAACATTAGCTAAAATACAAATAAGCATATTTCACGTGATAATATTAATAAATACTGTGCATTTCAAAACCAATAACGTTTTAATAGTTAAAGGGAAGATTAGAAACACTAAAAATTAACGAAGAAATGTTACAAGCAAAAGATGTCCTAAAATAAAACCCTTTTGGGTCTAATCAAGCATCAACTGACAAAAGTTCAAAAGAATTTGTAAAAACCACCGTTTGTTTCTGTATTGTTCGGTTGTCTCTTTTCTAGTTGTTTAAAGACCAATCTCATTTGTTTAAAGGGAAACAACGTCAAGATATCTTGTTTTTGACACGAAATAAATTTTTGAAAAAACTTACAGCACAAGACTTGTGAGGCACTTGCAAAAATAACCAATGCTTTTCTTTGTCAAAATAGTGGTCAGGGCCGGCCTTAGAAAACGCGGGGACCGATTGGAAGCACTTTTGCGGAGCGCCACTCAGCAGCGTATGCAGAAATTTTTGATAGGGCGCCAAGTCATAAATATCGAAATCGTTGATGGGAAAGAGCGAGGTCTTGGGCACGAACCCAATTTTACCTCTCCGGCAGAGACTTGAACAGACAACGCCATAATGCCCAATAAATTCATGAGTTATTACAGTTAATACCTCCAGAGAGGAGGTATTGAGTGAAGTGCGACTGCACATCCAGAGCTAAACCGTTTGCAGTAGCAGCAACAGATTAAATTTTCAATGCCGAACATATTGGCCATTGGACACTCTATCGGTTCACCACTTTGCAGTACTCTTATGCAGTGGAAGTTAGAAAACCGTGTCTCATTACTTTCGTTTTTGGCAAAAACTTCTGTTGTGATTGTGGTTCTCTTTGGGCTAAATCGTCCCTAATTTTCCAACTCTTGACACCTGGGCATGTAGCAGGATCATTTCTTAATCCAATGGTTCCCATAAATTTTGAATATTCGTCCTCGCAAGCCTCAGATGTACTAGCGGATCAGCTTCTTTCTTTGTGAGGCGCAACGATTTCGAAATGACTTCTCACTTCTCGTACATAAACTTCCACTTTGACCATCTGACATAACATGAACAGGCTTCCCGCCTGCATTGTCGTCATCTTCACTGTGGCTTGGCTCTTCTAGAGCGTTTATCGCATTTTCTGAGGTACTTTCGCAAAAATGGTTGTCCAACGCACCTTTCTCTTTTTCTGTTTTAATCTTTTTGCCTAGTTTTAGCCCTGTTTTGACCAACATTAAAAATTTTCTACCTATGTCTCTTGGCCTTTAACTCATGGTACTTGTCATCTTAATTACAGAAATATATTCTTAAATAATTAGCCTAAATTCGACTGTTAAAACCAAAAAACAAAACACCGCTGTAAAACACGGGGTCCGCGAGGGCGTTTTGTGCGGCATGCGACGCTTTTTGGGAAATTTCAATAAATTAACATTTACGTCATTTAGTTTATTCACCGGTGTCTATTACTCACGATTTGCCAACAACTCACAATAGCTTTCGCAGGAAATAAGATGTAAAGTCTGTTTCTAGTAAGGTTCAGGTACCGCCATTGTTGCTTCAGCGTCATAATGCAGCCCACTGGTTACTTTATAAGTCCTCATTTGGCCCCGGAGTAATTTGATGTTGAGACCCCTGGGTTAGAGTGAAACCCGCTTAGAGCAAAAACCGCTTATTAGAGCAGGTTTTACATATCCAGGAAAAGTAAAAAAATTATTTTCTCTTCAAACATGAAATATATAAAGCAATTGCATATTTTCCAATAACTACAAACCTACTTTTCAGAAAATTTTTAAAACAGGCAAGTATTATACTAGCTTTTAAAACTTCCACAAAAGTCATCCCACCTATGCACATTTTCAGACTCTTTGCATCTTCTAATTTGTTAGGGTATATCTCAGAACTACGACGTAATTCTCTGTGAGAACGATGTCATAACCCTTGTATCGGCAGTATTTTATGATGCACGTCTCACACCACAAGCACTTCATAAGGATTTTCCCTTAAACCTAACTGTCACTTGTCTTCAGCTAAAGGAGTTGGTTCCAACACTTTTGTTACTTTGCAAATGGCTAACTGTTAATATTCGCTAAAGAAATTTTCTGTTGTGTTTTATGGAACCGCTATGTTTTCACACCGGAAATAGTCATTTATAATTAAAACTCAGTTTAAATTCAAACCTTATCACCGATCTCAGGTTGTCTTATATCAGATCTCTACGCGAGTGGAATTGTATAAGACTGATTAAGCAGCATGCATTTGCAATTGCGAACCAAAACTAACCTTCAGAAGACAAGTAGCAGTAACTGTTGAAACAGCAATAACTATCGAACCGTATCTTAGCAACTATTGAAAATAAATTGTCCTGCCAAATGCGAAACCAGTGGGATGGAAACAAAAAATAGCTTCAAACTTTTCCCCTCTACTGCTGTTGAAAAACTCAGGCTACACATTGCCGAAAAACAGTGACCATTGTTACGATTAACAAACGAGGTATAATGATTGAGGGCGTTAAAAATCGTGCTGTTCATTTTTATTTTGGATGGCGACGGACCCCTTTGGTAGTGAGGTGCAAAAACCAGTTCTAAACTTTGCTAGCAGTGTCTTTATTTTCTTCAGCCAAAAGTATTTCTCACACCTGGAGCACGATATCTGTCAGTTCCAAACTGCAATAAAGTTTTCCGATTAATTTTTGGGAGAAATGTTTAAACTAACAACGAATCAATGAAGTTTTGTTAAACAAGCAAATTATAAATCTTTATCGTTGTACTATAACTTCGGTGTATTACTATGCCTTTGCCATCCCTTTATATTGCGTTTATTTATTATGAAAGCCAGCGAACTTATACTTCAATAAGTAGAATTGGCAAATGGTAAAGGCAAAGTTTATTGGCAAGAGAAAAAAAATACACAACATTTACTCGCTACAATCTCACATCAAGCAACAGGATCTTTCGAAACTTCGTGGCATGTGAGTCAAATTTCGGAAACACATTCATGTTTACCAACAGCGTAAATAGCAAAATTACTAACTTTGATAAAATTGGTTAAAATTATTAAAAATGACAAATGTAAAACTGAAACAATTGCATCATTACGTTGACCCCAAAATACAGTTGCACTGGAAGATCACTTCAGTGGTCCAATCAATAACATTAAATCCATATTATGTGTAACATTAAATCCACGGGCTCTGGCTAGGAGCCGTTCGAAACGATTCACGGAAATGGTGCCAGAAACTACTTTCCGTGTTCCAATGATGAAGTTGGGTTTGGCGTACTTAATATCAACAATTATGCTACGAAAAATATCATTAGAACTATTTTAAACTTTACTTTATTACAGCAACTCCCACACCCAGCCCTACATGATTAAAGACAGAAAACGGCGTAACAAAAATTCTGAGATTCTCTGAGTGTTGTCTCTTGGGACTCAAAAGAAAACGGAACAGTAGAAATAGGGACACAGTCGAGTTTTACAAGGAAAGCCACTAAAACCGGTAAGAAGGGCAGCGACTATGTTTGAATCTCCGTGGGTGCCGTGGGTGCACTTGGTTAGACCACGTCCATTAGATCTGAACGCAACTCACAGCAGCAGGATAACGTGGGCATCACAATGCATGCAATGGAACTAATTTGAAAATGCGAACATATGTATTACGCAGTGATAACACGACTGAAGCTTCATTGCGTTTCTGGCTAATTGTGAAGAACTGAAGAAACGTTTTTAGTTTTTATATAATTTTTTATTTTATCGAACAGTTTGAGTTTAGTGGATCACTCCTTAGTTTTTACTTTTCATGACCGAGACAGAAAAAGAAAACAAACTATTTTGAATCGGTTTGGTACCTTGCACGTCGATTTATAAAAAATGTGACGCAAAGCGAATTCGTTCACTGCAACTGATGCATTGTTTCTAGCAAGTTGTATTTTAAATATCGTGATAACGGATAAGTGTGAAATGGGCTAACGCACTATTACTCATCCAAAATACCAAATTGCGAAAACAGACTGCTTTGGCAGTCAACGCATTGAATCAACACAACCTAATCTAGTAGCTGAAAAAATTCCTCTATGCGAATTTGGTACCTGTTTGCGTGGATTTTAGTTGAAAAGGCTTTGTGCCACATGCTGTGCTATTGCACTATAACAGCGTGACAGGGGCGGATCCAGGGGGGGGGGGGATTGGGGCAATCGCCCCCTTAAAACCTGCGAAAGTAACTTTATTCACCATGATTTTGTACAATTAGGAAAACAGCACTCG